>Ga0209253_10006424_pt1 | contig 10184 bp, 7 predicted proteins | sample FrelakmetBRP12BR_FD_187145 | JGI IMG/M metagenome (GOLD analysis project Ga0209253, IMG submission 187145) | Freshwater lake sediment microbial communities from the University of Notre Dame, USA, for methane emissions studies - BRP12 BR (SPAdes)... | ecosystem: Environmental > Aquatic >...
CAGGATGGGCCGTTAGCTCAGTTGGTAGAGCTGCTGACTCTTAATCAGTAGGTCGTAGGTTCGAATCCTACACGGCCCACCATTTCAAGGACTTACGCGTGTTTCACCAGGTTCCACTGGTACACGCACTGGTAATTTCCCTACGCTCATCCGTCGACAGGCGTTGAAAAATCAGGTCTTTTGCTTGTTTCGCTGTCAGTGAGCCGTGAGTGCGAGCCTTGCGCTCCAGAGTCCAGTCATGGCAGAGCTGACGGACCGGAACTCGCGATAACTTCCGAGCATTGAAAATGACCGGCAGCTGATCTGGCGCGATCTCTATATCGTCTACGGCTTGCTCGCATTGCTCATCTCTCGAATCGACTTCCACGTGCCGTCTGGCTGGCGTTGTAGAAGCGATAGAAACCGGCCATCGTCAACGATAGCGTCGCCCCCTGCCCTGGGGATGAGAGTGACCTTGTAGGTGCCTCGACTGAAACCGTAGTCGCCAAACAGCTTGGTCTCCACGGCGACCCCATCGAGCTGAATAGTGTAGGCCGCAAATTGCTCGGCATACGATTTCAGGATCTCTGCGCGGCCCACTTCGTCCGGTTGCTGCGATGCCATCAGGACGGCATCGTCAGTAAATAATGCGACGACTGCCTGAGCGTCGCCGGCATTGAATGCGGCTTCCAAGTTTCGCACCATGCTAGTGCCAACCTCGGTGGCATCGTCCGCAGCGCGTGTGTCCCGGCCGGGGCCCGATGCGCACCCGCCGACTAATACACAGATAAGAACCGACGCGGCGCGGAGTGTTCTGGTCATTCAGGCTTGCTCCTATCGCAATCACTTGGAATCGGCAAACTCTAAGCCACGCCATCACGCTTTCCGTGTCCGAAAACGGCATGACTTCATGGCCCCCTGCGTGAGGGCATTGCCGCAAGCGGCTATGGACGCTGAGCGGCCCTTCGTAGGATCGGTGTCAAGCTTCCGAAAAATGGCGACCGATCATGCCCCGCTCGAATCCGTTCAGGCTGTTGCTTCTCCTTGCGGCGATCTCGGCCGTGACCTTGGGATGCCAGCGTCGCGATGCAGAAAAGTCGTCGTTGCCGGCCGCGCCGACTGCGAACTCCGAGTGGCGCCTCATCGGTAATAACGACTACGAGCAGCATTTCAGCCCGTTGACGAGAATCAGCGACACCAACGCCGCGCAGCTAAAGCTGAAGTGGTACGCCGACATGCCGGTGCGCGACGGTCTGGTGGGCATACCGCTGGTAGCGGATGGCGTCGTCTACCAGAGCGGACCACTCGGCCTCGTGTTCGCGAACGACCTGCAAACAGGCAAGCTTTTGTGGACTTTTGACTCTGGCATCAAGTTCCCGTTGGGTGTGATTCCCGCGTGGGGTTCGCGTCTGAGCCGGGGCCTCGCGATTCTGGATGACAAGGTCTTTCGTGCGACCGGTGACTGCCGGCTCATCGCGATCGATCGGAAAAGCGGCAAGAAGGTCTGGGAAGCTCAGTCCTGCAATCCAGAGGAGTACCGCACGATCACCGGCGCGCCCCGCGTCGGCGACGGCAAGGTGTTTATCGGCAATGCGAATGCCGACAGCGGCGTCGGTCGCGGCTTCGTCGACGCCTACGATGCCAACACGGGCAAGCGCCTCTGGCGGTTCTATACGATTCCTGGCGATCCCGCCCAGGGGTTCGAGGATAAAGCCATGGAGATGGCATCGAAGACCTGGGGCAAGGAATACTGGAAGAACGTGGGCGGCGGCAGTGTCTGGGAAGGCATCACGTATGACCCCCGCACCGGTCTCGTGATCATCGGCACCGATGGTTCGATCCCCCCGTCCCCGTTGGCACGGGGCGAAGGTGCCGGCGACGAGCTGTTCACGAATGCGATCGTCGCGCTCAAGGCAGACACCGGGGAATACGTCTGGCATTACTCGACGACGCCTGGCGATGGTTGGAATTACGCCGCGACAATGCCCGTCGTCCTTGCGGACCTGAAGATCGACGGCCAGACCGTGCCGGCAGTGATGTCAGCTCCGAAGAATGGATTCTTCTACGTGTTGGACGCACGTTCGGGGAAGCTGGTCAACCAGCCGAAGCCGATCGCTCGCGTGAACTGGGCATCACACGTCGATATGGCGTCAGGCCGGCCTGTGAAACTGCCGGATGCGGAGTGGTGGAACAAAGGACCTGAAGGCGCCGTCATCTTTCCGTACACCATGGGCGCGCACAACTGGATGCCCATGTCGTTCAGCCCGAACACCGGGCTCGTCTACATTCCAGTGAGCGAGGCCGGCTCACGAGTATCGACTGATCCAAAATTCATGATCGGCCGTGTAGACGTGGACATCTATCACACCCAGACGCACGGGGGGCCTTTCAAGGGCAAGCTGGTTGCGTGGGATCCCATCAAGCAGGAGGCGCGCTGGCAGCATGACCTCGGTGCCCCGTACCAGGGCGGCACCCTGGCGACGGCTGGCAATGTTGTGTTCCAGGGAACGACCGAGGGGCAGTTCCGTGCGTATCGCGCGGACAGCGGCGAACTCCTGTGGTCGTACGATACCGGCAGCGGCATCCTGGGTGGACCCAGCACCGTCGAGGTCGATGGTGAACAGATCGTGCTCGTTGCGGCCGGCTCGGGCACCACCGCATCGGTCGGCTTCATGCAGCGCTACAGCGGTGGTGCAGGCGGCCCACCGCGCCTGCTCGCCTTCTCACTGCAAGGAAAAGCCACGCTGCCGGCGCTGCCAGCACCGCAAGGTCCGATGCCGGAACCGCCCGCACCACGGCCTGATGCGGCGCTAGCGCTCGCAGGCAAGGCGGTGTGGGACGCGACGGGTTGCGAACTGTGCCATGGCTTCAAGGTCATCGGCGGGCCCGGCTCGGTTCCTGACCTGCGCCGCATTGGCGCGGCGCGTCTGGAACTTTTCCCGCAGATCATCCGCGGCGGCTTGCTGACGCCCCTGGGCATGCCCGACTACCGGGAGATGGTTTCGGAGGCCGATTTGCCGGCACTAAAGGCGTATGTCCTCGAGCAGGCCTGGCTCGAATACGATGCACAACAGCGCGGTAAGGACCCGCACTGACGTGTCCTTTCCGAAAAAGGTAACCGTGATCGGGCTCGGTAACATGGGCTCGGCACTCGCGGATGCACTCCTGCGCTGCGGCCACGAAGTGGTGGTTTGGAACCGCACGGCGTCGCGCGCAGATGCGCTCGTCGCCAAGGGCGCGGTGCTAGCGACGTCGCCTGCCGACGCGATTCGCGCGGCTCCCGTGGCGATCATCTGCCTGGCCGACCACTCGGCTTCCACTGCCGTGCTCGAAATGTCCGGTGTGGCCGAATCAATCGCCAACAGAACCCTCGTGCAACTCACGAGTGCTTTGCCGGAGGATGCCGTCGCACAGGATGTTTGGACGCGACGCCACGGAGGCCGCTTCATCGCCGGCGGGATCATGGCCTTTCCAAAAGACATCGGCAGACCCGACACGTCGTTTTTTTATTCTGGAGATGAAGCAGCCTTCCGCACGCATCGCGACGTGCTGCTGGCGATGGGCGGAGATCTGAAATTCCTCGGCACCAATCCTGGCGTTGCTTTAGCGGTCTACATCACGTCCGGTCTTTATATGCTTGGCTCGCTCGCGATGTTCCTGGAGACGGCGGCGGTCGCCGCGCATTACGGGATCTCGATCGAAAAGTACTGTGACTTTGCGCTCGCCACCACACGGGTACTGCATGACCGCGTGCGTGAGAGCACGCGGCGAATTACCGAAGACCGATTCGATGGCGACGAGGCAACGATTGACATGGTTGTCCCGACGCTGGAGGAGCACTGCAGGCGATTCGCGCTCGCCGGCATAGAGCCGCGCATGACCGCCGCCTTCGTGAAGCATTTGCAGGCGGCAGCTCGCCACGGGAGGGGCCAGTGCGACATCGCTGCTCTGGTGCAGCGTGCAGACTCCCACGGGGCGAACCCTGGGGAACGGGTCATGACGGCGGCGCAAGTAGAGGCGGAACTGCGCGCGGTGCTTGATGAGGTCGAATCGGCATATGCTCGCGGCGTGCCGCCGGCCGAGTTGATGCCCATGTGGTATGACCAGTCGGACGTCGTGGTTGTCGGTCAGGGCGAATCCTGTGCCAGTCGCGGATTCCCGGCTGCGCTTGCGCAGGCTATCCAGAAGACACCGTTAATCGGTGAACGCCCGCAGGTCGCGTTCAGGATCGACAGCCCGATCGTGGTCGCAGATGGTCTCGCGGTGGCGATGATCGACTGCGACGCCGTCCCCGACTATCCTGCAGCGGATCGCATGCAGCTGCGACTCCTGACTGCGTGGTGTCGCCGCCCCGATGGATGGCGCATCGTCCGCGAAATGTTCTCCGAGGGCTCGCTTTGACTAAAAGTCCACAATGCCTGCCACGTTCCTCGGACCCGTTGGATCAGGAGCTGGCGGCACGCCTGAACGCATGGGGCGATGACGCGTCGGTCGATTCGCAGCAGTCACTGCGTCCCGTGCTCATCGAACTCGCATGCTGGGTAAGCGCTGCTGTCTTGGTTGCGGGCATGGCCATCGTCGGTCTCGTCTGATCACATGACCGACCCGGTCGCCGCTCAGGGCAACGCCGTCGCGGGCGAGCGTGCGCCGACGCTCGACGGCGAACGGCTTTTCACGTCGTACGGCAGCTTTTTCTACACGCTCACGGCGCTAGCGGCGGCGATATGGGTCGTGCTCGTCGGCGGCGCGATCCCTGCCGTCGGCGACACGAGGCTCGGGATCATCGGCTTCGCCTGTGGCACCGTAATCGGCACTGCACTCGTCGTCTGCAGCGTTGCATTGCCTGCTTTCCGCTACGGGGTCGACTCGATCGACATCAGCAAGGCAGCGCTCGGCATCCGCGGGTCTAGCGTCGCCGTGCTCGGATTGATAGTGATGGGTCTTGGGTGGGCGGGCGTGGCTCTTGCGCTCGTCGCGCGCGGTTTCGCAACGGTCCTCGCAAGTGTCGGTCACCTCGACGGCACAGTCGTCGAACCGACCGTGCTGGCAGTCGGATTGCTGCTGATCCCGTTGCTCTATGTGCTGGTTCGGCACGGCCTTGACGTGATCCGGCGGATCAACCAGATCGCCGGTCCGGCGTTGCTGTTGCTCGCGTGCGTCAGCCTGGCACTGCTGTGGCGGCGCTACGGCTCGGCGGAGTTGTTACGACCGAACGTACCCGAAGCGCAGGCGCTGACGACGGATCGACTGAAGGCATTTGCATACGCACTGGAGTTTGGCGTCACGATGTCGCTGTCGTGGTGGCCGTACATGGGCGGGCTGTACCGATTCCTCAAGTTCCGGCGCCATGCCGTCGGCCCTATCATGCTCGGTGGATCGCTGGTTGGGACCACGTTGAGCGCTTCGGTAGCTGCCCTGGCGGCCGTGCATCTGGGCTCCCCGGACCCCATTGTGTGGCTCGTCGCGCTGACCGGGCCGGTCATCGGGCTGGTGCTTGTAGGTGTGGTGTTGCTGCTCAGCATCCCTGCAATCTGCCTGCTGGTCTACTTTGTGGCGTCGGCTGCTCAGCAGTTACGGCCGCTCGCCAGAAGTTCATGGAGCACTCGCGTGATCCTGGCGACTGCGCCGCTGGCGCTGGTCGCATTCAATACATCGTGGACGTTGTCCCACGTCGTCACGGTGGCCACTTTCGGCAGTCTCGTGTTCTTCAGCATCTGCGGAATAGTCCTCGTGGATTTCTGGGTGCTGCGCCGGGGGCAACTTGAGCTTCCGCACCTCTTCGTCGAAAACGCCAATGGCCACTACTGGTACACGGGTGGGGTCAACTGGGTCGCCATGCTGACCGTCGCGGCGGGCGGCGCGGCATACCTGTTTCTGTACGATCCCGTTTCTCTGGCTGCGCGCAGCGCATTCCGTTACGCAGGTGCGGCACTGCCAGTCATGGCGGGCAGTGCGTTGCTGTACCTGATGCTGATGCGAGTGTTTCGACGCAAGGCTGGAAACGCTAACCCGGGCGTAGAAGTCGTGAAGGTCGGCTTCTAGGCCATGCCGGGAGCACTGCGTACGTAGCCGCCTGCAATATCAGGCACAGATTTGCCGCTTCCGGCTATGGCGGGTGGAGAGGCTAACCCACACTTCGTTCATCGAGCGGCAAGCAACCTCAATGTTTGCACGGCATGTAACTACGCCGAACGCACGCTAAAAGCGGCCTCGCCCTGCACGACGACGACGCTTCAGTTGCTACGTTGTGCAGTAGGAGAAGTCCCGGGATGCCGACGACGATGATTGAGCAACAGTCTCCGCGAGCGCTCGGCAAGATGCTCGTGGGCGACATCCTGAAGTCAAGCGCGCTGCGCGCGCCGACCAAAGAAGCGATTTACTGCGTTGGCACAGGGCGTCGCATAAGCTACCGGCAGCTCAACGAGCGCTGCAACCGCCTCGCCAATGGCCTGTTGGCGCTCGGCTTGCCTCGTGGCACCGTCGTCGCATTCCTTTGTTCGAATCGAGCGGAGATCATTGAAATCTACTTCGCCCTGGCCAAGGCCGGGCTCGTTGGGCTGCCGCTCAATTATCGGCTGGCGCCCAAGGAGGTTGAAACGCTGGTCGTTTCGATGGGCGCTGAGGTTTTGATATGCGCGTCGCGTTTCGCGCAGACAGGTGAGCATCTGCGTGTCGCGTCCACTGGGTTGAAACATACGATCTGGATCGGCGATGCGCCGGCCAGCGGTTCGCTTCCGTACGAAGGCATTCTGGAGGCTGCGTCCGTCGCTGAGCCGAATGTCGAGGTGAATGAGGCGGACCCGTACTACTTCAACCTTACGTCTGGAACGACGGGCCTGCCGAAGGCCTACATAATCACTCAGTACAACAGCGTCACGCTCGAGTCGTCCATGGTCGGCCTCGACCTTCGTGCCGACGACGTGTTCCTGACCCTGTTCCCAGCATTTGGCCGTTCGGGGTTCGGATTGTCTCTGCTGGCGGTGCTGATGTGCGCTCGCAACGTGCTGATGGACTTTGATGCAGACAAGACGCTCGAGGTCATCCGGACGGAGCGCGCAACGTTTACTAGCATGGTCTCGACGATGGCAACGCTGCTGCTCAGGCATCCGCAGCTCGAAACCGAGCATATGAAATCCTTCCGGGCCATCCTGTTCACGGGCTCCTTGCTTCCCCCGGCAATCGTCGAGCAGGTTACTCGACGCCTGTGTCCGAACATCTATGAGGGCTACGGTCTCCAGGAGACTGGCTTCCTGACCGTCAGCACTCCCGAGGATAGAGCCGCGCGGCCAGAATCGGTCGGTCGTCCGGTTCTGTTCGCCGACCTGCGCGTCGTCGATGCCGAAGGGCGCGATGTTCCCACGGGAGAGATCGGCGAGATTGTCGGGCGATCGCCAAACACCATTACCGGCTACCTCAACAATCCGGAGAAGAACGCGGAGGCTTTCCGCGACGGATGGTTCCACAGTGGCGACCTTGGCAAACTGGACGCCGACGGCTTCGTCTACATCTGCGGACGCGTCAAGGACATGATCGTCTCCGGCGGGCAGAACGTGTACGCCTCGGAAGTGGAAGCGGCGCTGCTCACCTTGGATGGGGTGGAGGAGTGCGCGGTTTTCGGTCTGCCCGACGACACGTGGGGTGAGGCTGTCTCAGCGGTTCTCGTGACCTCGAAGACGGCGTTTACGCATGACGACGTTCAGGCCCGTTGCCGGGACTTGCTTGCCGGTTTTAAGTTACCCCGGAAGGTTTACTGCCAGACCGATCCGCTCCCACGGACACCGACCGGCAAGGTACAGAAATTTCTGCTGGTCGAACGTTATTCGCGGACCGCTTAGCCCAAGGACCCCAGCCTATGAGTCGGACCATAAGCGAGCTGTTTGACCTTCGTGGCCGGACGGCGCTCGTAACCGGAGGATCGCGAGGCCTGGGGCTCCAGGCGGCGGAGGCGTTGGCCGAGGCGGGGGCACGCGTTTGCCTCACCTCGCGGAAGGCCGCAGACCTGGAGGCGGCCACTGCAACGCTGACGGAGCGCGGGCTGGCGGCCGAATGGATTGCGGCGGACGCCTCGGATGTCGACCAGATTCAGCGGATGGCTAGCACGGCCATCGAGCGGATGGGCGCGATTGACATTCTCGTGAACAACGCAGGTGCCACGTGGGGAGCGCCGGCGGAAGACTACCCGATCGAGGCCTGGGACAAGGTCATGAACCTGAATGTGCGTAGCGCATTCGTTCTTAGTCAGTACGTTGCGAAGCATTGCATGATTGCTCGTCGCCGCGGACGGATACTAATGACAGCTTCCGCGGCCGGATTTGGTGGCAACCCACCAGGGCTGGAAACAGTCGCGTACAACACGAGCAAGGCAGCATTGATCAATCTCACTCGTGCACTGGCCGGCGAATGGGGCGAGTTCGGCATCACGGTGAATGCGTTGGCGCCGGGATTCTTCCCGACCAAGATGACCCGAGGCACTTTCGAGTCGGTCGACATGCAAGGCTTCATCTCGAAGGTGCCCCTGCGCCGGATCGGTGATGATGAAGACCTGAAGGGCTCGGTCGTGCTGCTCGCCTCCGATGCGGGCAAGCACATCACGGGAGAGGTTATCGCTATCGATGGTGGCTTCCTGGCGATTCGCGCATGAAATCCTCCAAGCTCGGGCCACTGCTCGATCCGGAGATGCGCGAGAGCACGATGGCTGTCGCGGACATGCTCGCGGAGATGCCGGCGCTATCGGATGCGACACTTGCCGACTACCGCGAGGCGATGGCGCAGTGGGCTCGGCCTGCGACCGACACGATTCCCGTGGCGCTGCACCTCATTGTGGGTCCTGACGGTCGGGAGCTGGCTGTTTACGTGGTCAATGCGCGCGCTGGCACGACACGGCCCGCGATCTTGCACATGCATGGAGGCGGCTTTGTCAGCGGAGCGGCTAGTTTCGACGTGGGCAACCTGCAGGATCTGGCTGCTTCGCTCGATTGCGTGTGCGTGACCGTGGACTATCGACTCGCGCCGGAGACGGACTGGCGCGGATCGCTCGCCGACAATTACGCAGGTCTGCGCTGGTTGCATGACCATTGCGCCGAACTCGGCGTGGACCCCGCCCGCATAGCGGTAATGGGTGAGAGCTCGGGGGGCGGACACGCGGCGTTGCTCGCGATCGAGGCTCGTAACCGCGCGGAAATACCGCTCGTGCTGCAGCTCTTGATCTACCCGATGCTGGATGATCGTACGGGTAGTTCGAGGCGACTGAAGGGACGCATCGGCACGCTGATGTGGCCGCCCGAATCCAATCGCTATGGTTGGCAGGCATTTCTCGGGGTCGCGCCCGGTGAGAGCGAAGTGCCGCAGGCGGCGGTTCCTGCTCGCGTGAAGAATCTATCCGGCTTGGCGCCAGCATTCATAGGCGTCGGTGCGCTGGACCTGTTTGCCGAGGAAGACGTTGCCTATGCGCAGCGTTTGACCCGGGCCGGGGTGGCCGTCGAATTGCACGTTGTGGCTGGCGGCGTGCATGGGTTCGACGTGATTTCTCCGGAGGCCTCGACCGTCAAGCAGTTCGTTACGCTGAAGTTGAACGCGCTGCGTCGTGCCTTTGGCATGCCGACAAACTGAAGCAGCCCGTCCGGACGGCACGCCACGAGGCCCTCGCTGCAGGGTTATTGTGCGGTAAACCCGCCGTCTACCCGGATGTCGGTTCCGGTGACGAGACTCGATTCATCCGAAGCGAGGAATACCGCGGCCGCAGCGACCTGCGCCGGCCTGCCAAGACCCAACGGTTGCAGTGCGAGGCACGCGTCCTCGAACTGCTTGCGCCCACCGATTTCCTCTTCGAATGGCGCGTTCATGGGCGTGTCTATCATCCCGGGGCAGAGGACATTGGCCCGGATCCTGTGGGTCGCGCATTCCAGCGCCACGGTCTTGGTCAGCATCAGCACTCCTCCCTTGGCTGCGCAGTAGTGACCGTACCCTGCCGAGGCAACGAAGCTGTTAACCGATCCAACGTTGATGATCGAGCCGCCGCCAGCGCGCCTCATCGCGGGAATCGAATATTTGCACCCTAAGAATGCTCCTTTGAGGTTCACGTCGATTACGCGATCCCATTCCTCCTCGGACGTCTCCTCGATCAAGGCGGACGCAAGGACGCCGGCGTTGTTGCACATGACATCCAGGCGTCCGAACTTCTCTTCCGTAAACGCCACCAGGGCCTC
>Ga0209253_10006425_pt1 | contig 10182 bp, 11 predicted proteins | sample FrelakmetBRP12BR_FD_187145 | JGI IMG/M metagenome (GOLD analysis project Ga0209253, IMG submission 187145) | Freshwater lake sediment microbial communities from the University of Notre Dame, USA, for methane emissions studies - BRP12 BR (SPAdes)... | ecosystem: Environmental > Aquatic >...
AAGTCGTCCATGGAGGGATAGTAAATCAAAATACGTGCCAATCAAATTTAGTTAATAATTTCAATTATTATCTTAATTCAGCGATGATTTGATTGGTATGAAAGTGAGGGAAATTAGTTCCTGGTTAGGAAAATTTTTCCCATCAGTATGGTTAGAGCCTTCGCTCTTCGAGACGAAGGGCCATGGCATCGAGATTCTTCTGTTCTTTTCTGTTCTCGGATTTCTTCATGACCTTGAAGGCCTTTGATTTAAGGGTTTCCAACATCTTTAATTCTTTAAGAAGCTCAACGAGATCAACCCTGATTTGGTCTATTCTTTTTTGCACATTCGACTTTTCGTCAAGGAGACAAAGCCTCCTGTTGTCAAGGTACGCCAAGTAGTCCTTGAGGACAGAAAAATCACAACCGCTCAATGAAGGAATAGTCATCTTGTTATAGCTGTTCTCAATATCCTTTTCAATAGCATCGATGCCCATTGCTATGTTATTCATGGTGCTTATTCCCCCTTCCAGCTCTCTCTCCTTGTCCTCAATAAGCTTTTCCTTGACCTCAATGATCCGGTTAAGACGGAATTTTGTCATGGGACGAATCCTTGTGGATAAGAGGGTTTGAGGAGAAAAAAATGAGGCTCATGAGACGGCTATAGGCTGCAGGTAATTGACCGTTGGAGAAAACAGGCCTAACAGAATCATCTACAACCTCTTGCGTATTGCCCTTAATCGTTCTTTTGTTCTTTGAAATCATTGATCCCTCCCGTCAATTCTCTGATGAGTGTAACCGTTGCTTATACATAGAATAATATCTTCATACTATTAAAGGTTTCTTCAATGGTTGTTTGCTCATCTATACTCTGGGTCAGAAAAACCTTCACTTTATCAATCATAGAAATTGCGTAGTCAATCTTCTTATTGCTCCCTGGTGTATAAGCGCCTATGTTAATGAGGTCCTCTGCCCGTTCGAATTCTGATAAGACCTCGATAATTCTGGACGCATATTCAATCTGCTCTTTTGGCACAATGTCTTTCATGGTCCTGCTTATACTTCGGAGAACATCCACGGGAGGATAGTGATTGCCATCAGCAAGCTTCCGGGAAAGCACCACATGACCATCAAGGATGGACCGAGCAGAGTCTGCTATGGGGTCATCAAGGTCATCTCCTTCAACAAGGACAGTATAAATCCCTGTCATTGTCCCGTCGCCTTCACCATTTCCTGCCCTTTCAAGAAGTTTCGTGAGAAGGGAAAAGACGCTTGGCGTGTATCCCTTTGTGGTAGGGGGCTCACCAATTGCAAGGCCTACTTCGCGCTGCGCCATCCCGAACCTTGTCAGGGAATCCATAAGAAGAAGGACATCGTTGCCCTGATCCCTGAAGTACTCAGCGATTGCAATGGTCAGAAATGCTCCCCTTACCCTGATTAATGGCGGCTGATCAGACGTTGCGACAATAACCACTGAGCGCTCAATTCCATCGCCAAGATCTCTCTCAATAAACTCCCTGACTTCACGACCCCGCTCTCCGATAAGCCCTATAACATTTACGTTTGCTTCAGTATGCCGTGCAATCATGCCCAAGAGGACACTCTTCCCGACACCAGAACCTGCGAATATCCCGATTCTCTGTCCTTTTCCGCAAGTGAGAAGTCCGTTCAGGCTTCGTATTCCAAGATCGAGAGGTTCGGTAATCCGATTCTTTTTCATGGGGTTGATGGTATCACGGTAGATAGGGATAAGCTCTCTGCAGTCGATGGGCCCTTTGCCATCCATGGGATTTCCGAGACCGTCAATAACCCTGCCAAGGAGACTTTCGCCAACGGTGGTATTGACTGCCTGTTTCTTTGACATTATTTTTGAACCGATCCCAATGCCTCGCAGATCCCCAAGTGGCATGAGTAAAGTCTTACCGTCCTTGAACCCCACAACCTCGGCATCGATCGGTTCTGTTCCATCAACCGGGAATATAAGCGCGGCATCACCAACCGAAGAGATAGGCCCCTTTCCTTCTATGACAAGGCCTACTACCTGGTTTACTTTCCCATAGACCTTATAAGGGTAGAAATCAGAAAGGCGTTCCCTGATTGAATCCAGGTGGTTATCAAAAAGGCCGTTCATTGAGAAATTTCTTTCTTAGTTCTTCAAGTTGAATTGAAATTCTGCCGTCAATGTCACCGAACCCTGTTTCTACAATAAAACCGGGCTCCTTCAGGGTATCATCCGGGATAATCTTGAGGTGGGTGATTGTACTCTGGGAAAGATGCTCAGCGTCTTCCCGCCTGACCCTGATAACAATGTCGCATTTGTCCTCGCATATCTCAAAAGCCCTCTTCGCCATGTTCATTACAAGATCACTTTTTTCAGTGCACTCCTGGAGCACAAGTGCCTCTGTAAAAACGAGTGCCAGTTCAACGCTAAATGTCTCTGCCTGCTTCAGGAGTTGATCCCTGAAAATACACAGCTCAGCGAGATAGTTGTTCAATCGTTTTACTACCTGCTCAACTTTTTTTATCCCCATTTCGTGCCCGGCTTTCTCTCCCTGAACAAAGGCATCTTCAAAGATTCTTCTTGCCTGCTCTTCAGTACTGGGCTGTTCCTCGGGCCTGGTTTTCTTTTCAGATTCGTTGAAGATACTTACAAATTCGGCATGTTTGCTGCCCATATCATTCGCAAGGGAATCGATTTTGTATGCCTTAACTGTTTTAGACAAATTTCTCGTTCCCCCTTGAGAGGATGATTTTCCCTTCTGATTCCAGTTTTTTCGCAATCATGGCTATCTTCATCTGCGCTTTCTCTACATCAGAAAGCCTGACAGGGCCCATTGCTTCAAGATCCTCCTTCAGCATTGCAGCTGCCCTTTCAGACATATTCGAGAAAATCTTATCCTTCATGGCATCTGACGCGCCTTTGAGGGCCACCGATATCTCGTCTGAAGAAACCTCTTTAAGTAGGACCTGAACACCCTTGTCATCTAGCTGAATGAGGTCTTCAAAGGTAAACATTAACTGTTTGATTCTTTCAGCAAGGTCGGGGTCACTCTCTTCTACCTTCCCGAGGAGTTCAGACTCAAGGGTCCGATCCATCTGGTTTAAGATGCCTGCAACCATCTCAACCCCACCAAGTTGCCTACCTTCAACAACACCGATGGACTCAAGCTGTTCTTTTAAAACGCTTTCAATCTCTTCAAGGACCTTGGTATCTACTTTCTCCAGGAAAGCCATTCTTATTACAACATCACTCTGTATCTTTTCGGGTAGCGTAACAATCGCTTCACCGGCTTTCTTGTTGCCCAGTGTAGAAAGCACAAGGGCAATTGTCTGCGGATGTTCCCCTTTCAGGATATTCGCGAGCATTCTCGGATCGCACCTGCGTAAAAATTCTCCTGGAAGACCTTTTTTCGAGTCCATATTTTCCAGAAATTGCTCAGCCTGTTCATTACTAAAGCTTTTTTTGATGAGTTCTTTAAATTTGCTCTCTCCACCAACAACATGGCTGCCACGCTTTGTAAGTCTCCTCATGAACTCATCCCTGACGCTTACTACCGCATGATCTGGAATGATTTTCAACTGGGCAATCTCCTTGCCTATTGCCTCAATGTCTTCCTCTTCGAGCTCTTTAATAATCTCTTTTGAGAGCTCATCATCCATTGTAAGAAGGAGAATTGCAGCTTTTTTGATTCCGGGAATATCTTGAGCTTCCATTACGCCCCTTCCTTAACCCATTCCTTAATAATTGCACCTACAAGTGCCTTGTCCTTGAGCGCATCGACGAGCGCTGCCTGCCCTTTCTCCTCAATCGCAGCAGCACCTTCAGAGCCACCACTCCTTACATAAACATCTTTCCCCTGCTTCAAGGGAAGTGCGGGACCCCGCCTTTTGAAAATGCTAAGAAGTGGCCGAATAACAAAGAGAAATATGGCAACAAAGATGACCAGGTAAAAAACATACTGACTCACATTGAATATCAGTTCTTTCCGCTCGGCTTTTTCGAGAAGTCCTTTTTCATCAGCAGAGCTTTCCGCTTCGAAAGGTATATTCAATACTTCAATCTTGTCACCTCTCTCCTCGTCATATCCAACTGCCCTTGCAACGAGGTTCTTTATGTCATTCAGTTCTTTGGCTGAGCGGGGAACATATTTGACCTCTTCCCCTTTTTGTCCCTTTACCTTCTCATATTTTCCGTCAACTACGATAGCAAGGGATACTTTCTTGATCTCGCCGAAAGGCTCAATGATCTTCCTTACTGATTTGCTGACCTCGTAAGTAATTTGAGACTCTTCCCTCTCAGACTCATTCAGCCTGTTAGGGGTCTCAGGTCTCACATCCCTGGTTCCACCGGTGGCAGGTACGTTTGATGCCACGCCAGGGACCCCCCCAACCTTAGCCGTCGAGTTTGATGTTCTTTCCTTGCTCTTCTTTTCTGTTGTAATGGCACTCTTGGTGGGCTGGTACTCCTCCTCCATTTTTTCAATTTTCCTCAAATTGAGTTCCACGTTCGCTCGAACGATTGACTGGCTTGCGGGAATAAATTTGTCGAGCATGGATTGGATGGATTCTTCCAGTTTTCTCTCAACCCCTCTCTGGAGTTCAAACTGCTGACCTGAAAGGGCTATAGGTGAACTCGCATCGCCATTTTTGTAAAGTATTTTTCCGGAGGAATCTATAACGACAACATTTTCCGGTTTAAGACCCTCAATGCTGCCTGAAGTAAGATGTACGATCCCGCTAATCTGATCTTTTGGCAGGTTCTTTCCCGGTTTCAACTTTAAGAAAACAGAGGCGGTTACCTCTTTCTCCCGGTCGGTAAACAGTGTCTTTTCAGGAATAGCGATGTGAACTCTTGATGACTTCACCTCGGGCATCTGGTTGATAGTCCTTGCAAGTTCTCCTTGGATTGCCCTTTTATAATTGATATTCTGCATGAACTCTGTCATGCCGTAATTCGTCTTATCAAAGAGTTCAAACCCCACGCCTCCACTACCGGGCAATGAATTCTGTGAGGCGAGCAGAAGCCTTACATCATAAACCTTATCACTCGGGACGTATATGGCTGAACCTCCAAGACCGAGCTTGTATGGTACCTTTTGCTCCTTAAGCTTTGCAACCACTGTAGAGGCGTCTTCCGTGGAAAGGCCTGAAAAAAGGGTATTGTAATTTTCTTTCTGGATTAATGACAGACCAACTACAGACCCTCCGATGATGGCAACGAGAAGAAACAGGTACATGTAAAGCTTGTTCCTGGGAGTTGTTTGTATATAGTTTTTTGCCTGCCTTAAAAAGGTTTCCATGGCTTATACCTGCATCCTCATAATCTCTTCGTAAGCACTGATAATCTTATTCCGGACCTGCATCATGAGCTGGAAGGAAAGATCAGCCTTTTCGATTGCGATCATAGTGTTGTGAATATCCTGGGTCTCCATCTTGGCAAGTTTTATGGCTTCCTGATCAGCCTCTTTTTCCAATTCTCCTGCCTTTTGAATGGAATCCTTGAGAACTTCACTGAAGGATGTCTTGCTCTTCTGAGCGCTGACGCCCTTGTTCTCGACCATGTTTCCAAGATTTGAGATGCTGTCAATTTTCATGGCCCCTCCTATTTCCCGATCTCAAGCGCTTTCAGAAACATCTGCTTTGTGGTGTTCACCGCGTTAATATTTGCCTCATAAGCCCTTGTTGCAGCTATCATATCCGTCATTTCTTCCATAAGATTTACATTGGGGTAGCTGACGTATCCCTCTTTATCAGCGTCCGGGTGCCCCGGGTCATGGACTTTCTCAAAGGCTCTCGTACTTTCTTTAATCTCGTCCACCTTAACGCCGCTGACCTTATCCGATAACATCCTGCCAAAACCTTTTCCTTCTGAAACATCCGTTGCAGTAAAAACAACCTCCTTCTTTTTGTATGGCCCGCCTTCGTCCGTCCGGGTTGTGTGTATGTTGGCAAGGTTCGAGGAAGTTATTTCCATTCTTGTTCTTTCGGCCTTAAGTGCTGAGGCGTTGATTTTTAGGATGTCAAGGATCCCCATGTTATCTCCTTCCTTCGTTAATGATATACCTCATCATTGAAAATTTTTTCGACATAACCTGAACAAGAGATGTAAAAATCATATGATTCTCGGTCATCTTAATAATCTGATTCTCCATGTTAACTGTATTTCCGTCGATACTCCCGATGACGTCTCCATCAGTACTTTCCTTGACTTCAACATTATTCGAACTGCCGATATTCCGTTGGATCTCTGATTGAAAATCGATATCCTTTTCTTTGTAATTAGGGGTTTCAACATTGGCAATGTTGCCCGAGAGGATCTTGTGGTAGTGGGCCCGGATGTTTAATGCCCTTTCTAAGAAATTTGTAACCTCCATCAGGCCTCCTTTACAGGGATATTCAGCCCTGTGTCACGGTATTCTCTTAATTTGTTTCGTAATGTTCTTACCGTTATCCCAAGCATTGCCGCTGCCTTTGTTCGGTTTCCACGGACAGATTTCAAGGCGTCAATAATCAGTTTTGTTTCCATCTCTTTTACTGAACCTAATGAAACATCTTTCACTGAGTCCATGTCTTGTAAGTGGGTCATCTTGATCACAGAATAATTTGAAAGGATACACGCCCGTGTAATAGTATTTTCCAATTCTCGAACATTGCCTTTCCAGTTCTTTTGTTTCAAATATTCCATAGCATCACCATCAATCCTGACATCCATACCTTTTGTATGCTTCTTCAAGAAATATGCCACGAGGGGTGGAATGTCTTCTCTCCTTTCCCTTAGGGGTGGCACCTGTATGGGAAAAACATTGAGGCGATAAAAGAGATCTTCCCTGAATTTGCCTTCATCAACATATTTACTTATTTGCCTGTTTGTTGTTGCTATGACCCGTACATCCACCTTCTTGGGAAATTTCGCTCCCACAACCTCAACTTCTTTCTCCTGGAGCACCCTGAGAAGTTTTGCCTGAAGCCTGAAGTCCATCTCGGTGACTTCATCCAAGAGAATCGTCCCCCTGTCTGCCAGTTCAAATTTGCCGAGTTTTCTTGAAGATGCCCCGGTGAATGCACCCTTCTCGTAGCCAAAAAGCTCGCTCTCAAGGAGATTTTCTGGTAACGCAGCGCAATTAACAGCAATGAAAGGTTTATCGATACGCTCACTATTTTCGTGAATATAACGGGCAACCAATTCTTTACCTACACCACTTTCGCCAAGGATCAGAACCGTGGCATCTGTTTTTGCAACCCTCTCTGTTGACAAGAGAACATTTTTCATCTCTCGTGATGCGTAGATAATTTTGCCGCCATGAACGCCAAGGGCACGCTTCACAACGCCATAAAGGGTGTCGGTATTGAAAGGTTTCTGGATGTAATCAAACGCACCTTCTTTGATTACCTTGACAGCATCCTGAACTGTTCCATATGCTGTTATAAGTATGACAGGAAGAAACGGTCTTTTGTCCTTCACATGCTGAAGGAGGTCGATACCATTCAAGCGGGGCATCTTCACATCGGTAATGACAAGATCGAAGATGCTTCTGTCAATTTCTTCAACAGCCTTCAAGCCATTGTCCGCCATGGAAACAGCATAACCTGCCTTTGTCAGGGATTCCTTCAAGGCAATCCTCATGTGGTCATCATCGTCAACTACAAGTACATTTGTCCTCATGGGCTATCCTTTGGAATATAAATGCTAAATGAAGAACCGGAGCCTTCAACGGACTCCACCTCAATGTATCCGCCATGGGCCTTTATGATGTTGTAAACAATATAGAGGCCAAGGCCTACGCCCTTGTCCTTGGTTGTAAAAAAAGGATTAAATATGTTTTTTTGCAATTCTTCGCTCATACCAATACCGTTATCAGAAATGACAATGACGGCGTATTTTCCTTCCTCTTTCAGTGCGACTTTGATTGTTCCGTTGATTCCCTCCATTGCATCGATAGCATTGCTTATGAAATTCATGATTACGAGTTTTATGAGATCAGGATCAAAGAAAGATGGCTCGCCAAAACATGTATCAACCTCCAGGGAAATTCCCCGGCTTTGAGCAGATAGGCTCATGAAATCAAGTGTTTCTTTGATAACCTGGCTTAATCTGGTTTCAGTAAGAGCAAGGGTCTTTGGCTTTGTATACGAAAGGAGATTGTTGATAATCCTGTCGATTGTCTTTACGCCAAACAAAACATAATCTATGTATTTCCTGTCTTGCTGTCTGAGTTTTTCATTTAACAGCATAGAAAGAAAAAGTTCCATGCTTCCAAGAGGGTTTTTGATCTCGTGAGCCATCCTTGCTGCCATCTCACCCATGGCCATTAATCGCTCATCCCGTTCAAGTCTGTCCTTCATTCTCTCAAATTCCGTGACATCCTCAAAAACAATCACCTCGTTGCTCCCGGATCCATTAACAATGCTTTCTCTCTTCCACCTGTAGTGGCCCTTGCCATTTTTCAATTCACCGAACTTCTGGCCACAATTATTTAATTTGCCTGAAAAAACTTCTGAACCCAATTTTTCAGCATTTTTGTTTGCAAATATAACATTCGTTTTGTTCGTTACCACAACGCCTACAGGTAACGAATTGAGGATGTTATAAAGGTATCCCCGGGCTTTTTCCAGTTCGGTATTTTTTTCTTCTACCTCTTTCTTGAGCTGTCGTATCTGACTTTCAAGCACACCATAGTAATTGATGATCGAGTCTGACGCCTTCGCAAATTCCTGGAAGGCATTCTCTAGAAGTTTAGCTTCAACGGCTGGCATGACCAGCAAATCTGCAAAATATGTACCAGCTTAAAAACAGTGTTGAGTTTTAAGTTTTAAGTTTTAAGTTAAATAACTAAAAAGATTAAAGTTCCACTTTGTGGGGATCGCCAAGATTTTGTGAATTGAGTTCTTCTTAACTCAAAACTAAGAACTCAAAACTCATAATTGCTTGAAGGGGTTGTCAGGTTTTTGACAGAGGTGGTTAGCTTACTCTATACCGAGACGTTTCATCTTCTCGATGAGGGTTGTTCTGTTCAGGCTCAGCACCTGTGCAGCTTTACTTTTCACTCCGTTTGTCTCCTGCAAAGCCTGGAGAATGAGGCTTTTTTCAAAACTTGACACAAGGGTATCGTACCCCTTTTCAATCTCAAAATGGCTTTGTGACTGCTCGGCAAAATAGATTTTTTCAGGAAGATCTTCAAGGTCAATGATGCCTTTCTTTTTCAGAACAACAACTCTTTCAATGAGATTCTGCAGCTCCCTGACGTTTCCCGGATAATCATAATTCATCATCACTCCCATAGCCGTTTCAGAACATCCATCAATCTGGGCGCTATTAATCCTGTTTGATCTTTCAAGGAAATAATTTAAAAGAAGGGGAATGTCCTGCCGCCTCTCTCTCAATGGTGGCAGGTGGATAGGCACCACATTCAACCGGTAGTAGAGATCCTCCCTGAACTTACCGTCTCTGACGAGATCATCCAAAACGCGGTTCGTGGCTGCAATAATTCTTACATCCACATGAATACTCTTCGCTCCGCCTACTCTTTCAAAAGTTTTTTCCTGAAGTACCCTGAGAAGCTTCACCTGAAGGTTGAAGCTCATATCGCCGATTTCATCAAGAAACATGGAACCACCATGGGCAAGTTCAAATCTGCCATAACGCGTTCCGGTGGCACCGGTGAATGCACCCTTCTCGTATCCGAAAAGCTCACTCTCGAGAAGCGTTTCAGGAATAGCACCACAATTCACTACCACAAGGGGGTTGTCTTTTCTGGATGAGTTGTAATGGATCGCCCGTGCCACAAGCTCTTTCCCTACACCACTTTCACCAGTGATGAGTGCAGTTGCATTGGTGTCTGCTACCTTTTCTATCAGCTCAAAAACCTTTTGCATGGGGAAGCTGATTCCGATGATATTCTCGAATTTGTACTTGTCCTTCAGACAATTCCTGAGGATTGTATTTTCACGAATTATCTTGTTCTCAGAAAATCTTCTTAATAAATTAGCCTTACCCGTGAGCCCCTTTGGTATGTTTTCGCTCTTCATAAGCTTCGTGTAATACATGGCAGATTCTATGACGGTAAGAACTTCCTCAAACTTAAAAGGTTTCAGAATGTAATCAAAAGCACCGCTCCGCATGGCACTGAGAGCACTGTCCAAGCTACCATAGCCTGTGATGACAATGCCAAGGGTGTTGAGATATTCTTTCTGAATGTAATTGATG
>Ga0209253_10006426_pt1 | contig 10182 bp, 10 predicted proteins | sample FrelakmetBRP12BR_FD_187145 | JGI IMG/M metagenome (GOLD analysis project Ga0209253, IMG submission 187145) | Freshwater lake sediment microbial communities from the University of Notre Dame, USA, for methane emissions studies - BRP12 BR (SPAdes)... | ecosystem: Environmental > Aquatic >...
AAAGCCTAAGTTTGAATATCATAAGCAGAGCTTAGAGTATGTGCAGAAATTTCTTAAGCAGAAGCCAAGCGCCATTGACCCAATTGACCTAAAGACCATTGACCCAAAGAAGCTTGATTCAAGCTCTATTTCCAATTTTGTGTGGACCGGTGGGGATTTGAACCCCAGACCTCCTGAGTGCAAGTCAGGCGTTCATACCAACTGAACTACCGGCCCGCTCCAGCGTTTCGTTCAGAAATCAACCGGTGATAGCGAATTTAGAGCTTTCGGTTCTCTCTACTCTTGCTGTAGCCGTCAAACTTCAAATGCTGTCACGCCAGATTTCTGTTCCATTCATCCGTGTTCTTTTCATTTGAAACGTTCTCCTATAGCATAATCTTGCGCGTTATCAATTGATGCATAATATGATACCAACACTCGATTTAAGAAAAAGTTATAAGTTAGTTGAAAGGAGTATAGATTGATGAGTGAGGGGAAAGGCAAGCACCTCTCCTTCTTCTCCTTTCTCCTAGGGAAGAAAGCTTGCCAAATCTTCTCACGACATCCTTCCCAAGCATTACCCAACAAGGTGGTTTTTTGGCAAAAGTCTTCATCAGCCATTAGTAAAATGAGCCGAACAGAGAATCAACCAGCAAGAATAACCTTGAATAAAATTGAGAAAAAGGAAAAGATGACTCGTTAGAATAAAGCGGTTAGCTTAATCTAGAATCTTCTTCTTTGAGGCGGTCTCTTCTTGGCCCAGCATTCTCGGCAGTAAATTGGCCTGCTTGTGTCAGGCTTGAATGGGACTTCACATTCTTTTCCACATTCAGCACAAACTGCCTTATGCATCTCTCTATCTGCCATACGCGATTTCAACTCCTTTTATACTCTATGTGCAAGAAGCAAGTCCTTGCACGACGCAACTAATCCATCATTTGGCTGCTTATAAAACTTGTCATCATGACAGAACAGACCAATCTTCAGCTTTCCCCAAGACTTTTACGCACCGACAGCAGCAAACAGACATAGGAAAGGCCATGACAACAAATTCAACGTCGAGATTCGTAATTCAGAAACACGCGGCAACACACTTACACTATGACTTCAGACTGGAGATGGACAATGTTCTCAAGAGCTGGGCCATCCCAAAAGAACCACCGGCTGAACCAGGAGTCAAACGACTCGCAATCGAAGTCGAAGACCACCAAATGGACTACATAAACTTTGAAGGAACAATACCTGAAGGCGGATATGGCGCAGGAACCGTTGAAATATGGGACAAAGGCACTTACACGCTCAAACACCGAAGCAATAAAAAGATAATGTTCACCCTAAACGGCCAAAAACTCAAAGGCGATTACACGCTGCTAAGGTTCAGAGACGACAAGAACTGGCTCATCTTCAAAAACAAACAACCCTAGCAAAAACGCTATACACACGCTAGCCAATTGCCTATCAAGCCTTCAAACATGTCAGAAGGAGCAAAAGTGCAAAAACCACAAACACAACAGACCACTCACGCTAGCACATTCGCAAACCTCAGCCTCTTCCAATTCCTGTCCTTCGTCCGCAGAGGCGTATTCTACACTTTCATGATAAGCTACATCTTCGACCTTATGCAAACCGTAACCTACACTGCCATTTTAGGAACGTTGGACGCGTTTGCATCAGCACTAGGCCAAAATCTCCTCTGGGGACGAATAGCCGACAGATACAAGCTGAAGACAAAGCTTATAATCGCCGGCGAATCTATAGCCGCAATCTCCTACTTCATCGTCTTCCAAATCCACAAGACACTACTCGACGCTCAAGCCAACTTTCAAGCAGGCCTCTCCCTGATACTAGGTCTATCGCTTCTCGAGTTCTTCTGGTCCATGTCCGACGTAGGCTGGGCCTCCCTTCTCACCGAAGCAACTACAACCAAAACCCGCGCAAAAACCATCGGCACTCTCAACTTCATCGCTTCACTAGGGAGAATGATAGGAATAAACTTCGCAGGAAGCCTCTACAACAACGGCGAAGGCTTCAGACAAGGAACCATTTTCTACATAGTCATAGCAATGCTCGTTGTCGGCGCAGCAATAATGTTCATAACTTCGAGACCCGCGGAGAGAATGTCCACTAAAACAGAAAGCGCCTTGTCTGAAAGAGGACAAGGCAAGACCGTTGCGGCACAAGCTGAAAGACCCTATCGGTGGTTCCTGCTTTCACTCATCATAATCATAATAGGAGCGTCCTGTGTAAACCAGGTTTTCCTACTCTTCATCCAGCTACAGGACGGCTTGAAAGCAACCAGCCAAGAAATGAGCCTCATCCTGACCGCTTTTACCATCGGCGGAATGCTAATCAGCCTAACGTGCGGTTGGCTCGCTGACAGATTGGGCAAGAACAAAGTGCTCTTCATCGGCCTAATTCTAGCGGTCTTGACGCCGTCGCTGTATGGCTTAGCATCCAGTGTCCCAGCGATGGCTGTAATCTACGGGGTGAGTGGTGTTTCATTGTGGATAATCTTGACCCTCGGCTTCACAATAGCTGGCGACCTGTTTCCAGAAGAAAAGAGAGGACGACTGTTCAGCCGATACAACGCTGTTGTTGCTTTAAGCTGGGGTCCAGCTGGGCTCCTAGTCGGCGGGCCGCTCGCGGATTTGCAGGTCACAAGATTTGCAGTCCCGCGTTCTGTTGCATACATCAACATTTTTTACATTTCCTCAATAATCGTTGCCGCTGGAACAATAGTGTTTGCACTGACAGTTGCTAGACGAAAGCCAAGAGATGCCTAAGTTTTAAGAGCAGAACAGCCAATAGTCGTGAATTGGCTTTCAATCATGTTAGAGTTCAAAGTAGTCAAGATCGAACCGCCAAAAGACTGCAACACAATAGTCGGCATGGCACATTTCATAAAAACCGTAGAAGACCTCTACGAAGCCCTAGTCAACTCAGTGCCAAACATAAAATTCGGAATAGGCTTCTGTGAAAGCTCAGGCCCATGCCTAGTGAGACACGAAGGAAACGACGAAGAACTCAGAAAAACTGCCGCAGAAAAAGCCTTCGAAATCGCATGCGGACACAGCTTCATAATCTTACTCAAAAACGCCTACCCAATAAACGTCTTAGACAAGATCAAAAAGGCTCCAGAAACATGTACAATATATGCTGCCACCGCAAACCCGTTGGAAATCCTTGTCGCCGAAACTGATCAGGGAAGAGGAATAATCGGCGTAATCGACGGATTCAAAAGCAAAGGCATAGAAAACCAAGAAGACGCCAAAACGAGAAAAGATTTCTTGCGCAAAATTGGATACAAACTAAGCTAATTTTCATAATTATTTTGATGCTTCGCTTAATTCATAGCAAATTGAGTTGAGAATAGATTAAACAGGGTGGATTGCTATTGAACGACTCTGGATGGCTGGCACCTGTGAACTTCAATCCTGCTGGGGCTTATTTTACGCGCAGTTAAAGCATGTTCTAACGGTTCATCGCAAATTCTTGTTGCATTTCGAACGGAACACTTTCTTTCATTCGCTCAGAAGCATAAGCAACCAGTTGCTTGAACTGTTTCTGCGACAGAACGTGGTTTGCCCTGCACAAAATTTCAAGGCAAACCTCCTTAAAAACCAAATCTGCACAGCCTATCTTTGCATCGTCAATCAATTCTTTGCATGCTTGAAGGATATGCTCGTTCAACCATTCCACCCTGCAACAGCAACTTTACCGTCAAACATTAAAACACTTATGAATCAACCATCTGAATCAACAATCCACGGCAAAACCAACACTAAACACGTCGACTTTACATTATTTTTCAGAAAAACTGAAGAATGCTAAATAGAAAATAGGTTCTATTAAGGATGTGGCCCAAGAATGCAGAGAAAAGAATCAAAGAAAGAAATCCATTTCATTGGAACAGTGGAAAAAGAAGGAGAAGACGAGGCTCAGATACGCATCTATCCTGAATACTGCGCCGGACTCAAGGGAATCTCGGAATATTCCCATGCGATCATTCTTTACTGGCTTCATCTGAGAGACAACGAAAAAGAAAGACAGACTCTGCTTGTCTTCCCAAAGAGACACGCACGAAACGTGGAAACCGGCGTTTTCGCCTGCAGAAGCCCCTCTCGCCCAAACCCAATAGGTTTATGCGTCGTGGAGCTCGTGACCGTTGACGAATGTGTATTGACAGTCAAAGGGCTCGACGCAGACAAAAACTCGCCCATAATCGACATAAAACCGTACCTCCAAAAAGCAGACTCTATTCCAAACGCAACTGCGCCGCAATGGATCAACCATGGACCAAAAACGTAGGGCCGAGAGGTCACTTGGTAATTCAGCTTTTCAGATCAAGTTATTCTTTTGATTGGCGAAACTCTGTCTCTTGTTTTTTTGTCGGATTTCGACTTCTAATCTAAATTTGAACTTCATAACCTCTTTATCCCTTTTCAACATAGACAAAGCCCTGAATCGTGGCGGCATTCTGCCCTAGAGGAAGAACCATTGCAAACGCAAAAACTTGAAAAGCTTTTGATTCAAGCAGTAGATGAAGGTTTATCTTCACTGGGAGACTCCTCAAAACAAGCAATCTATTTTCACCTTGACACAACCTTTAACATCAAAAAAGACCAGATTCCGCAAAAAGTCGAGGCCTTTGTCGCCGCAATTGAAAAAATCTTCGGCATCGGCGCAAACTTCATCGAGATTCTGATCATGCGAAAACTTGACGAAAAAATAGGGCAAGACTCTCCGCAGTTTTCAAAAGACATCACGCTTGACGAGTACGTGTCCGTTCTCAAAAAGAATCTTGCGGGAAAATTGAAGTCTGAGGGAATGTCTTTGGAGGTTACTGAATGCGACGAAATAACCATGTGAAACTGTATAAATCTTCGGATAATGCGTCTTTTGCCGGCTCATTTAGAAGTTTATTCGAAAACGCGGAGGATCCGAGTTTCCTTTTGGACGCAAGCCAAAGAGTGGTCGCAGTCAACCGTCGAGCAATAGAGATGGGCGAATTCAAGAAAAGAGCTCTGATTGGGAAACCTCTCAAAGATATTATTCGGGCTAAAATCTGGTCAAAAGCAGCTTCCGCTATTAAAAATGCTGCCAAGGGAAAACCCGCCCGATTTGAGTTTGACTTTGCTTCAACCGCGCAGAAGACGTATCGTCTTGAAGTGACAGTGGTTCCATGCTTCGATCACAAAAAGATCATTGGAATTTTGGGAATCGCCCGGGATGTAACTAAAAGAAAGGAGATGGAGGATAAGCTCAGGTCTTCTGAAACCAAGTTGCGCACTCTTTTTGAGAACATGCCTAATGGAGTTTTCCAAAGCTCTCCAGAAGGAAAAATAATCACGGCTAATCCAACACTGGTTCACATGCTGGGATATACCTCTCTAAAGAAACTTCTGAAAGTTCACATAGCTAAAGACCTATATTCTAATCCGAAAGACAGGACTGAATGGCAACGAGAACTTGAAAAGAAGGAAAGCTTGCAAAACGCTGAACTTGTTTTGAAACGAAAAGACGGCCAGAAGCTAATAGTCTTAGAGAATGTTCACATGGTTCGTGACAATCAAGGCAAAGCTTTGCTGTATGAAGGAACGCTAACAGATATCACGGAAAGAAAGATAATCGAAGAAAGGCTTTCTGCATTGAACTTCTTCAGCAGCAAACTCAACTCAGCACATAACCTTCACAGAGTTTACGAACTTGCTCTAGATGCTATGGAAAAGATGCTGGGCTTCGAGAACGCGGCATTTATGATTGTGGAGAAAAACGTTCTAAGAGTGGGAAGTCAACGAGGATATCATGAACCAGACCTAATATTGCCACTTGACGGTTCGAAGAGAGGAATAACGGTCAAAACCGCTAGCCTGCGAAAACCAATAATCGTTCCTGACGTAAGAAAGAATCCTGATTATGTTGTAGGCGCTCCAAGAATTAAATCAGAAATTGCCATTCCAGTTCTTGCAGAAGACAGAGTACTAGGAGTTCTAGACGTTGAGAGCAACAAGCTGGCAACATTCAATGAACAAGACGCGATGCTACTGCAAATTCTGGCTTCTCATGCCGCCACGGCGATCAGTAACATTGAAAAGAGAACAGAGATCGAAAAACGATCCAATCAGTTAGCGTCATTGATGAGAAGCTCTGCCGAAATGATACGCTACATGGATGTGCGAGACAGACTCGAAAAGATCGCTGAAGCCATTACCAAGTTAGGATGGCGGAGAGTCGTTATCCGAGCATTTAGAGACGCAGACATGGAAGTGGCTAACTCTGAAGACTTGGTGACCGCCGGCTTGTCTAAGCAGGAAAAAGCGTTTCTGTGGGATAACCGAATGCCCGGACAAGTCTGGCGTGAGCGTTTAGGACGGGATTTTGAGCGCTTCAAAATCGGCGAGTTCTTCTATCTTCCTTGGAGCGATCCGTTTGTCAGGAGAAAATTCGATCAGGGCACAGTGTCAAGCCACCTTAAACCAGAGGAAATGGTGGACTGGAATCCTGACGATCTGCTCTACGCTCCTCTAAGACTAGCTGACGGACGAGTCGTCGGCGTATTGAGCATTGATGACCCTGTGGATGGTAAGCGTCCGACCAAAGAGTCTCTGGCGCCACTGGAGCTTTTCATACATCAAGCCGCTGTAGCTGTGGAAAACGCGCAGCTCATTCAACAACTGAAAGACGCGAAAAATCAAGTCAGAGACTATGCAGATAAGCTTGAAGTGAAAGTTAGGCAAAGAACAAAAGAGCTTGTAGTGGCACAGAAGAAACTGCTTAAAGCGGAAAGACTGGCTACTATTGGCGAAATTTCCGCAATGGTCGGTCATGATCTGCGTAACCCGCTGACAGGAATAACTGGCGCTACATACTACTTGAAGATGAAATTGGGCTCAGAAATTAATGAAAAATCCCGCGAAATGCTGGAAATCATTGAAAAAGACGTTGAATACTCGAACAAGATCGTAAACGACCTTCTCGACTACTCTAGAGAAATTCACTTGGAACTGAAAGAGACTACACCAAAGTCAATCGTGAAAGGAGCGTTACAGCTTGTTAGGATTCCGCGCAATGTCAAACTTGTAGATGCCACAAAAACTGAGCCGAAGATCACGGCTGATGTTGAAAAAATGAAGCGTGTTTTCATCAATTTGATCAAGAACGCCATTGACGCAATGCCCAAAGGCGGAACCTTGCGGATAGAGAGCATAGAAAGATCCGGGGAATTGGGCATGATATTCGCTGATACAGGAGCAGGCATGACTGACGAGGTCTTGAAGAGGCTTTGGTCTCCTCTGTTTACAACTAAAGCGAAAGGCATGGGCTTCGGCTTGCCCATTTGTAAACGCATCATAGAAGCTCATGACGGATCAATTTCAGTAGCCAGCACATGCGGCAAAGGAACAACATTCACGATCACTGTTCCCATCAAACCCAAAGTGGAAGGAGGTGGAACTGTTTGGGTGAACGTGCCCGAATCCTTATTGTCGATGATGACGAAAGCATAAGAAAAGTTGTAGCGACGATACTGCAGGAAAAAGGATACGCTGTTGATACGGCAGAAACTGGAAGAGAAGCAATCGCCAAATCGAATAGGAAATTCTATGACTTAGCGCTGATTGATATGCGTCTTCCGGATATGGAAGGAACACAACTGCTGACGTTGATGAGAGAAACCACACCGCGGATGGTGAAGATCATAATGACAGGTTATCCTTCACTCCAAAATGCTATGGAAGCCGTGAACAAGAACGCAGATGCTTATCTGCTCAAACCCGTAAATATGGACAAGGTCCTCAGCACGATAGGCGAGCATTTAAAACGACAGCAAGAAGAAAAGAAATACAGCCAACACAAGATTGCAGAGTTTATCGAAACACGTGTCAAAGAACTAGAACGAGAACAGATCGCAACAAAAAGGAAAGCAAGATAAGCAAATCCCTTTTTCAAACTCTCTTTTCCGGAATCTAGTTTTACTAGTCGCATCTGATTTTAACGCATTCTAAGAAGCGATCGAATGGAACACGTTGACCCGTCTCTTTATCAACCATAAAGCACATACGAGCTCGGTGGCTCTTTCATCAGAAAGTGGGGCGAGCTGTTCCCAAACAATCAAATAACTTCCTTTCTAGGGCAAAAGAAATATGCTGCGGCTCAAAGACACCTGTCGCTTGGAAAAAGCGCCTAAAGGGAACACATTTTCTCAAGGATGGACGGTGAAAGAAATGCTGATAGACGAGATAAGCAAGGAAATGGAAGAACTTTCCAGTCCAGAAGAAAAAAACAAAAGAACACGCTGGGAACTGCAGTATCAAGAAAAACAAAGAATGCGTGGAACACCAACTGAATCAGTCAGGAAGATTTCCGCGAAATTTTTTTCAAAGGTGAAAATGAGACCCAAAGAAGAGTATTCCAGCTTGGCGGGAAACTGTTAAGCTCAGGATACATTGAAGAGAGAACAGTAGCTTTTGACTGGGCGTTTCGTCTCCGAAAGAGCTACGTGGAATTTGACTTCCATATTTTAGAATCATGGCTCAAGAAACATGTGCACAGCTGGGGAGCATGTGACGACCTTTGTACACACGCTCTAGGAGCGTTCATATTCCAATTTCCAAAATTCATCTCAAACGTCAAAGAATGGGCAAAATCAGCCAATAGATGGACACGACGAGCCAGCGCGGTAACCCTCATTTATTCAATTCGAAGAGGCAAGTATCTTGAACACGTGTTTGAAATCGCTGACAGTCTATTGAAGGACAAAGATGTGATGGTGCAAAAAGGCTACGGATGGATGCTGAAAGAATCAACAAGGCATTATCCACAAGAAGTCTTCAAGTATGTCATGGCACATCGAAAAGAAATGCCGCGAACCTCATTAAGATATGCAATCGAAAAACTGTCGCCGGCACTTAAGAAAGAAGCAATGAAGAAAGAAGTATGACATACCTTGCTAAGTAACGTTGTCTCGCTTGTTTTGTCTTAACCGGATTCAATCTTACCGTTGCTAGTTGAGATTGTTTCTCATCATCGCTGTTACTACTTCTAGGAAATCAGTTACACTTTTATGGGATACTCCATGGTTTTCACACAATTCCTCCAGTCTGGAACCTTTAATCACAAATAGGCAATCTGCATCTTTGGCCGCGGCATAGTCTCCTGAGCCATCTCCTATATAGATTACCTTCTTGCCTTGTTTCCTGCATTGTTTCACTAAATCGTGTTTAAAATTCGCGGAGGCTTTGTCAAATGGTTTTGGAAAGTCTAGTTTTGCGCTCTTGGCTGTCCACTCTGTTTTTGCAGTGTAAGTTTGGACGAGATTTTGCCAGTTGTTGAGTTTAAGAAAATGCTTTATGACAAAGTCCAGTCCAGCACTTACCACTGTTAACGGGATGAGGTTTTCTTTGCAATATTCTGCCAATTTTCCAAAATTTGGTCTAAATGTAACAATGCTATCCAGTTCATTCAGTATCTCTTTCTTTGAAACTTTCACTAATGCAAACTGCTTTTTTAAGCAATCTTCAAGCGTGATTTCGTCTTTCTCAAATTGATCGCTGAAAAATCGCCAGTTTCCTTGGGCGAATTTGGACAAGACAAACTCAGCTGTGTCAATTCTTGTAATCGTGCCATCAAAATCGCAAAGTACAACGAAATTCATAGATCAGTCGGCCTTAGCATTCAAGTAGAAATAGAGGTTGATTTGGGTTTCCACTGTGTCTTCTGCTCTTGAGAATATGTCCGTCAAAAATACACGATTTTGAAACTGTAATAGGCGATCTACTTCAATTCTATTGTCTTCGCTGTCATTTCTAGAAGGCGTTAAATGTCAAATGCTTAGAAGAGTTCAATCCATAATCCGTCTGGGTCCTCTATATAGGCCCATCGTCCACCGCTTGCTTTCATCTCCAGGATCGTTCTGTATCCAGCTAGTTTGGCTTCTTCTAGAGTTTTGTCTAAGTCATCGACTTTGAATGCTAGGTGATCTAATCCCTCTCCTGCAGCGTATTTAGTGTTGTATGGGCTGTCCTTTTCGTAGTAGTTTAGTTCCAGCACAAAGCCGTCTTTCTCGCTTTGTAAGCCAACTGTCTCTCCCTTGGTTTGCTCAACCTTGCTTCGACCTACGACCTGCATGCCAAGTATTTTCGTGTAGAAATCGATGGATTTCTGCAAATCTGTCACTCTTATTCCAACATATGTAAATCTGGATTT
>Ga0209253_10006427_pt1 | contig 10181 bp, 9 predicted proteins | sample FrelakmetBRP12BR_FD_187145 | JGI IMG/M metagenome (GOLD analysis project Ga0209253, IMG submission 187145) | Freshwater lake sediment microbial communities from the University of Notre Dame, USA, for methane emissions studies - BRP12 BR (SPAdes)... | ecosystem: Environmental > Aquatic >...
CACTTAATACATGCAGTTGTTATCACAGTGATTGGTTTTTCCGGAAGACGAGAATATAATAAATGTGCTTTGTTCTTACTAATTGGAATACTCTTATTCTCGTTTTCGCTTTACATATATTCATTAACCGGAGTAAAAGCGCTTGCAATCATAACACCATTTGGAGGAATAAGTTTTCTAATTGGCTGGGCGATATTAATAATTGCATCAGTAAGAAAAAAAAATTAATGCTTTACTTGTTAACGAATTAACTAATTAACTGATCACGGTTTTTTGTTCACCTGGTCAATCAGCCACTTTGCCATTGCCTGTGCTTCTTTTTTCTTTAAGCCCTGGTTTGGCATTGGCGGGTATGCAGGGTCTATTTTCTGCGGGTTATAAATATACTCGGCAAGCTTATTAACATCGCCGTTGTATTTGGGAACAGACTGCTGGTAGGGAGGTCCCACAAGCTTAGAATCGAATTTATGGCAGGCAATGCATTTTGTGTTATAAATTTGCGCTGCATCAACGCCGGATGCAGATACAAGCTTTGCTTTTATTTCTTTTTCCATTTCTTCCGAAGCCTTAACCGTCTGAATAATCTGCGGCTCAATTGCATTCCCGAACGCTTCGGAGTCCTTTACATTATTTAAAAGCAATACGGCAATAATCAAACTAAAGACCAATTCTGCCGGCTGTGTATCGGAATTCTTTACCATAATGTAAAGATAATTGCATATTATTACTGCCAGAGCAAGAATAATTAAAAGATAAATGAACACGCCCTGCGACCATGCCGATGAAGGAAGGAACAGGTGGCTGATAAAAATTGCAGCAGGAAACATAAGAGCAGAAATAAGCGTTAATCCGCCTGCAAAACTTTTAACAAATTTTGAATAATCTTCATCCCCGCCTGCCGAAGTCTTGGGGCGGGCAGGCATATCTTTTAATCCGCCCTGTTTACCTGCCAAAGCGGAGCCGTTGGCAGGCCATTTGAAGAAATAGAATAAAATAGCAGCACCTGAAACCGAACCTGCAATCGAAAGAAATGCAATGAAATCAAAAATTGTCTGCCATGAAAATATTATCTGCAAAATATTATCAACACTTTCCCAGCGTACGGGATTAGAAGCGAGCGCCCGTGTGCCGGCGAAAAGGTAAGCTGCGGAAAATAAGAGCCATTTGCCGAAATTAAATGCGAAAGAATTTGACCTCAGAACGCTTTCCCCGATCTTATCAATCTCCAGTGCGGCTTTTTCAGAACCTGCCTGTGCTGAAGGCAGAACGGTTTCCTTAACCGAATCCAGAAGCCTGATTATCAGAAACGAGTTTCTGTACCTGTAGATGAACACAAAAGATATCATGAACAATAAAACACTGAGAGCCATTATATCAATTGTTATCGATTTTGAAGCATACAAAAGCTGGGCATATGAAAATAAAATCGATGCAGCCGGAATCGCTCCAAGTGCAAGCTCGGCGCTGCGTGTAATGGTAAGCTTCTCTATTACATCTTTTGCAAACCTCAAATAGATCCTGCTGCCTGTCTGCCGCCCTTTCCTGTTGAAATATGCCGAAATAAAAGAAGCTCCAAGCAGCATACCGATATACGGCACAAAAATAGTCAGCGAAATTATCAGCATGTACTTAACAAGAAGCACGTGGTTTTCAGACGGCGGTATTACAAGTTCCCGAAGTAAATCCATTAAAATACTTTTATTAGTTTATCAATTGATAATATGCTTATTAATATTAACGTGTAAAAATTAATTGCCATAAATGAATTCATTATGCTTTTTTTGCTGAGCCCCGTGAACATAAACCTGAAAGCCGCTGCTGCCATAATTGCCGAAACAATAATAATAATCGGTATTGTAAACGGGTTATATATGTAAAGAAACATGGGAACAAGCAGTGCAATTAAAACGGTTGCAAGCAGCCATATAAAAGTTATCCTTTTGAGCTGTTCATTATTAAAAAATTTATTTAAAGTCGGGAAACCGCCTTTTTGATAATCATCGCCGTACATTAACAGTAACAGCCAGAAATGGGGAATCTGCCAGATGAACATATATGCAGCAACTATAATAATTCTGTAATCAAAAATACCGGCTCCGGCAGCAGCCCATCCTGCAAGCGGCGGAAGTGCGCCAACAACAGCTCCGGGCATTATTGCAAAAGCACTTTTACGCTTTAACGGTGTATAAACTGCGTTATACCATAAAAAGTTTGTTAACCCGACCAGCAGTGCCGTTACATTTGTGAATATTATAAGAACCGCTGACCCGCATAACAAAAGTAAAAATGAAATAATTAACGTGCTGCGCGGTTCTATTCTGCCCGAAGGTATTGGCCTGAACCTTGTCCGGTCCATAAGCGCATCGGTATTTCTTTCCTGCCAGTGGTTAAGCGCAGAAGAAGAGCAGGCTAAGAGAAAAATACCCATAATAACGGCAAATAACGTGAAAGTGATATCTTTTGCTCCCAGAATATAACCAAGCCCGGTGGTAAGCGATACCAGCACCGTAATTCTGAATTTAATCAGCTCGGAAAGTATTCTTATGGCTTCTGATAACTTCACTTTTGGCTTTGCTATTACAGCTGTATGTATGTTAAATTTATTCAACTATTTCCTGCTCATCTTGAATATTAATGTGATACTATGCTGCCGCGATTTAAAAAAGTGTTTCAAAACCCCCTTGGACAAGGGGGGTCACGACCCCTTGTTCCACTACTAGCGCTAATCTTTCTCTTTGCTCATCACAGTGTCTTTGACTGTCTTAATAGTATCTTTCTTATTGCCTGCTGATTTAGTAGTATCTGTTTTGATATTCAATGAATCCGGCATTTTTACTGTTTCCTTTATTTTAACCCACTCATCAAATTCCTTTTGCGAAACAATTTTAAGCTTGCCAAGCATATACGAATGGTATAAACCGCAGTATTCGGCGCATAAAATATCATAAACCCCTTCGTTAGTTGTGTTGATCCACATATAATTAGTTCTCCCGGGGATCACATCTTCTTTTATCCTGAAAGCCGGAATATAAAAGCTGTGGTTAACATCGACCGAGTTAAGGTCAAATTTTACATTTTTACTTACAGGCAGAACCAGCAGGGTATCGCTTTTTTTGCCGTTATCATAATCAAATGACCAGAACCACATTCTTCCGGTGACTTTTATTACCATAGCATCTGCGGGAACGTTCCTCATTTCTTTGAAGCCTTCCCAGCCATAGAAGAACATCATTAATACCAGTACGAGCGGTATAGCTGTCCATAATATTTCAAGTGTAGTGCTTCCGGTAATATTTTCCGATTGCGGGTGCTTCTTTGCCCTGTACCTGAATACGAAATAAAGCATAAAGCCTGTGACAAGCAAAAGGAAAAAAAGCGAGATTACCACTATAAATATAAAAATGTTATCTGTTTGCTGTACTATATGATTCATATTAAGCCATATTTAAACCTGTCAGGTTTTCAAAAACCTGACAGGTCTGAAACTTTTCTATCTGAAAGAAAGATCGCTGAAAGTTAAAAGCATTATAATAATAAATATCACCAAACATACATATATGAAAACTTTAATCGTCATGTTATCGAACCTGACATGCATAAAATAGCTCACAACGAGTATTGTTTTAATTGAAGCAATCATTAGCGCAGCAATCAGGGTTACGCTCCCAAGGTGAATGCCGGCTATGGTAACGGTAATAGCCGTCAGGGCAACCAGCCCCAGCCATACCATAATGTATGTTCCGTAGCTAACTTCATGTGCATGTGCGTGCACTTCTGCGCCGTGTGCCGCAGGCGTGCCTGGAATTTGTTGTGATTTTTCGTTCATATTTGTAATTCGATGTTAATATTTTCGAATTCCGGAAAACTTCCTTTATTGTATTCTAATTCGAAAATATTTAGATTGCTTCGGTCGCTGCGCTCCCTCGCAATTCAATACTAATGTATTAAATAAAACAGCGGGAACAAAAATATCCATATCAGGTCAACAAGGTGCCAGTATAAGCCCGCGTTTTCAAGCTTCTGGAAGTTGGTTGCCGTTATAATATCCCGTTTGATAAAGTTCATAACGAACCCTATAAATATCATTCCGATTATAACGTGAAGCCCGTGCAAGCCTGTCATAGTATAATATAAACCGAAGTAAATAACCTCTCCTTGCGACATATCATCCAGTGCAGGCCCTTTGGGGTATATTCCGTTATGAATTTCATGGCTCCACTCGAAATATTTATTCACAAGGAACGCAAAACCGCAAATTATTGTGAACCAGAGCAGGTTCATTGTCAGCCTTTTCTGCCCTTTTTGCAATGCTGCAATAGATAAAGCAACGGTTAAGCTGCTGGTTAAAAGAATTAAAGTATTAACAGCGCCTATGAATGTATTCATTTCAACGGCAGCGGCAACAAATCCGTCTGAATAAGCAAACCTGTAACCCGCATATAAAATAAACAATCCCCCGAAGAGAAGAACTTCGGTAAAAAGGAACAGCCACATGCCCATCTTTGAAGCTTCATCATCACGGTGAACGTGCGATGCTGCCATTACTGCTTCGTGTTCGTTCAATTTTTAACCTCTCCTGCCGGTCTATCTCCGTTATGATGCTGAAGCTCACTGCCGGGACGCATAATATAGGTTTGCCTGTCATGTACATAAGGACCTCCTGTGACAACCGGAATTTCATCGAAGTTTTCAACCGGAGGCGGTGACGATACTCTCCATTCAAGTGTGGTGCCGCCCCAAGGATTCATGGGTGCTTTTGGTCCTTTTCTCAAAGCATAAAGCAGGTTGCCTATCATCATCAAAATACCGGTAACAAGAATCCACGAACCAACCGTTGACAATATTTGCATCCCCTGGAACTGCGGCAGATAATCGAAATATCTTCTCGGCATGCCCTGGTATCCCATTATGAACATTGGGAAATACAGAACGTTGAAACCGATAATGAAAAACGTTGTTGCTATAATGGCTGTTTTTTCGTTATACATTTTGCCGAAAATTTTCGGGAACCAGTAATGCAGGGTTGCAAAAAATATTGTTCCCATTCCGCCAAACATTACATAATGGAAATGAGCTACCACGAAATACGTATCGGTAACATGAATGTCTGTTGCAAGCGTTCCAAGCACGAGCCCGGTGAGCCCCCCGATGGAAAATATAAATATGAAAGCCATGACAAAATACAATGGCGCACTGAACTGAATGGAAGCCTTGTATAAAGATGCGACCCAGTTAAATACTTTTACACCTGTTGGTATAGCCACAAGGAATGTCAGCAAAGAGAACACAACCCTTCCGGTATCGCTCATTCCGCTTGTAAACATATGGTGTCCCCAAACAAGGTAGCCTATTACAGCTATTGCAAGGCTTGATATTGCTATTTGTTTATATCCAAAAATATCCTTCCTTGCGAAAGTTGGTATAATTTCAGATACAACACCCATCGAGGGAAGGATCATTATATATACAGCCGGGTGCGAGTATATCCAGAACAGGTGCTGGTAAAGTATAGGGTCGCCGCCGAGCGCAGGATCAAAAACCCCGATGCCCAGCGCTCTTTCTAATATTACCAGGGCAAGCGTAATGCCAATCACAGGGGTAGCAAGAACCTGGATCCAGCTTGTTGCATACAAACCCCAAACAAACAGCGGCATCCTGAACCATGTCATGCCCGGTGCTCGTAAGCGGTGTGTTGTAACTATAAAATTAATTCCTGTCAGAATAGAAGAAAATCCAAGCACAAAAGCTGCCGAGGTTGTCATCGAAACATTCTGTGCCGAGCGGATGCTGTATGGAACGTAAAACGTCCAGCCCGTATCAGCCGCGCCGCCGCCTGTGAATAAAGATAATATTGCCAGCATCCCGCCTATCATATACAGGTACCATGAGAAAAGGTTAATCCTCGGGAAAGCCACATCTTTTGCCCCGATCTGTATCGGCAGCATAAAGTTTCCGAATATTGCAGGAACCCCCGGAATAATAAACAGGAATATCATTATAACTCCGTGAAGAGTAAACAGTGAATTATAAGTCTGCGGTCTCATCAGTGTTTCACCCGGGGTCAGCATTTCAAGCTTCATCAGCACACCTAAGGTCATTGCAACCATAAAGAAAGCAATGAGTGCCAAAAGGTACATCAAACCTATCCGCTTATGGTCGGTTGATAATATCCAGCCTAATATTCCACGGTGCTTTCCGCGGTATTCCAGAAAACTTACTTCGGTTAGTGATGATGCTAATGAACCGTTAGCCATTTTGAACCGTTCTTTCTCCGCTATTATCGGATAAGTTTGTAATATTCTTTTTCTTTTTAAATGTTAAAACCAGAAAAAAACCAATAATGGCAATTAGGGTCATGCCCCCGGCAATGCGTGTAAGATTAATCACATATTTCCTGCCTTCAGGGTCGTAACTGTAACACAGCTTCAGAAATTTATTAATGGTCGGACCTGACTTTCCCTCGGACGCTTCAGTCAATGCAAGCTTTACATCGAGCGGAAGGAAATTTATCCCGTACAGATAACGTGCAACCTTACCATCCTGAGAAAGGATTGTAATTACGGCACTGTGTGCAAAATCATTTCCCTGCCTTTTATACCTGAATCCGATTGCATCGGTAAGTTTAGCGATAGATAAACTGTCACCTGTAAGGAAATGCCATCCTGATTCCGGTATTTTTTTCTTCATATTATCAAGATAGTTTTGCTTTTTACCTTCCGCAGTTTCATAATTTTCACCGGGATCGAAGCTTATTGTTATAATATTATAATCACGTCCCATTTCCATATCCAGCTTATCGACCATATCCGAAACACCGCTTAACAGCGGGCTGCATATTCCGGGACAGCGGTAATAAACCAGAGTAAGAATAGTTGGCTTAGTGAAAAGCTGTTTTAAAGAAACCGGTTTGCCGTTTTCGTCAATAAAGTTCAGGTCAAGCGGTATCTGCTGATCAAGCTTCTCATCAATTCCGATTTCCTGCCCTGGCTGTTCTTCAGCGCCGAGCCGGTTCGCAAATACTGTAATTACTACAAAATATATTATGTATTTTATTGCTTTCAAAATGCTAACGTATAGATGAAAATAAATTTCTTAAATATGATTGAAGCAAAGAAAGCTCTTTTTGACTCAGAGAATATGACCGGACTTTATATCCGTTCTGCACCGGATTTGATATAAAAATATCTACAAGTGATTTTTCATTATTATACCATGAAGAATCCAGAACAAGTACTGTTATTGACCTGGTAAGATTATTGGAAATACTTCTAAAAATCACTGCGCCGGAATCGGTTTTATTGTTTTTAACCGAACTTACTATGCTGTCTATCCTGCGGTCGAAAGCACTTTTATCTGCAAGTATTTTTTCTTTCGCAAGTGCAACGGGTATCTGGTTCGGAAGCTTTGCTCCCTGAATCAGGCTGTAGGTTTTATCCAGTTCCTTTAGCTCATCATCTGTGTTCTTAGGATAATTCTTCGTGAAAGTTTCATGGATGTAGTGTATGAGCGCAATCCTGTCTTCCGGCGGCAGGTTTGCATAACTGGCCATGCCTCTCTTAACAATGCCTTCCTGAAGGGTTATGTATATTTGGGTGAACTTAGGTCCGTTTGTCCAGCCTTCTAAGCTTGTAAAATTCCTTGGCTTCGGATTCATCATAGCACCGGCTACGCCATCTCCCCTGCCCTGCTCACCATGGCAGCTTGCGCAGTTTGTTGAATATAATCCTTTTCCTTTTTCAACAAGCCCGGGCGTTGAATTGGAAAGCTTAAACACATCAACCGGCGGGGAAACAGTTCCTTTTATCAAAGGCAGTTCTGCCTGGGAGAATGCTGTATCTTTCGGAAAAATCAGCGTATCGATCTGAAGCTTTTCCTGTGTAAATACGGGTAGATGTGAAATATAAGAACTGCCGGCAGCAATTAATATAATAAAGAATATTATATATACAATCCCGAAATATTTTAAATACTTTTTCAAAATAATAACAAATGGTTTTACAAATGGAAATCCAGCCCTGCCTGCAGCTTTGGATCGCCGACAGGAATTAAATTCAGTTTATCAGCTTTAAGTTTAAATAAAATGATAGTTAAACCGGTTACAATTAACGGGAAGCTTAATTCTGTCCAGCCGAACTCAGCTCCGTTTTTCATATATGTTGGCATTATAATCCAGTAAAGATCGTACGCATGCATGACCAGCATCCAAATAGTCATATTTTTTAGCAGCTTAAGATTGGTTTTAGCCTGCCTGCCGACAAGTATCAAAAACGGGATTACAAAATGGAGGAATATCAAACCTATCGAAACATATTTCCAGCTCCCTTCCCACCTTTGCATCATCCAGAAAGTTTCCTCAGGCATATCGGCATACCAAATGAGCATGTACTGCGAAAATCCTATATACCCCCAGAAGACGTTAAAGCCGAACATCAGCGTTGCAAAACTGTAAAAATGAATGACGTCTATCTGAGGATGCAGATAACCGCCTTCCTTCAGGTTAATAATAATGAATGTATTAACAGCCAATGCAGCAACCAATGTGCCGGCGAAGAAATATACTCCAAATATGGTCGAAAACCAGTGCGGTTCAAGGCTCATCATCCAGTCTATTGCAGTAATGGTCAGTGTAATTAAAAACAAAGGACCGAATGCCATTGAAAGCTTAATATTTCTTAGTGTATATTTTATATCACCCGATTCATCCTGGCTTTCGGAATTTTTAGTAATAATCCAGTAAAATAAAACCCATAACAACAGTATCACCGCCGTCCTGATTGCAAAGAACTCAATGTTCAGGTAAGGTGATTTTGATATTAACAGTTTATCTGCCTGCACAGCATCTTCGTGAGTCCAGTGATACAAATCGTGCAGCCCGAAGAAAAGAGGAACAACAAGTATTATAAGAAACGGTATCATTGAAGCAGTTATTTCCATTACACGCCTGAAAGGTGTGCTCCATGTTGCGCCGACCATATATTCCAGAGCAACAAGCCCGAGAGAGCCGACAGCAATACTGATAAGGAACATATAAATCCAGAGATAATCGAAGAATGCCCTGTCGGGTTCGAATACAAATGCCGCCGCAAGAATTATTACTCCAAATATTAAAAGAGCTAATCCTTTTTTGTTTAAGCCTTCGGGTAATGATTTCTTTATATATTCCATTTAAACTTTGTTCAGATTCATCATTTTACTTTCGTGGTATCTGCTGTATTTAAGCCAAGATCCTCATCGGGCGCATTTTGCGACCTCTGCAGAACGCGCAGGTAATGGATGATAGCCCACCGGTCATCTCTGGGTATCTGCCGTTCATAGCCTGGCATGGTATTCTGTCCGTTGGTAATAACGTGGTAAATGTTATAATCTTTCCAGTTCCGTACTTTCTCGGAATGAAGTGTCGGCGGATTAGGGAATTGCCCCCTCAGCCTGCTATCGCCCCTGCCGTAGTAGCCGTGGCAGGGTGAGCAGTATATATCAAATCTATTTTTGCCCCTGTCCAATACTTCTTTAGCCGGCTCAAGCGGATTAACAAAAGGTTTTACCAGGGAATCCGGCATTCCTTTGAACTCATAAGGAATAAAGTTCCTTGCAATTGTTCCTTCAACCGGTTTGCGGTTCGAATACCCGTCTTTAAAAAAATCGCTGAACGTCTGTGGATCAACTCTTGCCTGATCGTGCATCCAGTCGAATGGCGGCAGGTATAGCAATACATTCAATACAAAATATGTAACTGCCGAAGTTAATACTGCAGCTAAAATCAGAATACGAATGAACTTAAAATCTTTCAGGGGATTTTTTGTCTTCCCAATATCCAGAACAGGGTAATAAATATCTTCGATCTTAATAGCGCCGAGAGCTTTATATAATTTCGTGATTTTATCATAATCAAAATTCTTATCGGCTGCTTCTACATAAATACCGTATAAATCGCTGGTGGTTCTCTTTATAAAATCAGTATCATGAATTGGATCGCTGTTTGCAGGAAGCTTGTTAAACCATCCGATCATAGCTGCTGTTAAAGATAACGCGGCAAAGAGGACAGTAAGCTCGAACATTATCGGGATCGACGGGGGAATGTTAAAATACGGTTTCCCGCCGAAGATGTTCTTGTAATCAATGCCAACCATCCACCATATCATAAGAAAAGCTAAAATAGTGCCCGATATGCCTGCAACAAATCC
>Ga0209253_10006428_pt1 | contig 10180 bp, 7 predicted proteins | sample FrelakmetBRP12BR_FD_187145 | JGI IMG/M metagenome (GOLD analysis project Ga0209253, IMG submission 187145) | Freshwater lake sediment microbial communities from the University of Notre Dame, USA, for methane emissions studies - BRP12 BR (SPAdes)... | ecosystem: Environmental > Aquatic >...
ATTCGGACCCCGCGTCCGACGTTTCGCTGGCTCATCTCGCTGAGACGGGCGCCAACTGGATCGCGCTGATCGTCACCTGCTACCAGGACACTTTAAGCTCGACTAGGATATCTCCCACTGAGGGGACTCCCACGGACGAAGACCTGATTCATGTCATCCGGCAGGCCCACAACCTGGGACTGAAGGTCATGCTTAAACCCCACGTCGACCTTTGGAATGATTCGTCACACTGGCGGGGAGAAATCGGGACGGGTTTCGGGAGCGAGGCCGAGTGGTCCGATTGGTTCGCTTCCTACCGCGCCTTCATTGAACATTATGCCGACCTGGCCAGCGCGCACGGAGCCGACCAATTCTGCGTCGGCACCGAGCTTTTGGGGACCAGCGGGCGCGAAACGGAATGGCGGAAGGTCGTGGCCGGGGTCCGGACGCATTATAGCGGCCCTCTTATCTATGCCGCCAACCACAGCGGGGAGGAAACCGGGATCAATTGGTGGGACGCTGTGGATCTCATCGGCGTCGATGCCTATTACCCCTTGGCCAGCAATAACAATCCCACAATTTCAGATCTCAAGGCTGCCTGGCAGCCTCATGTTTCCACTCTCGCCGGCTTATTCGCGGCCTGGAAGAAGCCGATCATCCTGACCGAAATCGGGTATCGCAGCCTGGACGGAGCGGCATCTCATCCCTGGGATTGGCAGATCACAGGGACGGTCGACCTCAAGGAGCAGGCCGATGCTTACCGGGCCGCCTTCGAGAGTGCTTATGATCAGCCCTGGTTTGGCGGCGTTTTCTGGTGGGCATGGAGCCCCGACCCCTCCGAAGGAGGGCCTGAAGACGATAACTACACCCCTCATGATAAGCCCGCCGAGGATGTGCTTCGGGCCTGGTATGGAGCGCCGCCGCGGCGCGCTTCCCATTCTGCGCCGCAATCCGATGTCCTCAGGACGCTGGATATTTTCACCGACGGACTGGGCCCGGGCTGGGAGGACAGGTCCTGGGATGCGGCGCTCGAGCTCAAGGCCACCGAATCTGTTCGCAACGGAAAATATTCCCTGCGCGGCCAACTGGCTCCTTGGGGCGCTCTCTCGTTTCAGCATCCGCCGTTTGCTTCGCAGCTTTATTATTGGCTTGAGTTTTCTGTGCGCAGTTCCTCTTCAGGAAGTCCGCCGCAGCTCTGGGTCTTTTTTTATGATCGAACCGGCGCGGTGCTGCATAAGGTCGTCGTCAATGACAAGAGCTACATCAAGGGAGGGACAATCGATCCCGGAAAATGGCAGAGTGTTTCCATTCCTCTGCGCGACCTGGCCGCGTCGAGGAAAATCCTTTCCCGTCTCTCTCTCCAGGACTGCGGAGGACGGGGAACGGGCGAATTTTGGATCGATGACTTGCGGCTGGTTGGCGCCCGCTGGAAGGGAAAAGAGGCCCGGCCCATCAAGAAGAACTAACCCCTTAGGGTCAGGTCTTCATTCTTGACTCAACAATCGCCAGATCCTCCAATATAGCGCGAAAATCAGGTGCAAAAAAGGCTGTCAGCGTCTGGTCCTCCTCCGAGCAAAGAGCAGCCCCACCAGGTCTCATCCACAAAACAAACCTTATGATCGGCCAGGCCGGCGTCGCCACCAGGAGGCCAGAACCGATCCCGAAATATTCATCCACGGCCCGAAGATCGCCGGAGCCAGGGCCGCTTTGGTGCTCTTAAGCACGTCCATGGCGATACCGGTAGCCATCCCGCCGTTTTGCATCCCCACTTCCACGGCCACAGTGCGGCTGTCGATCTGGTTCAGTCCGAACAGACGAGAGCCCCAGTATCCGAGCAGATAACCCATGGCGTTGTGAAGCATGGCCGCCAGGATGAGGAGCAACCCTGAAGTAAGGAGCTGATCCCTCGAACGGGCCGTAATGATAGCAATAATAAAGCATATTCCGGACATCGAGACAACCGGAAGGGCTTTGTCCATCCAGTTCTCGGGCCCTTTGAGCACGATCCCCACGATAAGCTTGGCCAGGACGACCAGAGCGATGAGCGCCAATCCCAGGATCGCTCCATTTTTCATCTCCAGGAAACGGCCGAGGAAAACCATATTCCAGAAGAGCAAAACTCCTGCGGCGATTAGGCATCCGACACCAATCAGGGCCAGAGAGGAGGCCTGGCGGGCCCATTTCTTAGGACTGAAAAGGACTCTGTTGGCGATCAACCCGGCCAGAATGGGAACGATGATCATGTTGATAATGGAAACCATCATCTCGAGCAAATTGACCGGGATGAGCTTTCCCGCCAGGATTTTCATTAGAAGAGGCGTCATCACAGGTGAGATCAGGGTGGAAACCGCCGTCATGGTGACGGAGAGGGCGACATTCGCTCCGGCGAGATAGTTGATCAGGTTCGAAGCGACTCCGCCCGACACGGACCCGATCAGGATTATGCCAGCGGCCACTTCCGGCTCGAACCCGAGAAGCATGGCAATCGTGTAGCCGACAAGGGGCATAATGGTATACTGAAGAAACATGCCGATGAATACAGCCCAGGGCATGGTAAAGACCCGCTTGAAATCCTTCGCACTCAGGGTTGTGCCCATCCCGAAAGTGATGATTTGGATCAGGGGCACGATCAAGGCCTTCAAGTCCGTTCGGAACCATGTCCCGAAAGCAGAAGGATAGAACATCGAGCTCGCCACAAAAGCGAAAACCCAGAGAGTGAACCCATAGCTTTTGAAAGAACGGTGGGCCATGCTGGCGATGGCGAGGGAGGCAAAAAAAACAATGACGCCGGGGCCGACCGCCTGGGGCACCATTTTTAAAAGAAGCGAGAGCGCGACCACGATGGCGGAGATGAGGGCAAGGAGGAGAAAGAAATGGGGAGTGCTCTTTTCTGTCATTTGAGGTCATAAACCTCGGCCATTTTTACATTCGGCTTGAGTTTGTAGAGGCACTGGTCGAGGGGCGTGCCGATGACGTTTATTTTGTCCAGGTCGCCCTGTCCCATCCCGGCTTCATTCATTGCCGCAAGATAAAGGACCCGTTTGGGGTCAAATCCCATGATTTTCGTCGCCAGGGTATCCGCTGCCAGGGCATCACGGCTGGCCAGGGCGACGCGGGCAGGGAACGCGGTCCCCCAGGCCGGCCCGTTTCCCTCCATGGCTTCAAAACCGTCAATCACGGCCAGGTCAGGGAAGACCTCTTGGGCCATATGAAATATGTTGAAGTGGCAGAGGTTGTTCACGGCCGGAGGGTCGGTATGGAAAAGAGCCTTGTCGTTGCCTTTATCGTCCTTGATGGGACAGCCTAAGAGAACGTTCTTCAGCGAGAGGGTCACAAAGACGTAATTGTGGGTTTTCATCCTGGCTGCGGAAATAATGTAAACATCGGGATCGAGGAAGGTCGAGCTGATCCTCACACGCAGAGGGCGGTGCTCGACGCCGAGGACATAGCGGTACTCGTAGGAATCCTGGTTCAAGTCTACAAGCTTCACGCTGTAATTTTTATCGAGCTCCAGATAGCCCATATTTTTATAGCCATCAAAAGTCTTATGATGGCCGGCCTCTCCGATGATAATCGGCTTTTTGTAGTGCGGCTTCAGGAAATCGAGAATGGCGCGCACGGCGTCGACGTGAGTATCGGCCAGAGGATTGTCGGCCAGGACGAGGTTAGGCTTGAGGAGGATCTTTTTGTCCGCAATGGAACTCAGGACATCATTCTCAATCATTTTGAGTGAGCGGCTGACTATTTCGTAGCGGTCGTCTCCCTTGACCAGGCTGACCCGCGCCGGCTCGGTGGCTTTGCTGTAAAGATTCGGGAAATGAGGGTGTTTGGTTGTCTGGGCAGCGCCGGCGAGAAGGTTTTGACCGCGGCTCTGTGTTCCACCGCCCAAAACAAGTCCGCCGGCGGCGGCCAGGCCCATCTTCATAAATTGACGCCGGGTAAAGGCGCTTTTAGGCTTGCTCATTCTCTCCTCCAATAGGGGGACACAATATCAATTTCCTATTTTCGCGACTGCCAGATCCGGAAATTCGGAAATTGATATTGTGTCCCCATTTATTATTTGGGTGGGTACATGAGTCCTTGGACGTTGGTGCGGATTTTATAGACGCGATTGTAGCAGACAGCATAGAGCGTTTTCATGTCGTCTCCGCCAAACGCGCAGCTCACGGGAAAGACCGGAAAATTGACGATGCCGATGAACTCGCCCTTGGCGTTGAAAATCTGCAGGCCGATATAAGTAGCCACATAAATATTGCCCGACTCATCGATCGTCATGCCGTCCGCGCTCGTGCTTTTTCCTTTTCTATCCAGGACCTCCGGCGTCAGATAAAGCTCGGCGAATTTTCGGCCGTTGGCAAGCGTCCCGTCCGGGTTCACGTCATAGGCCCAGACGAAGTTGTCCTTGTCGCTGTTGACGTTCCACCAGGTTTCATCATCGTAGGTGTTGTTGATATAAACGGTCTTCCCGTCCGGGCTGAGGAGCACGCCGTTCGGCATGGCAAACGTGTTCGGCTCGATGACCCGGATGAGCTTGCCTTCCGGGTTGAGATAATAGACGCACCTTCCGGGTTGATGCTTCTCGGTGTCAGGAGTGAACTGGGGGTCAGTAATGTAGAGTCCGCCCTTGGCGTCAACGACAAGGTCATTGGGGCCGTCCAAAGGCTTCCGTTCGTACTCGCCAGCCAAGACCTTGACGACTCTCCCCTTTGTCGTCATCTCGATGACCCTGTGCCCGAACATGTCGCAGACAGCCAGGTTCCCATCCGGAAGCGGCATGAGGCCGTTCGTCTGCATCCGGCCATAAGATATATACTTGTAACTGCCGTCCGCGTCCATCTCGACCAGGGCGCACTTCTTGGGATCGCCGCCCCATTTTTGATCGAAAAACATGCTGGAAAAATAGAGCTCGCCGTTGAGCCATTTCGGCCCCTCCGTGAACGTGAGTCCAGGCCCATCTTTAGCGCCGTCAATAACCAGCTCGACTTTAGCGTCCTCCGGAATAATGGCGTGGAACGCCGCAAGGCGCCTCTCCATCTTCTCAGCGTAATCTGGCCGGGGAGGCCAAAAGACATCAAGCACATCGCAGCCCAGAGGTCCGACCTTCCCTCCATGGACCATGTTCGCGGGGAGGAGGAGCACATCAGCCTTCTCCATCTGGGTCCGGCCATCCAGAATCACCTCATCGATCGAGCCGCGAAGCACAATCATCAGCTGCTCCTCGGGATGGATGTGGGCAGGGAAGGTCGAGTCAGGATTCATCTGGAGGAAGCTCAGCTGGGCTCCCGTGCCCGCGATCAGCCTGGAGTTCGCCCCCGGGTTGAGCTCGGTGAATTGGAGATCATGAAGGTCATGGACAACGCCCGGCCTGACCGTAGGTTTGACCGGGAAATCGCCCCCCGGTTCCTGGGCCGGGAGTCTCGCTTCGCCCGCCTTGGCGAGATAATCGAGGCGCGGCGGCCAATAAACCTCCAAAACCTCGGCGCCCTCGGCTCCGGCCCGCAGCATGTTCTCCGCGCCCTTTTCCAGAAAAACGAAATCGTTCCTGGGCGTCCCTCCGTGGGTGCCGTCAGGCACTTCCCTCGGCAGGGCGATCATGGTTACAAAGCTTCCATCAAGGAGCTGCTGCACCTTTCCTTTCATGACCACCATGATGCGTTCGGAGGGGAGAGACTCCCCGCCTATCTCGGCGCCAGGCTCAAGGGTCATCCAGGTAACGAGGTTTCCTTTTCCCCAGTAAAGCCGGGCCTTGACGCCGGGGGCCATCTCGGTCACTGGAAGCTTATCAAAAGCCAAGGCGACACCAGGCTCGAGGTTGGATACAAGCTTGGACTTTGGTATATCCTGCCGCGTCCGACCCTGGATATTCTGTTCCTTGATAATCTTTTCATTCCTGGCCATCCAGGCGGGACGCTTCACGCAACCGGCCAGGAACGCAAAAATAAGAACAAAGGCTAAAGCATAAACATTGATGATGCTTGATCTTGTGCGCCATCTCATTATCCCCTCCTCCGCTTCTATGATTTCACCTTGTCATGGCGGTTGCCCAGGTAAAGCCAGAGCATGGGCCCGTCCGTCTGGTTGATCGAGCCGTGGGGGACTCTGCCATTGGGCGGGATAAGGAACGCTTCGCCGGGTTCCTGCCAGAAAAGGCGGTTGCCGAAAAGGAGAAGGCTTTTGCCCTTCAGCTGACACCAGATCTCCTCGCATCCCGGGCCGTGGACGTGCGGCTGGGCAATATCAAAACAATCAATGGAGACGACGGCGAGCCCCATCGGATTGGCGAACTTCGGCGGCAGATCATAGATGAACCCGCGGCCGATATGAGCCCAGTGCATCCCGACGTCGGGCTTAGAATCATGGTAGCTGCCGACGGAGATCTCTTTATTGGGCGCAAAGCCCGGCCCTATCTCCTCAGTCACGAGGATCATCTCCAGAGACTCTTCCGCAGGATTGTAAAAGCGGTATTCAATCCCGGCCGGGATGACGGCCGCCGTCCCCTCTTCGAGCCCGGCTTTTTTGCTCCCGCCTTCCAGCCGGCCTGCTCCGCTCATCACGTAGAAAAAGGCCTGTTCTTTCTCGCCCTTGAAAGGCTGGGTATTCGACCGGGGTTCCAGGGCCGCTCTCTTATAGGCCGTGAGGAACTTTAGGACCGCGCCCTTCCTGGGCGGATGGAGAGGGTCTCCCGGAGTCAGAATGTCGCGCTCGATCAGCCCCCCGTGGCCTTCGTAGGGCGTCGAGTTCCTCCAGTGGTTGATAAAGAGCTCGACATCGGTGTCCACGTCCGGATGCCGATGGTTCGAAACGGCGTCCTCGGCGAACGAGGGAGCCGGCTCTTCGGTAAGCCGCTGTTGCGAGGAAAGGCCGAAAAACAGACCGAGTCCAAAACAAAATAAAATGGACGGCAAAACAACACAGGCAACTTTCATGCTGGCCTCCAGTTAAAGTCGCTCTAAAATCGAAGCTGGTTCTCTCCGAGAACCTTCTCCACTCATGACAGGTTATAGATTTCAGCCATTTTTTTGTGGGGCTTAAACCTATACTGACAATTATCGAGAGGAGTGCCAACGATCTTAATCTTGTCCAGATCCCCCTGTCCCATGTTAGCCTCGGCCATGGCTCGCAGATAGAGCACAACGTTCGGGTCGAAACCCATCATCTTTGTAGCCACGATGTCTGCGGCCAGGGCATCGAGGCTGGCCAGGGCGACCTTAGCCTCAAACGGCGTTCCCCAGGCCGGTCCATCGCCTTCCATCGCTTCAAACCCGTCTATAACCGCGAGGTCCGGGTAAACCTTGTGGGCCAGATGGAACAAGTTGAAATGGAGAATATCGGCGACGGACTTGATTTCCCCGTGAAGCAGCCCCTTGTCGCTCTTTCTATAATCATTGAGGGGCGCGGCCATGAGAATATTTTTTAGGGCGAGTGTGACCAGGACGGTGTCGTGAGTTTTCATCCGGGCCAGCGAGATAAGATACAACCGGGGGTCAAGAAATGAGGAGATGATTCGAACGCGTTGAGGCCCCGACTGCCTCCCAAAAATATACCAGGGCTCGGAAGGCCCGAGGTTCAGGTCGACGAGCTTAACGTTATACTCTTTTTCCAGGCCGAGATAGCCGTTGTTTTTATAGCCTTCCGCTGTGTTCAAAACCCCGGACTCTCCGATGATGAGCTGTTTTTTTTGGTGGGGCCCCAGAAAATCCAGGACGGCACGGACAGCGTCCACATGGGTCACTGCCAGCGGATTCCCGGACACCGCCATGTTCGGCTTGATGAGGATCGTTTTGTCGCCAATCGAAGCCAGAACCTCGTCCTGGATCTGCCGGAGCGATTCGAGGATAATCTGGCGGCGGTCATTCCCTTTGACCACGCTGACGGCGGCCGAACTAACGGGCTTATGAGGCAGCTGAAGAGCCGGTGATAAATCCTGGAAATCGACACTCGGCGACGGAGAGGCTTCGGCAAAGCGGGGCAAGATCCCGAGGACGCCTGCACCGGCTGCGCCAAGGCCCAGTCCTTTCAAAAAATCACGCCGTCTTAAAGAATATATAGGCGCCATTATCTTATCTCCTCGGCGCGGCGATTACCGAAGAAAAGCCAGAGCATGGGTTCTTCGGTCTGATTGATGGAGGCGTGCGGGACTTTATTCGTCGGCGGAATCAGAAAGGCCTCCCCAGGTTCCTGCCAGAGGAGGCGGTTCCCGAAAAACAGGAGGCTCTTTCCCCGGAGCTGGAGCCAAATCTCCTCGGTTCCAGGGGGGTGAGTGTGAGGCTGGGCGATATCAAACCTATCGATCGACACCACGGCAAACCCCATGGCATTAGCGAATTTTGGGGCGACGTCATAGGCGATCCCCCGGCCGATGTGCGCCCAGTGAGCGCCGGCAACGGGCTCGGAATTATGGTAGCTGCCCACCGACATTTCCTTCTGGGGTCCAAACCCGTCCGGGATGTCCTCGACCACGATGATCGTTTCGAGAGGGACTTCAGCCGGGTTGAAGAAGCGGTACTCTAACCCTGCCGGGATGACGACGGCTGTTCCCTCTTCGATCTGGGCTTTTTTCCCGCCGGCTTCGACACGGCCGGTTCCGGACATCACATAAAAAAAGACCTGCTCCCGCTCGTGCCTGGCGAGCTGGGCGTTTGTGCGGGGCTCAAGAACACCGCGCTTATAGGCCTTGATGTACTTGAGAACCGCGCCTTTCTTGGGAGGATGGAGCGGATCACCCGGAGTGAGGATATCCCGCTCGATGAATCCGCCGTGGCCTTCAGTCGGCCCTGAGTTCCGCCAGTGATTGATATAGAGATAGACATCCGTGTCCAGTCCAGGATGGCGCCGGGTCGCAGGTCCTCCCTCGCTGTAGGAGGGATCAGGCTCGACCGACAACTTTTCTTGAGCCTGCAGTGCGCCGCTCCAGAAACCTATTATTCCGATCAAATAAATAAAAAGACTATAGCTTGAAACGAAAACGGCTTTTTTCATGCAACATCCTGTCCGGACGATGGTGATTTTTCCTTTTTATCATAGGCAAAATTTCGAGTCAAATGCTACCCCCCTATGGTATGATAGGACTAGGTCAAGCTAATAGAAAATCCATCGGCCCAGACCGTGAGGGAGGCATGGAACACAAAAGCAAACTAACCGCGGTCATAAGAGAATACGACCCCAAAGACCTCGAGCAGCTTCTCGACCTGGTCGGGGAACTGGAGGCTGAGCTGGCCGAGCAATTCAAGGCCCCGGTTAAGTCAGGGGTCGAGGATTACAGGCGCCGTTATCTTAACCCGGTCAACAAATATCTGACCTGGGTGGCCGTCATCAACGACAAAGTCGTCGGCTATCTCATGGGCTACCCATCGCTCGGCACTCCGGAAATCGACAACATGTACGACGTCCTTCCTCTCCCTCCCGGAACGCAGCCGCCCGAATTCTATATGCAGATCACCTTTGTTTCCAAGCCCTACAGAAAAAAGGGCATTTCCACCCGGCTGCATGAGAAGGTCGTCGCTTATGCCAAGGAACGCGGATTTAAGGAGGTCTATGCCTGTATCGCCAAGTGGAACGACCCGGAGCTCCGCGTGATCGAATCCTTCAAATTTATAAAGAAAGATTTGGGGTACAGGTATCGGCTTACTTTGAAATTTTGAACCCGTAACGTTTTTTGAAGGCGAAGAACACCGGGATCCCGACCAGGACCATGACGATGGCGATCGAAGATTCGACCGGCCTCTCAAAAAAGCCCAGGGTGAGAATAGAAATCCCGGCCAGCATATAAATGAGAGGAACCGCGGGAAAGCCAGGGAGCCTATAAATGCTCGCCTTTGACTTCCTGAGTTTAAAGACCCCGAGGACGGCGAGAATCGGGAAGATTCCGAGAGAAAAGCCCATATAGGTCAAGATCTGGTCGAAGGTCCCGAATAAGACCAAAACGGCGGCGATGGCGCCCTGAAGCAAAACCGACTTTGAAGGAACCTTGAATTTGGGATGGACGGAAGAAGCGAAGGGAAAGAAATACCCGTCGAGGGACATGGCATAATACACGCGCGGGCCGAGGATGATAAAAGCGCTAAGGGAGGAAAACAAGGCAAAAGAGATGAGGACGGACAAAGCGCTCTCAAAGGATCTCCCGAAAAGATTCCCCACGGCCAGGCCGCCAATCGAGATCACCCCGGCCATCTTCTCGGGAGGGACGGCGTAAATATAAAAA
>Ga0209253_10006430_pt1 | contig 10178 bp, 10 predicted proteins | sample FrelakmetBRP12BR_FD_187145 | JGI IMG/M metagenome (GOLD analysis project Ga0209253, IMG submission 187145) | Freshwater lake sediment microbial communities from the University of Notre Dame, USA, for methane emissions studies - BRP12 BR (SPAdes)... | ecosystem: Environmental > Aquatic >...
ACTCCGATCTCGCCCATGATGGTTACGGTCAGCGCAGAACTGGTCCCAGCACCACCAGTCAGGAAGTCGGCAGTGGTCATCATCAGGCCGCTTGGCGGGAAAGGAATGTCAACGAAGCTGTTGGCCGGTACCGACAGCGCCGATGCTCCAACCTCAGTGCCAGCAGCCGATCCGCCCGTGGCGCCCAGGAAGAAGCTGCATGTGGCGGCCGTGCCAGTGCGATTCACCACACGCATGAACTTCAGCATCAGGTACGCCTTCGCCGGCAGAATCCCAACTCCGCCCGTGAGGGTAGGTGCATTGAGCAGGTTGGTGCCCAACGTGGTTGTCAGCGTGATCGGGCCAGTCTTGAATGGAGTGTTTTGCATGGTGTCCTGCTACAGGCCGAAGAAAGCATCTTCGTGGCTTTCTCCATCGAAGGCCATTGGGTAGGGTGAGGCTGAAGCGGCAGTTGCAGCTGAGAGTGCTGCAACCGACGATTGCATTTGGGCCTGCACAGTTGTGAGTGATGCCACTTGCTGTTGCAGCGCAGTGATTGCGCCGGCGCCGGCATTGCGCGCCAGCAGCGTGGCCTGGTCCACTGCGTCATCGAGCTTGCCCAGTCTCTCGCGCGTCTGGTTGGCCAGGACCTGCAGCGACCGTAGGTCCAGGCTGCGGGCCGTGTCGATGGTCGGTGTACGCGCCATCACTCAATCTCCTCAGAGCTTTCAACCGCCAGCGCAGTGCGCACAGAGCTTGTCCCAACCAGCTCGAACTCGTAATCGTCCTTGGCGCTGAGCGCTGGCAGCTTCACCAGCTTGCTGTCAGCCACCAGTCGATCCGACAGCAGCACGCCGTTGGCGAAGACGCGGAACACCAGATTGGTGTAGTTCAGTGCCCGCACGCGCGAGAACTGCATGGTGGTTGGCCACGGCATCAAGTGCAGCTTCCCGCGCCACTTGAATACCATGCTTGATTCGTCGTCGCCATCGAACTGGTAGATGGTCAGCCCATCAGGCACTACTGCGGTACTCGCCACCGGGAGTAGCACGTCAGTTGGCTCGTTGTTCTCGTCGAGCACCAAGTACAGGGCATCTGTAATCGGGTCGCTGTGCAAAGCCGTTGCGTGATAGGCCAACGAAATGAGGCCAAAGCCCCCTGCCCTTCCGTCGAGTGCGTAGCCAGCTTTTGCCATGGTCTTAGATGGAGACGAGGTCCAAGTTGAGCGAGTGTGTCATACCGGCTGCGGCCGGCGTCGGGTTACTGCCGCCCGCAGACGACGAGAACTGAATGCCAAGCAAGTATGACCCACCTCCTTGGTTCACATCATCGAGTCGCCACGTCCGATTGGTGGTGAGTGGTAGCCACGTATCAACGGCATCGCCCCCAAATGTCACGTTTTCCGGGTTGGTGGTCGATAGCACAGTCGCCCGCACCCACACCGGAACCGGGGGCGTCACTGCTCCAACGGTCCAACTACCTAGAGACTCGGACAGTGGACTGCTGTTTTCGCCCGCAATGTCGCCGTCAGTGAACACCAGACCAATTTCGGCCCATCCACCGCTTGCAGCTGCGCCAGCGAAGGTGAGTTCAAACGGGGCAATGAAGTCGAGGGCTGGCGTAGCGTCGTTGTCGTAAAAGAAGTGCAGCACACCATCGTGCACTGCTGCGATGATGCTCTCAGGATTCAAGGCCGCCCACTGCCGTCGCGTGAAAACGCCTTGCGTCAGGTTCCTCAGGCTCCCGGCGCTACCAGAGCACAGCTGGTAGCCATCTGGCGACGGGAAGGCCACGCCAGCCCCGTCCAGGAACACCATGCCGAGCTTGGAAACGCAGGATTGCGCCTCGCCCGGCTTGCTCATGCTGTAGGACTCTGGCGAGCTGCCGGTGGCGGTGTAGACGAAGCTCTTGGTGCCCACCACCACTGTGGTGTCGATGTTCTCGATAGCGACGATGTCGGTGTCGGTTGTGAGTCTGTACTTGACGGGCCAAGCGTGTGGGAAGCCTTTGGCGCTGAAGCAAAGTTGGTTCTTGAAAAAACCCGCCATGGTGTTGTTTGGCAGGGCGATGATGTCCTGAAGATCAGCTGGCGGAGGCGCCCAATCTTCGGACTCCAGCACCGCCGGGCCCGTATTGGCATCGCTCAGGATGTCCACGTATGTCGCCGTAGCAAGCGTAATCCGAGCCACGAACTTGAACACCGTACCTCCGTCGCCGCTGACGGCTCGGAATATCACCTTGTTGGTGATGCCGTAGACGCTGTACCCGGTTGGGAGGGTCGTTGGAGTTGTGACGGTCACCGACACGCCATCGGGCCGCAAGATTGTGTCGGTGGGCACGCTTGGGGCCGATTGCTGGCCAAGGTCGTTTTCGTACACCCAGAGGTAGGCGGTGGCAAAGGTAGCTGCGGTGTAGCCGGCGGTGCCGCTGGCAGTGACATGAATGTCGTCGACCCAGGCCGAAGAAGTTGCGCCGAGCTGGTCGAATCCGCTGCCGAAGCCACACCAGTCGCCCAGCGTCGCGTGCATGGTCGAGGTGAGCGTGCTGAGAACGGTATCGCTCAGGTTCAGCACCGTGGCCGTCACGGTCTGCGAACCATCCGCTTTGACCACGATGTTGACTCGTAGCTTGAACCAAGTCATCGAAGCCAAGCCAGATATGGCCGCGCTGGTCAACAGTGTGGATTGCCTTTGCCCTTGCCCCCACCCCCATTCATTGGCTGTGCCAATGCTCATGTACCAGCTACCAGAGGACGATTGGTCGATCTGCACGCTGATGCCTCCGACACCAGATTGACTGCGCATCACGCCCATCCAGATGCGCGACATTGCGGCCACGGTATTGACCTGAATACGTGCTGTCATCACCACCACAGCGGCAGCCGCAATCCCGAAGTCCCGGCAGAGGTAGATTCCGGGTGTCACGTCGCCATAGTCACGCCACGAAAGCTGGTAGCTCGGCTGAGTCGGGCTACCCTCCGTCACCGATTGGGTGATGGTCCCATTAAATGTGGCCTCGCTGATGTTGCCTGATTTGACCCACTGCGTGAAATCTGCTCCCAAGTCGGTCACGTCGACCGAGAAGGTCGCGGAATCTGACGTGTCAGCGCCAATGACCAGCGTAGCGGCCACCTGCGGCTTGTCGACGCCAAGCGTGCGGGTGGCGAATGGGTACGGCTCTGCGCCGCTGGTGGCCAGAGCGTAGGTGATGAACTGCGGGGCCGTGTACAGCGCCGGGCAAGTCAGGTAGGTCATGAACGTGTCATCACCGGGGATCAGGCCGCGAGCCACGTCAACTTGGTCATTCCAGGCCAGCCATACGTCGTCGAGCTTGTAGATGGTCTGCACGGGGCCTGTGTTGGCCAGTGTCTTGGTCAAGAGGAACTGCCGCCAAGACTCAAGGTCACCTGTCTGCAGGCGAGCGTTTATGGCCAACTGGGCGGCGTTGTCCGGCAGCGCCCGCGGCGTGAGCAATGGCACCTCGCCGCGGAATGAGTTGACCAGTAGCTTCATGGGTCAGTTCCCAGCCATCTCTTGCCAGATTGTTCCATCTGAGATGAGCGTCGAACAATGCCCGTCTGTCGCGGCAAGGATTGCCGTCCCGGCTGTCAGGCTGGCGCGCACTGCGACATTCGATGAAGCCGACACGACAAGGTTTGCAGTCACTGTGCGCACTCGCAAGATTCGCCCTGGGAAAAGGGTCGCATCGGGGAGCGTAAGGGTGCACGTTCCAGCGTAGTTCACGATCACGCTTGAGTCTTCTGGAAGAAGTGTGTAGGTGCTGGTGGTGACTACCGCGAAGCCGAGCGGTTGGGTTACTCGAACGGTGACCACGTTGGCACTGGCGCCGCTGCCGCGCGTGGCCGTGAGGCCGGTCGTGAAGTCGAGGCTGTTGGCGGACGGCAGGCCCAGCTCGACGCTTTGTGAGAGGAACTGGATGAAGCTGAGCAGGCCGGGCGGCTGCGTCTCCGCGCCTCCAGGATCTACGGGGCTGATTGCGAGTGGCATGGTGGCTTGATCCTAGATGGGTCCGATGCGTCCGCGCAAGCGTGCGTTAGGCCCGCCGTTGCGTTCTGTGGCGGCCGAGCCGGCGTTGTGGCCAGCGGCCTCTGCCGACTTGCCGTAGTTGAGCTGGGCGGTGAACAGGATCAGCTGAGCGTTGCTCTCGCCTGGGTCTGACCAGGGCTCACCCTTGATGCGCAGCAGGCGGTGCAGCGCGCCGGCCTTGAATGCCTCGCTCCAATCCACCAGCAACGACTCCTCGAACGACACCACACCCAACTTGGGCTGGAGAACGGCTGTGACATCGAGGTTGTAGACAGCGTTTGGTGTCGGCCCGAGCAAGAACGCAGCGTGCGGCAAGTAGTTGTAAAACTCTGGCTCATCAGTGCTTGCGTTTGCGTCCCACAATGTCTGCGAACGATCGGTGACTGGCGTCCAGTTCGTCCCGTCCCCTTGGATCGACATGGCGCGGATGCCGATCACCTCGTTGCTGGCGTCATCCCCCAGGTTGTACTGGGCGGTGTCCGCGACGGTCACGCCGGTGATGCTGGTCTTGAGGATGCGCGTCTTGTTGCAGAACTCGCGCACCGCGGCGATGTAGGCCTGAATCAGCGTTGTGGTTGGGCATTGCCGAACAATCTCGGACACGGGGCCCAGCACCTGCGTGACATTGATCTGTGCCATCTCATTGGCCTCCTGGTGAACCCGGCTTCGGCGCCAGCGCGGCCGAACTCTGGCTGTTGAGCCCCAGCACCTGCATGGCTTGTGTGTTCCAGTATGCTGCCTTGCTGGTGTCCTTTCGGGTGGAGTCTGCGGCATAGCACTCGGACAGCAGCAAGTATTTCACCGCCGACTCGAACATGTCATCTATGGGCAGTGCATTGCTCAGCGCGGCGATGCTCGGTGTGTCGCCGTAGCTGCCGATCAGTTGGCCGCTGCCATTGTTTGGCGGCCAGACCATGAAGCGCGCGTTGTCGCGCGAGTCGTAGGCGTAGTTCTCCACGTCGACCTGTTCAGTGGCTGGCGTGGCGAAGCGGGCCGACTCGATCAGCAACGACTTGCTGACCTGGGCCACGTACTTCTTGCTTGCGATGTTCTGGAGCATCTCCACCACCTGCGTCCCGCCGGCTGGCAAGGCCTGGTGCGCTCCGGCCACCAGGTCCACCGTGCCTTGCACGATGTAGACCTCGGGCTTCACAAGCACCATCTTGCGCAGCGCCTCGTTGAAGAGGATCAGGAACGTCGCATCGGTCCACGTCGCCCCCGGCGTTGGGTCAAGCAGCGTGATGCGCGCACTGGTCACGATGGCGCTGGCGAGGATGGTGCCCATGGATTACTCCCCGGCTTTGTCGTCGACATGGCTCTCCATGCGAGCCAGGGTGATTTCGGCGAATCGCTTGCGCATGTTGTCTTCGGTCAGGCGGGGGTGAAGGCCATAGTCCAACGTCACGGCCAATGCGCGCATGGCGTCCGCCGTCATGTCGGCTTGGGCATCTTTGGTCAGGCTGGTGTAGTCGTAGGCATCGGCCATCGCGGCCGTGCCGGCGCTCGGATCGAGTTCGACATGCGCTACCAGCGTGCCGGTGCCGGCCAGTTCTTGGGATCGTTCGCTGAGCAGATCGTTGACCGTGGGTGGCTTTTCCTCAATTGGATTGCCATCAGCGTCTTCTGGGATCAGCTTCCACACGTCGGGATGACCGGCCAAGTGATTCCACAAAGCGGCCGGGTACCGTTGCCGATCACCCTTGCCATGCCACGAGATGCCGGTGTGGGCCCTGCAGTCGTCTTTGAAGGGCCGGTCAATGACTTGCTCGACCAGCACGGTCTTTCCACCTGGGTTGTTGGTGGGGATGTTGAATAGCGACATGTCTCTCTCCTTGCTGTTGCTGAGGGGCGGGCCTGAACCCGCCCCGCTTTCACTCGATCACTTCGGTCCGACTTGATTGACCGTTGCGATCATCCAGATTTCGTCGCCGGTGTTCGTGCCGGCGCCCGCCGTGCCGATGGTGATGGTCACGAACACGTCTTCCTCGAATTTGATCGGCTTGAAGGCGCATTCGAGCGCGCCACCAGCCTGGCCAGTTGTCTGGCCGGCCGCCGCGAAATAGGCGGCACTGGCGGCCAGCGCACTCGAAGAATCGACGGCGCGGTAGCCGACCCCGATCAGGGAGGCGGTGCCGCTGTCGATGTCGTCGAAGATGAAGCGCAAGCGCGCCACGTAGGAGCCCGCAGGGATGCGAAAGAGGATCACATCCGCAGCCGCTGGATTTGTCGCAGTGAGAACGTACTTGTCGATGATCTGCACCGAGTTGCCGTCCACACGCATCGGTGCGGGAATGAGCGCGCGTTGCGCGAAAAGGTCAGCCATGATGATTCCTTGAAAGTTGAAGATGGCCAGGCATCAGCCCAGCCGCTCAGGGTTGAGGGTTAGCCGACAGTGCGCTTGCGAACCACGCTGTCGATGATGGCCACGCCGAAGTCCGTGGGCTCCAGGTCGTTGGCGCTGTTCGGCAAGCTCCAGCGCAGTTTCTGCTCGGCGCCGATGATCTCGCCTGCGAACTCCAGGTTGCGCTGGAAGTTCGTGCGGTTCTCCAGCAGCGAGTAGGTTTCCTCGCTGCTCATGTTGCCGCCGGATGCCATCGCCAATGCCTGCGCGCCCAGGAACATCGACCGCGCGAGCTGGTGGGTGGTGCTCAGGCCAGCGGCCACGGTGCCCGCCGTCTCGGTAGCGGTCAGCTTGTCGGCCACGGCCACGTACTGGTACGAGTCCGAAGCGTTGAAGCGGATCGCGGTGCTCATCTTGCGGATGAGGATGCCATTCCACAGGATCGGCGAGCCGGAGAACAGTGGGTGGGCCCGCAGATCACCGTAGTTGGCACGCTTCATGGCGTTGGTCTCAAACGTGCGAATGTTGTTGCTCGCAGTCGTGTCCGTGATGATCGCGTCCCACACAAGCGGGTCGAGGAACAGAATGCCCTTGATCGGGTCGTCGCCAGCTGCCGGGTCGCCCGGAATCTGGATCGGAGCCATCTTCACCGACATTTCGTCCCACAGTGCTGCAAGCTCGTCGATGTGCGAGAGCTTGAGCTGGTCCGTCGTCGCAGCCGAGGCCACCTGCAACCCGCCCTGAGTGAGCGCGGTCCCATTCACAACCCAGTGGCGGTTGTAGCTCGGCGCCTTCACGGCGTTAATCATGATCGCCGCGAAGTCGGGGTCGCTCGCCAGAGGGACGATCCAGTCGGTGCCGTCCTGAACGCCACGGGCGCCGGCCAGCATCACCTGGGCACGTTGCCAGCGATAGCGAGGCATGCCGCCCTTGAGCTGCATCAGCGCGTTCTGGCGCATGCTGTGCGGCGTGCGCTGCTGGGTCATCTCACCACCGGCTGACACTGGCAGGGTTGCCATGTTGATGGTGATGTTCTGGCTGGAGAACTTTAGCGCAGCGCCAAGACCTTCGGCATTCGCATCGCCCATGACGGGGCGCAGCTTGACGACGTGGGTGCAATCTATTTGCACCACATCACCAGGGCCTTTGCTCAGTTCGTCGACGCGCACGACAGGCATGTCGAGGGTGGTCTGCTGACGCAGCTTGCGCAGCGCAGAGTCCTCCGTTGACATGGGCCCGGTCAACATCTTGAGCGGCGTGGGTGCGCGCGTGGCCATCGCCGCGAGCGCCTTCGAGTACTGCTTGTTTGCCAGCGGCGAGCCGGCTGGGATTGAGGTCGTAGACATTTCGGTTCCTTGGGATCGAGGAACCCCTTACCTACTCAACGGAGCGAAGCCATGATTTGCTCGTCGGTCATCTTGGAGTAGTTTGGGAGTTCATTGCCGGGGTGTTCGCCCCCCCGCAGATCACCGATGGTCACAACCGCATTCCCACCAGCGGCTTGCACCGTGGCGAGGGCGCGTGCCCGATCAATGTCTGCCTGGGAGGCGGCGGGTGGCGAGGGTGAAGCCGTGGGCTGTCCGAGTTCAATAGCCGCGCGTCGAGCAGCTTCAGCGAAGCGCTCTTGCAACGGTTTGTCCTTCCAGGCCGGCAACGTTTCAAGCACTGCGTCTTGCTTGCATGCAATCGTGAAGGCGGTCTGGTCGGGGTTGAGCCACATGGCCATGAGAGCTGGCGTGGAATCAATCACTTCCTGCGTCGCCGCGTTGAACCGCACGGGCTCGAACTCGGCTTGTTGCGCAGTGGCTGCTGGCTTGGCCGCTTGCGCAGCTTGGGCCAACTCCCGGTTTTGCTTCTCCAAGTCGGCGAGGTAGCTCGCGGTCTTCGGGTCGAACTGAGCAACCTCTGCCAGGTCTTCTTCGCTCGGGCGAGCGATGGCAGGGGCAGCAGCAGGTGCAGGCGACTTCTTCAGAGCTTCGAGTTGCTCTCTGAGTCGGTCGGCCTCTCGACGCGAAACGCGCAGGGCGGCTTGCAGGTGGTGCTCTGGCGCTGGAGCAGGCGCAGCCACAGGGGCTGCGGCCGGCGCTGTTGCCGTCGCATTGCTTGCAGGCGCTGCCGGAGCAGTCGCTTGGGGAGATGGTGCAGGGGGAGTAGCAGCAGGCGATGCAGCCACCACAGGTTCAGGAGCGGGCGCAGCCGCGGGGGCTGAGGCAAGTTCCGTCGCTTGTGGGTCTTGGGCCGCGTTGGTCGCATCCACGGCCATCTGCTCGCGCAGGGCCTGGGCAAGCAACTCTTGGTCGCCTTGATCGAATTCCGCTGAATGGTTGGTTGAGTGATCCATGGCTTCATTTCCTCGCGTCATTTGCGGGTGACATCCCGGTGGCTTGCGCCGCTGTCCGTTGGTACTCGGCGTTGGCGGTTGGACGATGGCCGCCAGGCCGGTCTGCCACTCGATACACCAGCTGCTCGTGGCCCTGCAGCTGGGGAGTTACTCATTGCATTGGCGCCCCGGCACCGCGGCGTGCGCGGGCCTCGGCGATTGCCTCATTGACCATGCGCTCGTGCGCCTGGTCGGGTGTTTCCTGCTCTGGCCGCTGCTCCGGTGCTTGCGGCTGAGGGTTGTCCGCCATACGCTGGCCGAGCCCCATGCCGTGCCCGAGAGCTGTGACCTTGGCCAGGTTGAGCTGGGTCTCGCTCTGGGTCTTCTCAACCTTGGCCGCCTCACCCTGCATCGTGATGTTCATGGCCTGCTCAGCCATGGCCTTCTTCTGCGCCTGCTCTTGCTGCTGAGCCTCTTGCTGTTGCTGAGCTGCGGCCTTGTCACCAGCGGTTGGCAGACCCAGCGCCCGGCGCGCATCGTCGGCGCGCTCCATGCGATCTGGCAGGTCTGTCGCCTCGATGAAGGACGGAATCAGCACGGCGGCGGCGGCCGGCGCGGCCTGGGCCACGGCCTGGATGATCGCGGCCACCTGCTGCTGCTGCTGCATGCGGAACGCTGGCGTGTTCGGTACTTCGCCCAGGCCGACGCGCAGGGGCGCATCTTTGACGTTGTTGACAATCTCGCCAGCCTCTGGGCTCCACTGGTTGAGCACCACCACGCGCCGCGCCGATCCGCTGCCGATCCGCACCTGCATGTCGGCCTTGTCGTGGTCCTCGCAGATCAGGTCAAGCAGGTTCTCGAAAACGAGCCGGCGCGAGTGCCTGTAGTTGTCGTTCAGGTCGCCCATCGACACCGAGCCCTGCTCGATCAGCAGGCTGTTTGCGATGCCGCTGGTGACACCACTGGTGGCTTGGCCCAGCTGGCTACCGTAGACGCCTGGAACGTCCTGGACGTTCTGTTTTGCGTCTTGCATCACGTCGATCTGTTCCTTCTGGAGCGCAAGGTTTGACTCGACACGGAAAGCGCCCGGACCCATCTGCTTGCGGTTGGCATCGAGCACCACGGTCAGGTCAGGCCGGGTGATCGTGCCCACGATGTCCTTGAGCGTGTTGGCCTTGGTGTCCAACGCGTCGTTGTCCATGATGATCTGACGGGCACGCAGCAGCCAGTTGATGCGGATGCGGCGAGCGTTGTACTCGTCTTGGGGGGCGATCATGCCCTCGACAAGGCCGTATGGCGTCTTGTCGGCGTCGTCCCGGTACGCGACGAAAGGCACATAGGGGAAGTTGCGCTTGTTGGTACCGCAGTCGATCATGCGGTGCGGGCCGGCGTACAGCGACATGCGCACCTGGCTGGTCATGCCGCGGGCGATCTTGACGCGGCCAGAGTTGACAGCTGCGATGTGCGCCTGGTTGGTCTGGTCGAACAGCAC
>Ga0209253_10006432_pt1 | contig 10177 bp, 10 predicted proteins | sample FrelakmetBRP12BR_FD_187145 | JGI IMG/M metagenome (GOLD analysis project Ga0209253, IMG submission 187145) | Freshwater lake sediment microbial communities from the University of Notre Dame, USA, for methane emissions studies - BRP12 BR (SPAdes)... | ecosystem: Environmental > Aquatic >...
AACGCAGAACGCTACATCACCCCTGAACTGAAGGCCTTCGAGGACAAGGCGCTGTCCGCCAACGAGCGCGCACTGGCGCGCGAAAAATTCCTCTACGAACAACTGCTGGATCAACTGGCCCCGTTCATCCCGCAACTGCAACGCATCGCCGCCGCCATCGCCGAACTGGATGTGCTCGCTACGTTTGCCGAAAGGGCGTCCACGCTGAATTTAAGCGCGCCTCAATTCAGCGATGTTGCGCAAATCAACATCATCAAAGGCCGGCATCCGGTGGTGGAAGCGCAAGTGGATACGTTCACGCCAAACGACACCACGCTCAACGACACGCGCTGCACGCTGCTGATCACCGGCCCGAACATGGGGGGTAAATCCACCTACATGCGCCAGGTCGCCATCATCGCGCTGCTCGCGCATGTCGGCTGCTTCGTCCCCGCGCAAGCTGCGGTGCTGGGCGAGATCGACCAGATATTCACGCGCATCGGTGCATCGGACGACCTCGCCAGCGGACGCTCCACATTCATGGTCGAGATGACCGAAGCCGCCAACATCCTGCACAATGCCACCGAAAAAAGTCTGGTGCTGGTAGACGAGATCGGGCGCGGCACCAGCACCTTCGACGGCCTCGCTCTCGCCTACGCCATCGCGCGCCACTTGCTGGAAAAGAACCGCAGCTACACCCTGTTCGCCACGCACTATTTCGAACTCACGCGGCTCGCAGAAGAATTCACCCAACTCGCCAACGTCCACCTCGCCGCCATCGAACACCAGCACAGCATCGTGTTTCTGCACAGCGTAAACGAAGGCGCCGCCAGCCAGAGCTACGGCCTGCAGGTCGCCGCGCTGGCTGGCGTGCCCAACGACGTCATCCGCACCGCCAGGAAACAACTGCTCAAGCTGGAGCAAAACAGCGCCGCGCAAAACCCGCAGGGTGACCTGTTCGACAAGAAACCGGAGATGCCCGAACCGGAAGAGCATCCGGTGTTGCAATCTCTGCGCGAATTGCAGCCGGATGAACTTAGTCCGAAAGATGCGCTGGAGAGGCTGTATCAGCTTAAGAAACTGGTATAGCAGCGATCCACAACAACTTCGCCAGGAGCAGCCCGGCAGCGATGTATTTCTTCTTGCCTGACAATATAATAAGCGACCAAAAAGAGGGTGATTCCCGGCGTATTTGACTTTGGTCATCCATGCTTCGACTTCGCAGCAAAAGGCTGCCTGGATGGGAATTTGACAGGGCGTGTGGGAGTTGAACGCGCTGAATTCGAGCATCGTCCGCACCTCCACTCGCTACTGGTGAAATACGATCCTGATTCAGTCAAGGGAATGGAGATACTGCAGTTGGTGCGCAAACACGATCCGGCTGCAACGATAGTGGGGCTATAACTTTATCCGTCCGCAAGAATCGAGATTAACGGCTTCAGGTTCGATTTGTTTTTGGTGTCAAGCTAAGTTCGCAAAGTCAGCCTGTTATTATAAAAATGTGCTAAATTTGCGCCGGGTCAATTTACCACCCGTTGAACAACCAATCTGGAGGAGTACTAAATGATTGATACCACTTTACTGTTCGTTCTTGCTTTTGCAGTAATCTTTGGCGGCATCTTGGCGTTTTTCAGAAGCGGCAAGAAGTAAGTTAAAGCACCAGGGCTTGGTTCAAACAGGACCAAGCCCTCAATCCAATATCCCTGCACTCGTCTCGATTCAATATCCCGTCCGGCTTGCATCACCTGCCAGATAGCAGCCAAAAGGACCGAGTTCGAACAACACGCTCTGCATTGGCAATATTCGCCGGCGTAGATATTGTCTGTTAGCCAACTTTGCCGGTAGCGGCAATAATTGAAATTTTGCTGAGCGCCTCGGTCAATTCTTTTACTTTTACTTCCAATTCGGCCGTGTGTATTACTTTAGCTTCCAACTCGGCAAGTTGCTTTACTTTCGTTTCCAGCCCCGCAAGTTCTTTAATTCTAGCTTCCAACCCGGCCGCCTTTTTCTTCATCTCTGCCGTTACTGCCTGTTCCTGCTTGAGGCATTCGTTTAGCTCCCCGATCGTTTGCAAATGCTCGAGCGACTTCCTCCTCTCCTCTTCAAGCTGGGCATTCTTATTTACAAGCTCAAGAGATTTCTCCTGGGCTTCCGTAAGATTGCTTGGCAAAGCATCGCTCTTTTCGTTGTCAGGAAATACGCGGGTTTTTACAGTTTTATCTTCCATAGCGGCCATTCTCGCGAATTCTGTGTTGAAGCGCAACAACAAGTGACCACGCCCGGCAACCAGAGAGCACAACGGTTTCTGCCCGACATTGGCCGGGCCGTGGCTAAGGTTGCGCGTTGACCGGAGCAGGCGGCTGATTGCCCCCTGGGGAAGATTGTGCCGGTGCGCTTTCCTTGACCACAGGTTCGGCGTGCGGGGCAACGTCCGCAGGGCTGCTTGCCGGGAGCTGCACGGCGGGCAAATTGACGCGTGGTGCCGCAACGACTGGGGCGACGGGTTGCTTGGTTGGTGACAATTTTGGGGGCTGTTGCACGTTCGTTTGATTCTTCAATGAGCTGTTGCTTGTCGCAATTGGCGCCGGCTGCGGCTTGATTGCCACCAATGGCTGGGCCGTTACCGGCTGCGCAGCCACCTGTCCGGACGGTACGGAGGCCTTCAATCCGGATGCTTGTTGCGGCGCACTCTTCTGGCTGGCCGCCAGTTTGCCGGTTTCGATTGGTGCCGGTGGTATCGGTTTGTTCGCCACCGGCGGCGTGGCGGCAGGAAAAGGAAGGTATTCGGGTAGAAAAGCCGGCGGACTTACATAAACCCTTTCGCGCTGAGGAAGGGTTGCGACTTGTTCGGGTTGTCGCGATGCGAGCCACCCCTGCACAGCAGCAGCCAGCGCCAGCACCGCCAGTAATGACAGCAACCATGTGCGGCGTTTCTTGTCCTGTTCGCGAATTATGCGAACCTTGGCTCTGCCGAAAATCGTATGTGTGACTTTCGCTTCGCCGATGTCATTCCGCTTGCCCAGGTTTGATTGTGGGTCGCGTGCCAGCAATTGACGGTCCGTAATGTCGAATTGGCTGATTTCGTGCACCATTGTTGCTGCTCCCCTAATATTTCGTCCCGACAGCCGGATGATAACAAGTAATGGCGGTGTTTCAACATGGAACATGACAACAAGAAGTCTGACCAGGTTGGTCCACTCCTTGAAGTGGCCGCAAGCCCAAGGAAGAATAATGCGTAAGCACAGGCTCCCGTTATCTATAATGATAACCAAACTTTAACATTCAATTGCATAGCCGCGTCCATGCCCCATCTTGTCGCTTCGATCTCCGGACACGGTTTCGGCCATGTTGCACAAACTGCGCCGATTCTGAACGCACTGCACGAGACTATACCGCAGCTGCGCCTCACGGTGCGCTCCGCCGTGCCTCTTTCGCATCTGCGTTCCCGCATCCATGCGCCTTTCACACATCTGCCCAGCGAGGGCGATATCGGCATGGTGATGTCTTCGGCGCTGGACATTCATGTCGATGACAGCCGCGCAGCCTATCTCACCTTCCATGCGGACTGGAAGGTGCGCGTGGCGGAGGAAGCGCGCCTGTTGCGCGAACTCAAGGCGGACTTTGTGTTTTCCAACGTGGGCTATCTGCCGCTGGCGGGCGCCCGGCAGGCGTGCATTCCGAATGCCGCATTGTGTTCGCTGAACTGGGCGGACATCTACCGCCATTACTGCGGTGATGACATCATCGCCGCGCAGATACACACTAGTTACGCCAATGCCGATGCTTTCCTGCGCACCACGCCGGGAATGCCCATGACCAGTCTGCCCAACCTCATTCCCGTTTCACCCATCGCCGCGACCGGCACGAACCGCCGCCCGGAAATCAAGCAGCGCCTCAGACTCTCCAACGATGAAAAGCTGGTGCTGATCAGCTTGGGCGGTATCGCCAGCCGCCTGCCTATCGAAAGATGGCCCAGAATAGACGGCGTGCGCTGGTTGGTACAAGATAACTGGCAGGTCGATCATCCCGACGCCATCACGCTTGAGACCTTGCAGATCAATTTCTGCGACCTGCTCGCCAGCAGCGACGCGCTGATCTGCAAACCCGGTTATGGCAGCTTCGTCGAAGCCGCATGCAGCGGCACTCCTGCGTTGTATGTCAGCCGCGCCGACTGGCCGGAATCGCCCCCCTTGATCGCATGGTTGCAACAACACGGCCTGTGCCGCGAAATCTCGCGCGATGATTTGGAACAGGGAAATGTTGAATATTTTCTTGAAGGGATGTGGAACTCACTGCGGCCGGAGCAGGTCGTTGCAACAGGCGCAAGCCAGGTGGCGGATTGGCTTGCGAAAAAACTTGACCGGTAAAACACCCTGCTGCATCGATGGCACCTTGCACGGCTGCTCTTTGGAAAACTGATAGCCGTTCTTCGCGCTCTTCCGGCCTATGGGATTGGCCGCCATTCACGCCAAAGTCTCAACGGCATCCTACCCAAAAATATTCTTAAAATTAAGCTCTCATTAAGATTGGCACCCTAATCTGCCCTCGTCGCAACTCCAACAATCAGGAGGCCGAGGATCATGACCGATATGCATTTTGAACAGGCTTACAACAAGCATATGGCGGGAAACATGCAGTCTGCCAGAATGTTATACGAGCGCATCATCAAGAGGAACCCCATGCATGTTGATGCCAGATATATGCTGGGTACGCTGCTTGCCGAATCCGGAATATTTGAACTTGGATTGATACATCTCAAATCCGCTGCCACCTTGAAGCCGGATTCGCCAATGATCTATACCAATATTGGCCATATATATTTCAAGCTTGGCAAACTCGATCAGGCCATAAACTGCTACCAAAGATCGCTCAAACTTAACCCTCGTGCTCCTGAAATACTTTTCAATCTCGGCGTGATTTTTCACCAGCAGGGAAAGCTGGAAGAGGCCAGGAATCACATCGAAAACAGCCTTGAGCTAAAGCAGGATTATCCTGCCGCGTATTCCAGGCTCAGCAGAATATATAGCGAGCAGAATCATCCTGAACTCGCCGCTGCATGTTTAATGAAATTGCTTGAATTCACTCCCGGTTCAATTGATGTGCTGTTTGAACTTGGCAATATCTTCGCCGCTTATCGGGATTACGCGAACGCTGCCATTTACTTCAAGCGCATACTTGAGATCGATCCCGGCAACGAGTCGGCCCGCCACGCGGTTGCAGCCTTATCGGGTGAAACAACCGCTGCCGCGCCGCTGCATCATGTCGAACGATTGTTTGATGACTTGTCTGAAAGTTTTGAGAGCCATCTCGAAAGGCTGGGATACCATGCACCTGAAATATTCAAGGAAATGATCATGGCGCTGGCGGGCGGCCATGTGCATTTTGACCGCGCCATAGATATGGGCTGCGGAACCGGATTGTCAGGAATCCAATTCAGGCAGATGGTGACAAATCTGACCGGCTTGGATCTTTCGCAAAAAATGGTCGATCATGCCCGCGCAAAAGGCATCTATGATGAACTGGCAAAGAGCGATATCTGCCAATATCTGGAATCATCTCAACAGCAATTCGATTTATTCATCGCGACCGATGTTTTTCCCTACATAGGCGACCTGTCTGATGTTTTCGAGGCAATCCGCGACCATGCAGATCCGGATGCCTATTTTCTCTTCTCTACCGAGGAAACGTTGGGACAGGATTACATCCTTCGTCCGACCGGCCGCTACGCCCACTCACGGAATTACATCGAAACACTGGCAAGCAAGCACGGCTTTACCATAGCGTCATCCCGGTCCACAGACTTGCGCATGGAAGGCCGGGAGCCGATCACAGGAGGATTGTTTGTGCTTAAGCCGAGCTGACGCGGCCAGGGTGCCGATCTACAGCCAGTCGTGCAACAGGTGCGGAACAGGTGGGGCGTGGCTAAAGAGAAAACTTGATCGGCAAGACTTCCTGCTTCATCAATGACTCATTGCCCGGCTGCGCATTGATGAACTGATAGTTGTTCCTTCCGCGCTTTTTGGCGATGTACATCGCGTCGTCCGCCTTTTTTACCAAAGTCTCCGCGTCATCGGTATCGTCCGGAAAAATGGAAATCCCGATACTGCAGCCGATCAGGCAAGTGTTTCCTTTGACATTGAATGGCCGGGACAGGGATTCCAGAATCTTGTTGGCTACCAGGACTACGTTGTCCGTTTGGTCAATGTTGTTGAGTATGAAGACAAACTCATCCCCGCCTACGCGTGCCACGGTGTCCATGTCGCGTGCATTGTGGGTAAGACGCTCAGCCACAATTTTAAGCAGGCAATCCCCGATATGATGGCCGAATTCATCATTGACCTGCTTGAAGCCGTCCAAATCCATGAACAGAACCGCAAACATCTGCTTATAGCGCCTGGCCCGCGCAACTGCCTGATCCAGACGGTCATAGAACAGGGTGCGGTTGGGTAACTCGGTGAGCACGTCGAAATGCGCCAGTTGCGCGATCCTTTGCTCTGCCGACCTGCGTTTGGAAATATCCCGGATGACGCTGAACATCACCTTCTCGCCTTCCAGCGCTATGATTCTGGTATTGACCTCCACCGGCATGATTGTTCCATTCTTGCGCAGGTGAGCCGATTCGAAGACAGAAAAACCCTTATTCTCGATATCGTCCATACGCTGGGGGACTTTGGCGGCAAATTCAGGCGGGTCAAGCCGGGTGATGTGCATCCCCACTATCTCATCCCTGGTATAGCCAAGCTGCTCAAGACCGGTACGGTTGATTTCCCTGATGACTCCGTCCATATCGAGGATCATCAGACAATCTGCAGCCCGGTCGAACAGGGTGCGGTATCTGTCTTCGCTCATGGTGACGTGTCGATCGCCTCAGGAATCTTGTTATTCAATATAGCCTCAAATAGATCCCTCAAGGGAAAACCGAACGCCAGACTATCCGAGCATGGCGAAGCCGACTCAAGGTGGCCAAATCCGTTCTCCCCACCTACCCACCCCAAAGACATCTGCACAATGTGGCGAGCGCATTAGCTGTGCCGATGTCCATCTAATGCAGGTGGCCGTTCTCGCCACCATGCACATGCCCGTGTTCCATCTCATCTGCGGTGGCCGGGCGCACGCCCGTCACGGTACAGTTGAAAGTCAGGGTCTTGCCTGCCAGCGGATGATTTCCGTCCACCGTTACTTCGTCGTCAGTCACCTCCACCACGGTGAACAGCAGAAAGTCGTCATCCTCGGCACCCTCCGGTCCGCCCTCGAATTGCATTCCCACCGTGACTTCCTTCGGGAATGAACTGCGCGCTTCTACTTCCACCAGGCCGTGATCGTATTCTCCGAAGGCATCATCGGGCTGCATCGTGACACTGCATTGATCGCCGGATTTCTTGCCGTGCAAGGCTTCCTCGACCAGCGGAAAGATTCCATCGTAACCGCCATGCAGATAGCTGATCGGTGCATCGACCTCTTCCAGCATCTCTCCGGTCGAGTCGAACAATTTATAACGCAGGGATACAACCGTGTCTTTGGCGATCTTCATTTCAATTCCTTTATCAAATTGAGTACTTCCTGCGCATGTCCGTGCGCCTGCACGCCATACATGACATGAAGCAGTTCGCCGCGCCGGTCGATCACGAACGTGGAACGTTTGATAGAGAGTTTTTTCTGGCCATCCACTTCCTTCTCGTACATCACGCCATAGCGTTTGCAAACTCGGGCATCCGGATCGGAGAGCAGCAGAACCGACAGGCCGTATTTGTCGCGGAACGAGGCGTGACTGAGACAATCATCACGGCTGATGCCAATCACTATGGTGTCGAATTTGGCGAACTCCTCTTCGAGGTCGCTGAACTCATTGGCCTCCAGAGTGCAGCCCGGGGTGTCGTCCCTGGGATAGAAATACAGCACGACATTTTTCCTGCCCTGTTGCGAGGTGAGAGTGAAAGTCTGCATGTCAGCATCCGGCAACTCGAAGTGCGGTGCTTCCATCCCGATAGTGAGCTGTACAGACTGCATTGATGTTTCCCCCTGTGCGGCATTTTAAACACTTTTCGGCCACACCATAATAGTTTTTTCAGCATCGCCGGATCGGGCCCGGACCGGGCATAGTGCGGCTATAATTCACGCGATGAAAAACAGACTGACCCTGCTCGGCGGACTGACCGTCAATGAGTTTCTGCGTGACTACTGGCAAAAGAAGCCTTTGCTGATCCGCCGGGCGCTCCCCCGATTCAACGGACTGCTCGACCCGCAGCAGTTGCTGGCTCTGGCTTGCGCAGAAGACGTGCAGGCCCGTCTGGTGACACAGCAGCGCGGCACGTTCGCGTTACGCCAGGCGCCGTTCGAACCCGAAGATTTCGATAATTTTGGCAAAGCGAAATGGACGGTGCTGGTGCAAGGGGTGAACCACCATCTGCCCGAGGCGGCAGCATTGCTCAAACATTTCAATTTCATACCCCATGCCCGCCTGGACGATCTGATGGTGAGCTACGCGCCCAAGGGCGGCGGCGTCGGCCCGCACTTCGACTCCTACGATGTGTTCCTGTTGCAAGGCACCGGGCATCGTCGCTGGCAAATCTCCACTCAGGCTGATCGCACGCTGATCGAGGGCGCGCCGCTTCGCATCCTGAAAGACTTCTGCGTCGAGCAGGAATGGGTGCTGGAAGCGGGCGACATGCTTTATCTGCCGCCGCATTGCGCCCACAACGGCATCGCCGAAGACGATTGCATGACTTATTCCATCGGCTTCCGCACGCCTTCCTATCAGGAGCTGGCCGAGCAATTCCTGGTGTATCTGCAGGACCGCATCGAGGTGGAAGGCATGTATGCCGACCCGGATCTGAAAACCCAGCGACATCCCTCCGAGATCGGCGCGGCGATGCTGAATCAGGTGGGGCAGGCCATCAAGCGGGTCCGATGGGACAGTGAGGACGTCGCGAACTTCCTCGGATGTTATTTGAGCGAACCCAAACCGCATGTATTTTTCGATGCGCCCGAGCCGCCGTTGAGCGCGGGCAGGTTCCGGCAGGCGGCAAAAAAACATGGCTTGGTGCTCTCTTTGAAGAGCCAGATGCTGTGCCACGCCGGATGGGTGTATATGAACGGCGAAGCACATCGGCCGAATCACGGTGATTACCCTGTGCTCCGCGCCTTGGCCGATGAACGCGAATCGCCTTCCCTGCCGGAAATCTCGGCCGTATCGTCAGAACAGCTTTACCAGTGGTATCTTGACGGCTATATTTTAGCGAACCGCTTGCCGTCCCAAATCAGGAGAAATCATGAGTGAGTACGCCAGACAACACACCAGGCTGGACGGCATCGTGGACTACAACGATGCTCTCGATAAGCTGTGCAAACTGGCGGAACACAACTTATACCTGTTCGAAAAGAATTATGATGGCTTGGGCTTTAACACCGAAGCGCGTTATGCGACGCTGCGTAATTTCTTGCTTGCCAGCCCCGTCCACCGGCTTTTCGTGCTGGCTCACGACATTCACTATCTGACCACGCAGTGCCCGCGCATGATTATGTTGTTGCGCCAATTCGGCACCAGCATGTTCATCTACCAGACCCCGAAGAATCTGCAACAGATCACCGAACCGTTCTCGGTCGCAGATGACTCGCATTTTGTGCGCCGTTTCCACTTTGACGACCCGCGCGGCATTTTCGGAATCCATGATCCGGAAAATGCGCGCGCCCTGAATTCGCGCTTCAAGGAAATGTGGGCATCTTCTCATCCGGGCGTGTCTGCCACCACGCTGGGCTTATAAAACAATCGAATATCTGTGGATTTCCCGTGTTTAACTGGTAGAATGCGCACCCCTTGATTTTGGGTGCACTCCCGAAGGTGATTTTGGATGCATTTAAAGTCAGGTGAATATTTATGCTTATCAACCTGAACACCCTTAAGGAAAAATTAGATATGAAATACTCTGCTCTTGTTGCTGCCCTGTTGGCTTTGACCTTGACCGCTTGTGGCGAAAAAGCTCCTGCTCCTGCTGCTGCACCTGCTGCTGCCGCACCTGCTGCCACTTCTGCTCCGGCCGCAACTGAACCCGCTGCTCCAGCTGCCGCTGACGCGATGAAGAAGTAAGCCAGCCGTTCTAAATGACCCGTCCTAAATTAGGTTGACAGTAAACCGTCGTTATTGACCTTGTTCAGGTAAGTAGTTAAAGACGCCTGGTGCACCGCATCAGGCGTTTTGTAT
>Ga0209253_10006433_pt1 | contig 10176 bp, 11 predicted proteins | sample FrelakmetBRP12BR_FD_187145 | JGI IMG/M metagenome (GOLD analysis project Ga0209253, IMG submission 187145) | Freshwater lake sediment microbial communities from the University of Notre Dame, USA, for methane emissions studies - BRP12 BR (SPAdes)... | ecosystem: Environmental > Aquatic >...
ATATTCTTCTCTGCCGAACGGACCGAATGCTCTCTCCCGATATCAAAGCGAAGATTGCCCTCTTCTGCAACGTGGACAAAGACGCGGTCATCACAGCGAAAAATGTGGAAACGGTTTATGAGGTTCCCGTTGCCTTTCATCAAGAGGGACTGGATGAAAAAATTGTTGAAAAACTCAATATCTGGACGGGGCGGCCGAATTTAAAAGGTTGGGAACGGGTTGTCAAGAAGGTCAAACATCCCCGCTTCGAGACCACGATCGGGGTAGTGGGGAAATATGTCAGCTTGGTCGAATCCTATAAAAGCTTGACCGAGGCCTTGATCCACGGAGGCATTGCGAATGATGCCAGGGTAAATCTCAAATATATTGATTCGGAGCAGGTCGAAAAGGAGGGGCCAGAACGTTTTCTCAAGGAGGCCAATGGCATTCTCGTCCCCGGTGGGTTTGGGACCAGGGGAATCGAAGGGAAGATCAAGGCGATTCAATATGCGAGAGAGAAACAAATTCCATACTTTGGGATCTGTCTAGGAATGCAGTGTGCTGTGATTGAGATTTCCAGGCACTGCGCCGGCCTGAAAGGAGCCAATAGCTCTGAGTTCGATACCCACACCCCCCATCCGGTGATCTATTTGCTGGAGGAGTGGATGGATCGCGATCGGATCGCCCAGAGACGGTCCTCAGACACTCCGAAGGGGGGGACGATGAGATTGGGGTCTTATCCTTGCCGCCTCGAAGAAGGGAGTTTGGCCCTAGAGGCTTATAATAAAAAACTGATCTATGAGCGGCACCGGCATCGTTACGAATTCAATAATACGTATATGGATATTTTGGGAAAAGCAGGGATGACATTTAGTGGCGTTTCTCCTGATAAAGGGCTGGTCGAGATCGTCGAGCTGAAAGGCCATCCTTGGTTTCTTGGATGTCAGTTCCATCCAGAGTTTAGATCGAAACCCATGGACCCCCATCCCCTTTTCAGGGAGTTCATCAAGGCCTCTCTTCGGCGAGGGAAGAGATCGAAGGTCCAGAGAAAGAAAAAAAGCTCAAAGCTGAAAGAGATAAAAGCCATTTAAAGGCAGAGAAAGGACAGAGGGCATTGGATGTTCTGAAAGAGGCAAAGCGGGTTTTGAAGGTAGAGGCCCAATCCCTTCTCGATTTGGCAGAACGGATTGATGAGAATTTCTCACGGGCGGTCGAGTTACTCTATCACTGTAAAGGGAAAGTGGTAGTCATGGGCATGGGGAAATCGGGACTCGTAGGCCGGAAGATCTCCTCCACATTCGCTAGCACAGGGACCCCATCCTTTTTCCTTCACCCCGCAGAGGGGTTGAATGGAGATTTTGGGATGTTAGCGAAGGAGGATGTGATCATCGCCATCTCCAATAGCGGAGAGACTCGAGAACTTTTGGAAGTTCTGCCTCTGATCAAGCGATATGGAAATCGATTGATCACCTTCACTGGAAATTTAAACTCTTCCCTGGCAAAGGTAGGAGATGTCACTCTCGATATTCGTGTGAAAGAAGAAGCCTGTCCATTGAATTTGGCTCCCACCGCCAGCACCACAGCCACCCTTGCTCTGGGAGATGCTCTAGCCATCGCTCTCATGGGGAAGCGGGATTTCAAAAAAGAAGATTTTGCCATGCTCCACCCGGGCGGGGCATTGGGGAAGAGGCTTCTTCTGAAGGTGGAAGACCTGATGCACGTGGGAAAGGCTGTTCCGATGGTATCAGAGAGAACACTGATGAAAGAGGCCATTTTTGAGATTACCTCGAAACGATTAGGGGTAACGGGAGTCTGCAACGCGGAGGGGCATTTGGTGGGCGTGATTACAGACGGGGACCTGAGGCGGGCTTTAGAAAAATTCAGCGATCTTTTTAATCGAGAGACCTCTGAAGTGATGACGAAAAATCCAAAATGGATTGAAAAAGATGAATTGGCGGCGGGAGCCGTACAGCGGATGGAGGAATATTCAATTACTTCCCTCTTTGTCTTCAACAAAGCAGGAGACAAAGTACCCGTGGGGATTATTCATCTTCATGATCTTCTGAAAGCGGGCGTGGTGTGAAAAGCCAAAAGCTCAAGGCTCAAGGCTCAAGGCTCAAGGCTCAAGGCTCAAGGCTCAAGGCTCAAGGCTCAAGGCAGAAAGATATTACCTTTGAGCTTTCAACTTTGAACCTTGAGCAAGATAGTTGATTATGAGAAAAACGAAGATCGTCATTTTATTATTGATTGTGTTGATCGGTGGTATTGTCCTCGTTAGTCTTCGGGCAAACCTTCGGGCGAGAAAAGTTTTGGAAGCCGTGGAGAAGCTTCCAAAGGTTTCCACCGAAGGGGCTGATATGCAACTGAAAAAGATTCGATTTGTGGAGGATAAACAAGGCCAAAAGACTTGGGAATTGGAGGCAGAATCTGTCCTCCAATACCAAGAACAGAACATCATGGTCTTGGAGAATGTGAAGGTCACATTTTATACGAAAGAGGGACGAATCATCTATCTCACCGGAAAACAGGGGAAGGTTTATCAGGACTCGAAAAATGTAGACTTGTTGGGGGATGTGGTGCTTACCTCGAGCGATGGGTATCAGCTCAAGACCCATTCCGCTTCGTATTGCCATTCGGAGAAAATCGTGAGTACCGCCGATCCTGTGGAGATCGACGGGGAACAGATCCGATTGACAGGCAGAGGGATGTTAGTCAATGTCGAGGCCAAGACCTTCAAGATTCTCAGCCAGGTTAAGACCCAGCTGAGAGGAGGAAAAAAGATATGAACCGGAGCGGGGGAATCGGTCTTCTCATCGTTCTATTTTCCCTTTTCCACATTTTCATTTCCGGGGAGGCGCAGGAAAACCCGGGGGGCGGAAAGGGTGGAGAGAAAGCGCTCAAGACCGATAAGGGATTTGGATTTACTGCCAGCCGTGCTCCCATTTATATTGACTCAGATAGGCTTGAGGCAGATCAGAAAACGAATACGGTTACCTATAAGGGAAATGTGGTAGCCAAACAGGAAGACGTGACGCTCTATGCCAACACACTCGTCATCATTTACGATCCTGATACGAAAAAACTGAAGGAGATTATCGCGACCGGTAATGTGAAGGTCGTCCAGCTGGATCGCCGGGCAACTGGCCAAAAAGCTACCTTTGATCAGGATAAGAATAAAGTGGTTCTGGATGGAGATGCAGTGGTTCGCGAAGGAACGAATGTGATCCGGGGGGAGCGAATCACCTTCTACGTCGAAGAGGAAAGAAGCGTCGTGGAACCGGGAAAAGGGGGGCGTGTCAGCACGAGCCTTACTCCACCGGCCAAAGAGGAAGGGGAGGAGAAAAAGCCGAAAGAGGGAAGGAAAAAATAGTGATGAGCTTATGGCGAATCGCTGATAGCGAATAGTCAATCGTTCAGGTTTTGGCCATAGGCTAGCTGCTATAAGCCATCTGCCGGGAAATACCATGTCACACATTTTATGTGAGAGTTTAACCAAGTCCTTTCGTCGTAAGAAAGTGGTGGATTCTGTGAATATTAGGATCCAAGGCGGAGAAGTCGTGGGATTATTGGGACCGAATGGGGCAGGAAAGACCACCACTTTTTATATGATCGTCGGGCTGTATCAACCTAACAGTGGGAAGATCTATCTCAACGACGAAGAGATTACTTCCCTCCCCATGTATTTACGGGCGCGAAAAGGGATCGGATACCTTCCTCAAGAGCCATCGGTCTTCAGAAAACTGACGACCGAAGAGAATTTGATGGCGATTTTGGAGACGCTCCCTCTCTCCAAAGAGGAGCGAAAAAACCGGTTGGAGAAATTTCTGGATGAATTGGGACTCACCTCCCTACGAAAACAGAAGGCCTATGTCCTCTCAGGAGGAGAGCGCAGGCGAGTGGAGATTACACGAGCCCTGGTGCTCTCACCTTCGTTCATCCTTTTAGATGAACCTTTTTCCGGGATTGATCCTATCGCCGTGTTAGATATCCAGGCCATTATCCGCCAATTGAAATCAAAAGGAATTGGGATTATAATAACAGATCACAGCGTTCGAGAAACATTGGGCGTTTGCGACCGGGCGTATATCCTCAACGAGGGACGAATCCTGGAAGAAGGAATTCCTGAAAAGATTGCTCAGAGCGAGAAGGCAAGAAAGATCTATTTGGGAGACGGGTTCGAGTTAGGGGGAAGACGCCGTAGCGGAGAAGATGGGAAAAAGGAATAGGTTCCCCTGTATCAGGGAGATGATGGGAGTGAGATGGTTTTAGAGCTCAAACAGACACCCAAGCTCGTTCAACAGTTGGTGATTACTCCTCAGCTTCAACAGGCGATTCGCCTTCTCCAATTAACACGCCTTGAGCTGGTAGACCTGATCAGCCAGGAGATGAAGGAGAACCCACTCCTGGAGGAAACGGAAGAGGGGAGGGAGACTGCAGAAGGTGAAGCCCCGGTGACCGAGCAGGCGGAAGCCGAGACTGCTCCGGAACCCGAGGTGACTGCGGAAGTGAAAGGAACTGGAGAGGGAACAGATGAGTTCGATTGGGAGAACTATTTAGAGAATTCCAACCTCACCCCATTTCAGAAGAGTTCCTCCGATGGGGAAGAAAGACCCTCGTTTGAAAATTTCCTTACGAAGAAAACAACTCTCACCGATCATCTTCATTGGCAACTCCAACTCTCACGTTTCACAGAAGAAGAGCATGATGCCGGGACGTGGATCATCGGAAACCTGGACGAGGATGGGTATCTGAAGATCTCCCTGGAAGATATCTGTTCGGAAACCCATCTTCCGATAGAGGTGGTGGAGAGAGTCCTGCGGAAAGTTCAACAGTTCGACCCGGTAGGGGTGGCGGCGAGAGATTTGAAAGAATGTCTCCTGATCCAGCTGGAGCAGATAAGTCCTCGAGACTCTCTCGCAGAAAGAATCGTTTCCGAACATCTCTCTCTGTTGAAAAATCGAAATTATCCGGCGATTGCGAAGCGGTTGGGAGTGTCTCTGGAGCGAGTGAATCGCGCTGCCTCGCTCATTTCCAAATTGGATCCCAAACCCGGAAAAGCCTTCGGAGGAGAAGCGGTCCAAGAGATCGTCCCCGACGTCTATGTTTACAAGGTCGAGGGAGATTATGTCATCTACCTGAACGATGATGGAATCCCGAGACTAAAAATCAATTCTCTTTACCGAAATGTCCTCAGCGGCAGCCGTCTCGCTCCGGAAGGAGATCGAAAATATATTCAAGACAAAATGCGATCCGCCCTTTGGCTGATCCGCAGCATTCACCAACGACAAAGGACGATTTACAAGGTGGCGAAAAGCATTGTGACATTTCAAAGGGGGTTTTTAGATAGGGGGATTCAGGCTCTCAAACCTCTGGTGTTGCGGGATGTGGCAGAGGATATCCAGATGCACGAATCGACGATTAGCCGGGTGACCCACAACAAGTATATTCATACCCCCCAAGGAATTTATGAATTAAAGTTCTTCTTCAATGCAGGGATCACCTCCACGCAAGGCGAGACGATGGCCTCGGAGAGTGTCAAGACTCTGGTTCGGGAGATCATCGCTAAAGAAGATCCGAGGAAACCTTATAGCGATGAAAAACTGGTCCAGATTCTCCAAGGAATGAACATCCATATCGCTCGGAGAACGGTTTCAAAATATCGGGAGATGATGAAAATCCTTTCTTCCAACGAACGGAGGAAGATCGTTTAATACGCATAGAAGTTTTGCATGTTGCCGTGTGCCATCCATCCCATCAACCATGATGACGAGAAGGAGCTGACAGATGCAGGTCGCCGTGACATTTCGACATATGAAAACCCATGAGGGGGTCAAGGCTTACGTCAAAGAGAAGGTGGAGAAGCTTCAAAAATATATTGAGAACCCGAGGGAAGTTCATGTCGTTCTGGCGGTTGAAAAATTCCGGCATATTGCAGAAATCACCGTTGTAGGAAATGGAGGGATTTTCAACAGCCAGGGAAGGGACAACGATCTCTATGCCGCCATCGATCAGAGTGTGGACAAGATGGAGCGACAGATTCGTGAACGGAGGGAGAAGGTAAGACAAAAAAGGGCTAATTCCTCTTCGCTGAAGTCCCCCCTCCGACGGAGCGGAAAAGCCGGAGAGGAGAAAGAAGAAGGAGATTTTTCCTCCCTCGTCCGGCGGAGACGAACGGTTGCCAAACCCATGTTTCTTGAGGAAGCGCTCTCTCAATTGCACCTTTCGAAAAAGGATTTTTTGGTATTTGTCAATTCGGATTCTGGGCAGATGAACGTCGTCTATCGGTCTGAAGGCGGGGGTTACGAGTGGGTGGAACCCCATCCCAAATAGGGAGGCGGTTGAGAAGGAATGATGAAGATCATGGATTATCTAAATGAAGAGCGGGTGATTCCCGACCTGCAGGGGGCGGACAAACCATCCATACTCAAGGAATTATCAAACGTCTTGGTGAAGCCCTGCCAAGTCAACTCCGTCGAGGAACTGCTTCAAGTCCTCCTGGAACGAGAAAAGCTGGGATCGACGGGAATTGGAGAAGGAATTGCCATCCCCCATGGCCGATTGAAAAAGTTGAAAGATTTTTTCATCTGTTTTGGTCGTTCTGTCAAGGGCGTGGATTTTGATTCCATTGATGGAAAACCCAGTCAGCTCTTCTTTTTAGTCATGGCCCCGGAGAATTCGGCCGTGGAGAATCTAAAGCTTTTGAGTCGTATTGTCACCTTGCTGAAAGAATCTTCCTTCAAGAAGAGATTGATGGACGCTCGTTCCCAGAGAGAGCTTTTCCAAACCCTCTCCGCAGAGGATGAGAAATATTGATCGATGGACGGTCTCCTCGCACAAGAATTGGAGCAGAATCAAGAACACCATTTGGAACTGACCCTGATGGCCGGGCGAAAAGGGCTCAAGAAGAAGATCACCCATTCGCAGGTCCAAAAGATGGGATTGGCCATGGCGGGGTTTATCCAATTCATCAACCCCGAACGCCTTCAGATTATCGGCAACACGGAAGCGACTTATTTTAAAACGCTCACTCCTGAGATGAAGGAGAAAGTAATTCATCAGATCTGTAGTCTGCCCTTGTCCTGTTTGGTCGTCACTCGGGGGTTGGAAATCCCCGAACTTCTTCTCCGGGAAGCGGAGGAGAGAGGGATCCCTGTCTTTCGGACCAATCTCCGTTCTATCGATTTCATCGAGCGGATCACCAAATTCTTGGAGGAGAAACTTGCCTCCACCAGCAGCCTCCACGGTGTCCTGATGGATGTTTATGGAGTCGGTGTCTTGATCCTGGGGAAAAGTGGCATCGGGAAAAGTGAATGTGCGTTGGATTTGATTCTCCGGGGGCACCGATTGGTGGCGGACGATATGGTTCATATCCAGAAGCGATCTCCCTCTTCTGTGATCGGAAGCGGTTTCGAAGTCATCCAGCACCACATGGAGATCCGGGGCTTGGGGATCATCAACATTCGAAGCCTTTTTGGTGTGGAGGCCATCCGTGAGAAGAAGAAGATCGAGCTCGTCTTGGAACTGGGGGAATGGGACACCCACCAGGAGTATGACCGCTTGGGGTTTGAGGAGGAAAAATTTTCGATATTGGACGTGGAGCTACCTATGATGAGAATCCCCGTCACGCCCGCTCGGAATTTGACGACCATCATCGAAGTCGCCGTCCGCAATCATCTCTTGAAAGTGATGGGATACGATTCGGCGTTGGAGTTTGAGAAAAAACTTCTTCGCAAGATGGAAGAAAGAGGGGGAGACAGATTTGGGATTGAGGATGAAGTGGAGTGAAGACCATACGGGTGATTCTCATCAGTGGTCTTTCCGGGTCTGGCAAAACAACGGCCATCAAAGCCTTAGAAGATATTGGTTTTTATTGTGTCGATAACCTTCCCATCCTCCTTTTGCCTAAATTCATAGAACTCTGTGAACAATCCGGGGGAAAGATCTCCAAGGTGGCCGTGGTGGAGGATATTCGCGGAGAAGCCTCCTATCCTGACTCTACCCAGATCCCCAATCCCGCCAGCGGCGGGACTGGGTCCGGGCAGGCAAGGGGTGCCGAAGGGGAGAAGGATTTTTTAAAGGATTCGAGAAGAATCATCCAAGATCTAAAGAGGGAGGGGTATCCGATCGAAATCCTTTTTCTGGAGTCTTCCAACCCTATTCTGATGAGGCGATTCAGCGAGACCCGTCGTCAGCACCCCTTGGCCGTTGGCGGATCTATCCGAGAAGGGCTTCGTTTGGAACGAGAACGACTTCAAGCCATCAGGGATATGGCTCAGCAGGTGATTGATACTTCCCAACTCAATGTCCATCAACTGAAAGAAAAAATCCAACAGTATGCCCAGGAGGGGAGACCTTCAAACCAGATGACGGTCACCCTCCTTTCCTTTGGATACAGCTTTGGAATTCCTTTTGAATCGGACCTCTTGATGGATGTTCGCTTTTTACCCAATCCTTATTTTGTGGAAGAACTCAAACGATTGAAAGGGGATCATCCGAAGGTGGCGGAATATGTTCTCCAGTGGGAGGAGACAAAGGAATTCTTGCGACATATTCAAGAACTGATTCGATTTCTTCTCCCCCTGTATGAAAGGGAGAGAAAGACTCATTTGACGATTGCCGTGGGATGTACCGGCGGGAGACATCGGTCCATCGTCATCGTCAACCAATTAGCAGAAAGGCTCCGGGACGAAGTGACGAAGCGAGGAGTATTTCTGTCTGTGCAACACCGCGATGCGGAGAAGGGATGAAAAGAGATGGTGGGAGTGGTTGTGGTGACACATTGCCACTTGGCTGAGGAGATGATCTGCGCGGCTCAGCTGGTGGTGGGGGAAGAGTTGAAACAGTTTCAACCTGTTTCGATCGACCCAAAGGAAGGATCCGAGGAGATCCGGGAAAAAATCATCGCCGCCATCCGAAAAGTGGATATCGGACGAGGGGTACTCATCTTGACGGATATGTATGGAGGGACCCCTTCCAATATCAGCCTCTCCTTCTTGGAAGAGAAGAAGATAGAGGTGATCACAGGAGTCAACCTCCCCATGCTGCTGAAATTAGCGACCTATCAGAACGATATGGATCTTGAAGCCCTGGCCGCCTTTATCACCGATTATGGTCAAAGAAACATCAATCGAGCCAGTGAGGTGCTTAAGAAACGAGTGGATAAGAAGAAGAGTTAGGCGTTTGGTAGGGAACGCCTGCCTGTCCGGTAGGCAGGGTTTAAAACCGTTTCCTACAAGAGTTCGGAGTGATGCGTTGAGAGTTGAGAATGGGAAGTAAAAATTGCTGTGCGCTATGCCTGCCCGCCGGACCCGTCCGCCGTAATGGAATGACGTTGGAAAGCGGGCAAGTTCTTTGGCAGGCGGGCACTATGCGCAGTTTTCATAAAAATTGACATGGAAGTGCAGACCTTTACGATTCGAAATCGCCTGGGGCTTCATGCAAGGGCAGCCGCTCTCTTGGTTAAAACGGCCAATCGGTTTGCCTCCGAGATTACCATCGAGAAGGATAGCCTGGAGGTCAATGGGAAGTCGATCATGGGCATCCTGATGTTAGCCGCTTCAAAGGGATCGAAGATCACGCTGAAGGCAGAAGGAAAAGACGCGGTCCAGGCGATCCAGACCCTGGGTGAATTGATTCAGAATAAATTCGGTGAAGAATAGGAATGGCTGTTCAGCAACAGATCAATAAGTTTATCCAAGGAATCGGGGCTTCTCCTGGGATCGTTATTGGAAAAGCCTATTTGGTTGAACGATTCAAAGTTCGTCTTCCTCAGAAACGAATCGGTCGAGAACGGGTCGAAGAAGAAGTGAAGCGGTTCCTCCGTGCGATCCAAGAATCGGAGGATCAGTTGATGGAGATCAAAGAAAAGATTTTGGACCCTGAAGTGCGTAAGCATTCTTTTATCCTGGACGTTCACTCGATGATCTTGAAAGATGAGATGCTGCTTCAGGATACGGTGGATACGATCCGAAAGAAAAATGTGAATGCGGAATGGGCTCTGGATCTCACCCTGGAGAAGCTCGACACGGCCTTTAAGGCCATCGAAGACGAATATTTGAGGGAACGGCGCAGCGACCTTCATTATGTGGCGGCGAGGATTTTTCGGAACCTTTTAGGGAAGAAACATGACGATATCACCAAGATCAAAGGGAAAGTGATTGTCGTCGCCCATGACCTCTCTCCAGCGGATACCCTTCA
>Ga0209253_10006435_pt1 | contig 10175 bp, 4 predicted proteins | sample FrelakmetBRP12BR_FD_187145 | JGI IMG/M metagenome (GOLD analysis project Ga0209253, IMG submission 187145) | Freshwater lake sediment microbial communities from the University of Notre Dame, USA, for methane emissions studies - BRP12 BR (SPAdes)... | ecosystem: Environmental > Aquatic >...
GAGCCGGGTCGAGCCCCAGCCGGCGGCGAGCCTCATCACGCGCCAGGGGCTCGAACAGGTCGAGATCGACGCCGGGCGGCACGACGGCGGTCACGGGGAAGGGGCAGATGGCGGCGAGCTCGCGCGAGACCGCGACCGTGGCCGCCGCGCGGCGCGCGACGAGGGCGGTCAGCCGGCGCACGACGGGGTGGTGACAGTCGCGGCCGTGCACCGTCAGCACGAGCGGCAAGTCGCGAGGGAGAGCGAGGCAGACGACGCCGCTCAGCCCGTAGTGGGCGTGGACGAGGTCGTGCGGGCGGCGGCGGCGCAGCAGCGCCGCCGCCGCCCGCACGTACTCCCACGGCCGCCCGCGGGCGTCGAAGGCGAAGAGGTCGACGTCGACCGCTCCCGTCGCCCGCAGGGCGTGCACCTGGTCGCGCACGAAGCTGCCGAAGGCCGGCGTCTCGGGCGTCGGGTACATGTTGGTGACGACGAGGACGCGCAGGCGGCGTGAGGGGTCCATGGGGGGAACCTACCGCCTCAGCCGGGAGGCGGCAAGACGGCCATCGTCGCTCTGCCCGGTGACTCTGACCTGCGTGTCCGTTGCGACCGGCCGGAGCCGCGCGCCCCGCCTCAGGCCGTGCGCGTCCTCTTCGACATGCGCACGACGGTGCCGCCGCTTCCCGAGCGCACCTCGACGTCGTCCATGAGGTGGTAGATGAGGAAGAGCCCGCGGCCGCCGGGGCACAACGGTTCGGGCATCCTGTCGGGCCTGATGCGCGTGGCGTCGAACCCTCGCCCGTGGTCGCGCACTTCGACGAACACCCGGTGATCGCGCAAGGACGCGGTCACGCGGATGCCCCCGCCGCCGTCCCTGCCGTGGACGATGACGTTGTTGCAGGCCTCCTGGGTCGAGAGCACGATGTCGTCGGCGATCGTCCGTGGGACGGACCCGCGCGAGAGGAGCTCCCGCAATGAGCGTCGCACGCTACCGACCTCGCGCTTCTCCAGAGGAAGGACTATGGTGAGGTCGGCGGCCGTCCTACGATCCCCGTTTCCCCCATCGTGCTCCACGTCGCGTCGCCGCTCCTCAAGCATCCCGGTGAACTGCCCGCGCTCACGCACCCTTCTCTCTCACTATCGGCCCTTTCGACGGTGAATAGGAGAGTCCTCGCCGTTGCCCGTTGACAGCCGCGGCAACGTCGGCGGCTCGTCCAACCTCCTTTGACGCGCGCGAGACGAGCGTGACATCGGCCTGGCGGTCGACGAGACATCGGCCGTGGGGGTCGGCGAAACGCCGCACTGAGGGATCGACGAGACGCACCGGCCGGGGACGGCGTGACTCTGCGGTAGGGACGAAACGGGGTGGGGAGGGGTGGAGCCCACTCGCGGATTCGAACCGCGGACCCCCTCCTTACCATGGAGGTGCTCTGCCGGCTGAGCTAAGTGGGCGCGTTCTGGTGGGGGAGCTAGGATTCGAACCTAGGTAGGCTGCGCCAACGGATTTACAGTCCGCCCCCTTTAGCCACTCGGGCACTCCCCCGGAGGCGAAGGCTATGGTAGTCGAAAACTGACCGACCTTTCAACCGATTCGCGCCCTCGGGAAGGTAGAACGACGGCGGCCGCCCGGAGGGCGGCCGCCGTCTCCCGAAAGGGGCGCCGCCGGAGGGGGACCGGCGGCTGGGGGGCTGTGGTGCATTCAGGTAGGGGGGACCTGAATCTGTGTGCTTCTGTTGACTCGCACAGTATCACACACGAGATACCGTACGCAAGCACCAATCGTGACTGATTGGCCGCTGTGGCGGTGGACAAACTGGAAGGTCACAGTCCTCCTTGCACGCCCGTAACTCGACCTGCTGGTGCAGGTGAGACGTAGTCGGTGCCGCCCGCGGCCTGACGTCTGAGCGTGTTTGAGGCGCGGCGCGCTGCTCTGCTACACTACGCTTCCGGTCGGCGGCGTAGCTCAGTTGGTCAGAGCAGCGGAATCATAATCCGCGTGTCGCAGGTTCGAGTCCTGCCGCCGCTACCAGCTCCCACGACCCCAATGCGGGTCCCTCTCCACTAGCTCGCGAAGGCGGGCGACGTCCCGCACCCACGTTGCACGATGGACGCAGGAGGGTGTAGAGGTATCCTGTGCAGAGGTCGCCGGCGGCGGTCGCGTGGGGTGGCCGCTTGGCCGCGGCGGCACAGGGGGCTCGGGTACTGCCGGCCGATGCTGCGGTCGACAGCGAGAGCAAAGGGGGGTCGCCGTGCTAGCGCTCTTCTCTAGGCCGATCGCCCGCGCGGGCACAAGTGGGAGTGGGATGCCTCCCGGCCACTCCTCGTACACCGCCGCGAGTACGGCTGGTGCACGCCATCTGTTGCCGACGATCGCCTTGGTTTTCGCGGCTCTGGCACTCCTCGCGCCTCCGGCCCTGGCCACCGGGCCCTCGATCACCTCTCTCACCTCGCCCACCCACCCCGTCCAGACGAGGTGGTACCCCGACAACGCCCCCCGCTTCCGCTGGAGCTCCGCCTGGGTCCTGCAGCTCACGGACAACGCGAGCGACGATGGGTTCGCTCGCGCTTCCGACGAGCGCGTCGTGTGGCAGGGCTTCGACGGCAGCGACAGAGAGATCTACACCTGGACGCCCGCGGGGGGTGTCGAGCAGCTCACGAACAACGCGCGCGATGACGTCGATCCCGAGATCTCCGGCGACCGCCTCGTCTGGGTGGGCCGCGAGGGCGACGACGCCACGACGAGCGAGATCTACACCTGGACGCCGGCAGAGGGCGTCGTGCAACTCACCGACAACGCGACGAACGACACCTGGGCCCAGGTCTCCGGCGACCGCGTCGTCTGGGAGGAGGCCGGTGACGGCGACTGCGAGATCTTCACCTGGACGCCGGCGGACGGCATCGTGCGTCTGACCGACAACGGGAGGAGCGACGAGGACCCTCAGGTCTCTGCCGACCGGATCGTTTGGCAGGGCTTCGACGGCAACGACTACGAGATCTTCACCTGGACGCCGGCCGGCGGGGTCGTTCGCCTCACCATCAACGCCAGGGATGACCTCGCACCCCAGGTCTCCGGCAGCCGGGTCGTCTGGGAGCGCTACGTCGCCACCACCTTCAACTTCGAGATCTTCACCTGGACGCCGACCCGCGGTGCCGTTCGCCTCACCCTGAGCGGGGAGGACGATGTCTCGCCCCAGGTCTCCGGCAGCCGGGTCGTCTGGCAGGCGTCGGAGGGCACGAACGAGGAGATCTACACCTGGACGCCGACCCACGGGGTCGTCCGTCTCACCCGCAGCGGCACCGATGACTTCGATCCGCAGGTCTCCGGCGACCGTGTCGTCTGGCGCGGCTCCGACGGCGACGACGAGGAGATCTCCACCTGGACCCCAGACCGGGGCGTCGTCCGTCTCACCCGCAACGTCACCGATGACCTCGATCCGCAGGTCTCCGGCGACCGTGTCGTCTGGCGGGGCTCCGACGGCAACGACTTCGAGATCCACAGCTCGACGTTCGCGGCCTGGGGCTACTCCTACCTGATCGACCGCACGGAGAGCACGGCACCCGATGCCACGAGCGAGGGCGTCGCGTCAGAGAAGAGCTACTGGAGGCTCGCCGACGGCACGTGGTTCTTCCACGTGGCCGCTGCCGGCAGCGTCAGCGACTGGGGGGAGGCGGCGACCTATCGGGTACGGATCGACACCCGCCGGCCGACCACCAGGGCCCCCTTCGCGTCCTCCGTGCTGCGCTACCGTCGCGCCACACTGCGCTACCGTGTCAACGACCCCCGGCCCAACGGCGGCAGGGCGCGCGTGACGATCAGGGTGAAGAGCCTCTCGGGGCGCACCGTGAAGACGCTTCGGCTGGGCCTGCAGCCCGTCGACAGCGCGCTGACCTGCTCCTTCCGCTGCGGCCTGCCGCGGCGGACCTACCGCTTCTTCGTCTACGCCCGTGATCTGGCCGGCAACCGCCAGGCCAACGTTGCGGCCAACGTACTGGTCGTGAGGTAGCGCGATGAGCTCAGACACCATGAGACGCACGGCCACACGGGCGCACTGCCATGATAGCTCTCGACACAGGTCCCCCTCTGTCACGGCACTGCTCGCGGCGTTCGTCTTCACCTTGCTCGTCCCCGCTACCGCGTACGCCGGCGGCTTCAACACCCCGGGCAACCTGCTGATCGCCGACGAGCTCAACAACCGCGTGATCGAGCTGAACGACAGCGGCAGGATCGTGTGGCACTTCGGCACCGGTGCGCCCCTCCCTGGAGCCCGCACGATCGTCGCTCCGCAGGCCGCGAAGCGCTACTGGTACGGTGGAAGGACGCTCATCGTCTGTGCCGGCGTGCCGGCCGGTACGCCCGGCTATCCCGCCGAAGGCGTGATCGACAACCGCGTCCTCTTGGTCAACCGGTACGGAAAAATCCTCTGGCAGTACGGCAAGGCCGGAGTCGCGGGTGCGGGACCGGGGCAGCTCGACCACCCGGTCGACGCGACGTGGGCGCCGAACGATCACATCCTCATCGTCGACCAGGGTAACCAGCGGGTCATCGAAGTCACGATGAAGAAGCGGATCGTCTGGCAGTACGGCACGACCGGGGCGGCCGGAGCCGGAGCGAATCAGCTTCACGACCCCGCCGGTGTCGCGTGGCTCTACAACGGCCGCATCCTGATCGCTGACGCGGGCAACGATCGCGTCGTCGAGGTCACGCGGGCGAAGAGGGTCTACTGGCAGTACGGTGAGCCCGGGGTCCTCTCGATCCTGGACGGTCCCAGTTCGGCGTACCTGCTGCCGAGCGGCCGGTATCTCATCACCGATTCGGGCAACAGCCGGGCCGTCGAGGTCACGAGGACGAAGAACGTCACGTGGACCTACGCGACCAGCGCGCGAGTCGGGAGTGTGGCTCGACCGCTGCCGGTCCAGGCTTGTCGGCTGCGCAACGGGAACACCGTTATCAGCGACGGCCTGAACCAGCAGGTGATCGAGGTCGCGCGCGACGGCATGATGCTGTGGAGCTACGGGACGCTGGGTGTGCCGGGCATCCAGTGGGGACAGCTCAACGGGCCGCGGCGAGTCGGCGTCGTCCCGAAGATCAGCGTGTCTTCGTCGCCGCTGCGTCCGCACGGGTCGGGGTAGACGGGTATCGCCAGTCGACGAAAGCGCTCGGCATGATCGCCTGCCCGTCGTGCGGTCTCGAGTCCCCCGACGAGTTCGGCTTCTGCCCCAGGTGCGGCGCCCAGCTCACGAGCCCGGTCTCGCTGCCGGAGGAGCGCAAGGTCGTCACGAGCCTCTTCTGCGACCTCGTCGGCTTCACGGCGCTCTCCGAGGGCGCCGACCCTGAGGACGTCGACCGCCTGCTGCGCTCCTACAACGCCCTCGCGCGGCGCATCGTCGAAAGCTACGGCGGCGTGGTCGAGAAGTTCGTCGGCGATGCCGTCTTCGCCGTCTTCGGCGTCCCCGTCGTGCACGAGGACGACCCCGAGCGCGCCGTTCGCGCCGGCCTGAAGATCGTCGAGCGGATCGGCGGGCTGCGCGGCATCGCAGACAAGCCGGTGCGGGTCCGCATCGGCATCAACACCGGCGAGGCCCTGGTGAACCTCCACGTCGCTCCCACCAGCGGCGAGGGTTTCCTCACCGGCGACGCCGTGAACGTCGCCGCCCGCCTGCAGGCGGTGGCGCCGCCGATGGGCGTCGTCGTCGGCGAGTCGACCCACGCGCTCACCTCACGGGTCATCGTCTACGAGGAGCTCGAAACGGTCGCGCTGAAGGGCAAGTCCGCGCCGGTGCGCGCCTGGTGGGCGAAGTCCACGCGGGCGCGCACCGGCGCGCGGGGCGCCGGGGACTTCTCGACGCCGCTCATCGGCCGCGAGCGCGAGCTGGCCACGCTGACGCGCCTGCTCGATGAGGCCGTGGGCGCCTCCACCAGCCGCTTCCTTCTTCTGGTCGGCGAGCCCGGCATCGGCAAGACGCGCCTGGTGGCCGAGTTCGCGAACCGGCTGGACGAGCGACCGCAGCTCGTCACCTGGCGTCAGGGCCGCTGCCTGCCCTACGGGGAGGGTGTCGCGTTCTGGCCTCTGGCCGAGATCGTGAAGGCGCAGGCCGGGGTCTTCGACAGCGACGACGCTGAGACGGCAGAAGCGAAGCTCCAACGGGCGCTCCCCGACGACGGGGACCGCGCCTGGCTTGCGAACCGCCTGCGGCCGCTCCTGGGCCTCGAGACCGATCAGGCTTCTCGCGAGGAGAACTTCCTGGCGTGGCGGCAGTTCCTCACCAGCCTCGCGGCCGGAGGCCCGGCGGTGCTCGTCCTCGAAGACCTGCACTGGGCCGACGAGGTCATGCTCGCCTTCCTTGAGTACCTGGTCTCGCACAACGGCGAGACCCCGCTCCTCGTCGTCGCGACCGCGCGGCCGACCCTCTTCGAGCGTGCTCCGGACTTCGCCGCGGATTCCGCCGTCGAGCGCCTGGTGCTCGACCCCTTCTCCGCGAAGGAGACCGGTCGCCTTGTCGCTGCGCTTCTGGGGACGGACAGCCTGTCGGATGACATGATCCCTCTGATCCTCGCGCGCTGTGGGGGTAATCCTCTGTACACGGAGGAGCTCACGCGCCTGCTGCGAGATCGCGGCCTCGTGAGAGAGACCGACGAGGGCCTCACCCTTTCCGCTGCCGCCGAGCTCCCGCTGCCGGGCTCCCTGCAGGGTGTGATCGCCGCCCGCCTCGATGCCCTCTCGCCGGAGGCCAAGGCTCTGCTGTGTGACGCCGCCGTCGTGGGAGAGGTCTTCTGGACCGGCGCTCTTGTCACCATCGGCGAGCGCGAATCGGCTCGGGTGCGGCGTGTCCTCGCAGATCTCGCCGCTGGCGGGCTGGTGTTCGCGAAGAAGCCTTCGACCATGGCCGGCGAGGAGGAGTACGCCTTCCGGCACGTTCTGACGCGCGACGTGGCCTACGGGGAGCTGCCGCGAGCGGCGCGGGCGACAAGGCACAAGGCGGCGGGCTCCTGGCTCGAGGAGAAGGCCGGCGACCGCACAGAGGACCTGGCCGACGTGCTCGCCTACCACTACAAGACGGCCCTGGAGCTCGCCCGCACGGTCGACGACGAGGGACTCGCCGCGTCGCTCGTCGGGCTCGCCGTCCGCTACCTCTCGCTGGCGGGCGATCGCGCTCTGCTTCTCGACGCGGCTGCCGCGGAACGGCACTGGGCCCAGGCGCTGGGGCTGGTCGGGGCCGACGACGCGCAGCGACCCTGGCTTCTCGGACGCTACGCGACGGCTCTCGTCATGGTCGGGCGTACGGAGGAAGCGATCCCCGCCTTCGACGAAGCCGTCGCCGGGCTGCAGGCGCTGGGGGAGGCGCGCAAAGCAGCGTACGTTCTCACCTCCCTCATGAGCCTCCTCCAGGACATGGGTCGCCGGGAGGCGGAGGACTGCTGTCGCCAGGCGCTGGCGCTTCTCGAGGGGGACGAGCCGTCCCGCGAACAGGTGTGGGTGCTGTACAACGCGTGCGTGTTTCACAGTCTCGAAAGGGACGCACGACTTGCCGGCGATCTCGGTCGGCGTGCGTTCGACACCGCGACCAGGCTCGGTCTCTCCGAGCAGACGACCGAGCGCGGCTTCAACATGTACCGCGGGGCGCTCATGGCCCGCGGCCTCTCGCGCTGCCGACTGGGCGATGCCGGCGGTCTCGAAGACCTGCGTCGTGTGAGTGAGGCGGAGCGGAGCGCCGGCTACACAGGCCCGTTCACGCTCAACTACGCTGCCTTCCTGGCGATGATCGAGGGGCCTCGCCGGGCGATCGAGGTCCACGAGTCCGCGCGCGACGAGATCCTGCGCTACGGACGGCGGACGAGCGCGCTGCAGGCCGACTCAGCCGTGTTCGAGCTGCTCTGCGTCTCCGGCGGGTGGGAGCGAGCGCTCGGTGAAGCGATGGGGCTCGTCGATCAGCTCCTGGAGATCGGTCATCTCGCCGACCTCTGCACGGTGCAGACGTGGCGCGCGGCGGTGCTTGTGCGTCGTGGCGAGAACGGGCCGGTGCCGCACATTCTCGATGCGGTGCTGCAGGCGAGAAGGGAGATACAGGTGCCGGGCCCGGTGATACTGTCGGCGCACGTCGCCATGGCGTACGCCCGTGGTCTGCTGCCGGCCGATGGCGACACGCTCGAGCGCGCCTTCGAGGGGGTCGGGGGACTCCCCTGCTTCTACGAGATCTTCCTGCTTCCCGATGTCATCCGGGCTGCGAAGGACGTGGGCTCGGAGCGGCTGCTCAGGAGCCTGCACGAGTGGATCGAGCCGGTGCTGCCGGTGCACCGGCAGACGGCGGCCTACGCCGCCGCGCTGTTGGCCGAGCTGCGGGGCTCCTGCGGGGAGGCGGCGGCGGCACTCGCCGCCGTCGCCGGGAGCTGGCACGACCTCGGCGTGCCCTACGAGGAGGCGCAGGCTCTCCTTGGGCAAGGGCGCTGCCTGCTGGCGCTCGGCAGGGGCCGCCAGGCTGCGCACGCTCTCGGGAAGGCGAGGACCATCCTCGATCGCCTGCGAGCGGTCCGGGCATCGACTGAGGCGGAACGGCTTCTGGATGCGCTGGCACCGCGTGGGTGAGCAGTGCCGCGTGCTCGCGCGCGGAATCCAGTATCATTCCGTGGATCCGCTTGCCATGAGATCTGCGCCGTGCCCCCCGTGACTGAAGACTCGACCCAGGCGATCGTCGTCGGCATGTCCGGCGCGACCGGCCTCGCCGTCGTGCGCGCGCTCGCGCACTCCGGGGTGGGATGCCACGCGGTGCACTTCGATGAGGCCGCGCCCGGACTCTCTTCCAGGCTCGCGCGGCCGCACGTCTCACCCGACTGGCGTTCGGACCCCGAGGCGTTCGTCTCGTTCCTTCTCTCGCTGGCGGCCTCCGATCTGGGCGGCGATCCGGCGTCGTTGTTCGTGAGCGACGACAGCGCCCTGGCGCTGATCTGGGAGGCCCGCGAGTCGCTGCGCGCGGCTGGTGTGCGGCCCGCGTTCTCGTTCGCGCGCCCGGTGGTCGAGGTGCTCGACAAACGTGCGCAGATGGAAGCCGCCCGCCGGGCCGGCGTCGACCACCCGGCGAGCGAGTGGGGCACGGCCGACGAGCTCCTGCTGCGACTCGCTGCGTTCCGCTACCCGGTCATCGTCAAGCCGGCGCTGTCGCACGTCGGCGTGCGACGCATCGGCGGCAAGGCGCTGCGGAGCGCGTCGCCGGCGGAGCTGGCCGACGCGCTCGAACGCACGCGTGGGCTCGACGTGCTCGTGCAGGAGTTCGTGCCCGGCGGCGACGACCAGCTCTACACCTGCGGCGTCTTCCGCGGCGGGGATGTGCGGCTCGCCTTCACGGGGCGGAAGCTCAAGCAGCACCCGCCGACCCTCGGCATCTCGCGCCTCTCGGAGGCCGTCGAGATCCCCGAGATCATTGCCGGCAGCCTGCGGCTGGTCGAGGAGCTGGGCTACGAAGGCGTGGCGCAGGTCGAGTACAAACGCGATGCGCGCGACGGTGCCTTCCGGCTCATGGAGGTCAACACGCGGCCGTGGACCTGGATCGGCCTCGCGACTGCCTGCGGTGTGAACCTCCCGCTGGCGGCCCACCGGTGGGCGCTGGGTGAGGGCTCGGGGCGTGCCGGCGAGACTCCCGGCGCCACTGCGGCTTCGCCTGGCGGGGGTGCCACGCCGGCGGCGCCGGTAGCACTGCGGCAAGAGGGCGGTCGCTGGATCTGGCTACTGGCGGAGGCGATCCACACCACGCGCGATCTGGCCCACGGGCGGTGGCCCAAGGTCGGCCAGTGGCGCGGCCTCCGTGCCGAGGCGTTCTTCGCCCGCGACGATCCCGGGCCGCTGGTGGCCGAGCTGACCGCGGTGGCCCGGTCGCGACGGGTCCGGAGCGCCGTGCTCGAGACGAAACGGTCGCTGCGGCGGCTTGGGCGCCGGCCGGCGTTCGCGCTCAACCTGGCGCTGGCGCTGCCGTCCGAAGCCTCACTGCGGCGCTCCGGCAGAACGGGACTGCGGCAGGGTCTGCCGGCCGGCGACCGCATCCTCGTGCTGGCGCCGCACCCCGACGACGAGACGATCATGTGCGGCGCCAGCCTCGCGGCCTCGCGGCGGCGCGGCGACACCGTGAGGATCGTGGCTCTTACGTCGGGCTCCGCGACGACGCAGCAGGGAGGGCTCGACGACGTGGCTGCGGCGCGGCGCAGCGAG
>Ga0209253_10006436_pt1 | contig 10175 bp, 6 predicted proteins | sample FrelakmetBRP12BR_FD_187145 | JGI IMG/M metagenome (GOLD analysis project Ga0209253, IMG submission 187145) | Freshwater lake sediment microbial communities from the University of Notre Dame, USA, for methane emissions studies - BRP12 BR (SPAdes)... | ecosystem: Environmental > Aquatic >...
ATCGGTGACGGCGGTGATCAGCACCGACGAGCCCAGCGCCGGATCGCGTCCGAACTTCAGCATCGCCATCGGGATCAGCACCCCCATCAGCGCCGCGAGCATGAGGTTCAGCGTCATCGCCAGCACCATCACCAGCCCCAGCGCCACCGCCTTGTAGAGCAGCATCGCGACCAGACCCATTACGCCGCCCCAGACCAGGCCGTTGATCAGGCTGACGACGAGCTCCTTGCGGATCAATTGCCGCGCGTTGGCGATCGTGACCTGGCCCAGCGCCGCCGCACGCACACGATAATCGGCATCTGCGAGCCGCACACGCGCTTCACCCCAAAGGCCCGGCGGCAGGGCTTCGCCGTTCATCCCCAGCGGCGTGGCGTTCACCACCACTACCCCCGGCACCGGCTCCCCCCAGGCAACCTCGCGGGCCGGGACGCCCAAAGCGGCCGCCAGGGCCCGCCCTGCTCCGGCCCGACGCGTCGCCACGACGAGGCCACACCCGGCGAAAGCAACCAGGGCGGCCGCCGCCGCGCCGCCGCCGCCCAGGACCAGCACCGGACCGTCGGCCGGGATCCCGCCCCACTCCCGGACGAAGTGCAGGCCCCCCACGTCGGTGTTGTGGCCCACCACCTCTCCGCCTTCGGCCACGAGCGTGTTCACCGCCCCGCAGGCCGCCGCCTCGGGGGCGAGGCGGTCGGCGGCCGCTGCCGCCGTGCGCTTGTGGGGCATGGTCACATTGGCCCCGTCCAGGGTGCCGGCACGGATCTCGGAGCAGGCCCGGTAGACCCCGGCGGAATCCACCCGAAGGGCTTCGTAGCGGCCCTCGATGCCCGCCGCGGCCAGGGCGGCCTGGTGGATGGCCGGAGACCGCGATTGCCCCACCGGGTCGCCCAGCAGGACCAGCCTCACGGGATCAGCCCCGCCTCCCGGGCCGCCGCCTGCAGTTCCAGGAACTCGTCGAAGTCGGCCGTGAAGGCGTGGTGCCCGTCGGCGTCGCGCAGCACGTAGAAGAGGTAGTCGGTTTCCGCCGGCGCCGCCGCCGCCCGCAGCGAGGCGAGCCGCGTCCCCGAGATGGGCGTGGGCGGAAGGCCCTTGTAGAGGTAGGTGTTGTAGGGCGAGTCGATCGCCAGGTCGTCGAGGCTCAGCCCGCCCTCGGGAAGCCCGCCGAGCACGTAGACGATGGTGGCGTCGATCTGCAGCAGCATGTCGATGGCCAGCCGATTGTGGATGACGCTGGCGATCAGCGGCCGCTCCTCATCGAGGGCCGCCTCCCGCTCGATGAGCGAGGCGATGATCACCCCGTCGTAAGGGGTGAGCCCCCGGTCCGTCAGGTAGGTCCAATCGATGGAGCCCACCCGCTGCTCGGCGGTGTCGGCGAGCAACTGAAGCACCTCGGCCGGGGAGTCGTTTTCGAAGATCTCGTAGGTGTCGGGGAAGAGCAGCCCCTCCCAGTCGGCCAGCTCATTGGCCTCGGGGAGGAGCTCGGACGTCACCGACCCGTCCAGCAAGGCCCCCTGGAGCACCGCCCTTTCGTAGCCGGTCTGGTTGGCCAGCGAGTCGAGCATGGCGGCCACACTCAGCCCCTCGATCAGCGTGATGCGCACCACGCCGCCCCCCGGCCCCTCGACCAGCGCCGCGATCGCCGCGTCGACGCTCATGCCCGTCTCGAGGTCGTAGGTCCCTGCCTGGAGCCGGTCGCTGACCTGCTGCAGGCGCACCGCCCGTTCGAACTCCGGTGCCGAGGAGATCACTCCGGCTTCCGCCAGCAGGCGGCCGATCTGGGCCGCCGAGGAGCCGGCGGCGATCTCCACCTCGACCGGCTCCCCGGCCACAGTGCCGTCGTCCCCGCCGCCCAGAGCCTCGTTGACCACCCCGGCCAGCAGCTTCACTCCGGCGTAGGCGCCCCCGAAAAGGATCGCTACCAGAGCGACCGCTCCCAGCACCTTGAGGCTCGTCTTCAGCCAGCGGTTCGGGTCGTCCGGTTCGGCGGGGATCGGGCTTCGCGGGTCGCTCATCGCCCCCCATCCAAGTACGCCTGCAGCAATACCGCAGCCGCCACCCGGTCGCGCACGGCGCGGCGCCGCCGCCCGGACAGGCCGGCCTCGACCAGCACCCTCTCGGCGCTGACCGACGTGAATCGCTCGTCGGCGAGCTCTACCGGCAACCCGGTCGCCCCGGCCACCGCCGCCGCGAAGGTCCGCGCCGTCGCCGCCGCCGGCCCCTCGGTGCCGTTGAGGCTCACCGGCAGGCCCACCACGATGCGATCTACGCCCAGATCGGCGCCCAGGCGGGCGATCTGCCCCATGAGGTCGGGATCCTCGGCGTCCAGCACGCTGTGCGGCTGCGCCGTGATGCCCAGCGGGTCGCTCACCGCCACCCCCACCCGTCGGGTGCCGGGATCCAGGGCGAGCACGCGCCCGGGGGTCATGCCTGCCTCAGGGCCTCCCGCCCTGCCAGCCGAGCCGCCTCCAGGGCCTCGGGCAGACGATCCCCGTGCGGGCCCCCGGCCTGGGCCAGCTCGGGATCGCGGCTCGACCCCCCGCCCAGGATCCGCGCCGCCGGCCCCAACAGGATCGCGGCCGACAAACCGGAGGCGACCAGGTCGCGCCCCATGGCGGCCACCAGACTCGCCTTGCCGTCTCGCTCCGCCCCCAGCACGACCAGTCCCCGGCCCAGGCGGTCGCGCACCTGGATGGCCAGCGCCCGCAGCTCGTCGGGGGCCAGCCCCGGCCGCGCCGCGACAACGAGGCGTGCCCCGCCCACTTCCTCGGCCTCGCCCGCCAGCGCGCCGGCCGCCCCGGCCCGGGCCTGGGTCTCGTAGGCCTCGACCCGCTTCTCCAGGTCGCGGTGGTTCGCCAGGAGCGTGCCCACCGCCTCGCCCGTCCCCTCGGGGCGCACCCGCAGCCGGTGGGCCACCCCCATCAGCTCGGCCCGCAGCTCGCTGAGGTACCGGAAGGCCTGGGATCCGGTGTAGGCCTCCACCCGGCGCACGTTGGAGCCGATCGAGGACTCCCCCACCACCACCACCGGGCCGATCTGGCCGGTGGCCTCCACGTGGGTGCCGCCGCACAGCTCACGGGAGAAGTCGCCGGCCTCGACCACCCGCACCTGCTCGCCGTACTTGTCGCCGAAGAACGCCAGCGCCCCCAGCTCCTCGGCCTCGTGGCGGGACACCTCGAAGGTCCGGACCCGGGCGTCCTCGATGACCCGGCCGTTGGCCGCGTCCTCCACCGCCGCCAGCTCGTCGGCCCCGACGGCGGCGAAGTGCGAGAAGTCGAAACGGAAGCGCCCCGGCTCCACCAGCGACCCGGCCTGCTGCACGTGGGTGCCGAGGACCCGGCGCAGGGCCCAGTGCAGCACGTGCGTCCCGGAGTGGGACCGCCGGATCCGCTGCCGCCGGTCGGCGTCGACCTGCAGCGTGGCCTCCTGGCCGACGCGGAGCACCCCGGCGGTGACCTGCGCCCGGTGCCCGTGCAAGCCGTGCACCGGGAACTGGGTGTCGGCCACGCGGGCCGAGCCGGTGGGGGTATCGAGGGTGCCGGAGTCGCCCACCTGGCCCCCGGACTCGGCGTAGAAGGGGGTCCGGTCGAGGTACACCTCGACCTCCTCCCCCGCGCCGGCCTGCTCCACCGCCTCGCCGGCGCGCACCAGGCTGAGAATGCGCCCGGAGGACTCCATGCGCTCGTAGCCCACGAAGTCGGTGGGGCCGTGAAGGTCCAGGATCCCCCGGTAGACGGGGGCGGCGCCCTCGTCGGGACCGCCCTTCCAGGCAGCCCTTGCCCGGCGGCGCTGCGCCTCCATCTCGGCCTCGTAGCCGGGGCGGTCGAGCCCGAAGCCCCTTTCGGCGGCGATCTCGGCGGTCAACTCCACCGGGAAGCCGTAGGTGTCGTGCAGCCGGAAGGCCAACGGCCCCGGCACGGCGCTGCCGGCCTCCAGGCCGTCCAACTCCTTCTCCAGCATCGCATAGCCGCCCTCGAGGGTGCGGCGGAAGCGCACCTCTTCGCGCTCGGCGGTTTCGATGATCCCGGCCTGGGCCTCGGCGACCGCCGGGTAGGCCTCCCCCATGACCTCGACGGTGGCCGCGACGAGCGCCGGGGTCACCAGGTCGGTGGCTCCCAGCGTCCAGGCGTGGCGCACCGCCCGGCGCACCAGCCGGCGCAGCACGTACCCCCGTCCCTCGTTCGACGGCACCACCCCGTCGGAGATGAGGAAGGTCAAGGCCCGGCCGTGGTCGGCCAGCAGGCGCAGGGCGACGTCGGACCGGGCGTCGGCGCCGAAGCGGGCCCCGGTCAAGCGCTCGGCGGCGGCCAGCACCGGCCGCACCAGGTCGGTATCGAAGATCGTGGGCACGTCCTGGAGGATCATGACGGCCCGTTCCAGGCCCATCCCCGTGTCGATGTTGCGCGACGGCAGGTCCCCGATCACGTGGTACGGCTCGTCCTGGATGTGCTGCATGAACACCAGGTTCCAGACCTCGATGAAGCGGTGCTCGGCCGCCTCGCCGCCCCCGATGGGCCCGCCTCCGGGCCCGTACTTCGGGCCCCGGTCCACGAAGATCTCCGACGACGGCCCGCACGGGCCGGGGACCCCCATCTGCCAGAAGGTGCCCTGCGCCGCGGTGCCGCGCTGCAGGCGGTCGGGCGGCACCCCCACCCCGTCGATCCAGATGGCGGCGGCCTCGTCGTCGTCCTCGAAGATGGTGAACCACAGCACGTCGGGATCCAGGCCCAGGTGCTCGGTGACGAACTCGTAGGCCCACGGGATGGCCTTCTCCTTGAAGTAGTCCCCGAAGGAGAAGTTGCCCAGCATCTCGAAGAAGGTGGCGTGGCGCGAGGTCGTGCCCACTATGTCGATGTCGATGGTGCGCAGGCACTTCTGCACCGAGACTGCCCGGCGGTACGGGGGCCGCTGCTCGCCCAGGAAGTAGGGCTTGAAGGGGACCATGCCGGCGTTGGTGAGCAGGAGGGTGGGGTCCACCGGGATCAGGGAGGCGCTGGGGACCACGGTGTGTTCCCGCAGCCGGAAGAAGTCCAGGTAGGCGCGGCGGATCTCGGCGCCGGAGCGCAGCGGGCTCATCGCGCGCCTCCACCGGCGCGGCGGGACGGGCCTGCAGATTGGCTGGTCGGCATCGGGGTGAGCGGCACGGGCGGAAGGGTACTCACTCCCTCAGGCCACGCCCGACAAGGCGATCCAGGGCAGCCAGGCGCTCCGCCCGCTCGCGTTCCGCCCCCTCGCCACCGGGCCGGTAGAAGACGCTGCCGGCGGCGGCGTCGGGCAGGTACTGCTGGGCCACCACCCCTCCGGGGAAGTCGTGGGGGTAGCGGTAGCCGACTCCGTGGCCCAGGCTCGCCGCCCCGCGATACCCCGTGCCCCGCAGGTGAGGTGGCACCACCGCTCCCGGAGAGTCCTCCACGGCCCGGCGGGCCGCCTCCATGGCCCGCTTGACCGAGTTCGACTTGGGGGCCGTCGCTAGGTACAGCGCCGCCTGGTGCAGGGCGTAGGCCGCCTCAGGGAGGCCCACGAACTGCAGGGCGTGGGCCGCGGCCACCGCCACCCCGAGGGCCGCCGGGTCGGCCAGGCCCACGTCCTCCGAGGCCAGGACCACCATGCGCCGGGCGATGAACTCCGGGTCCTCCCCGCCGGCCAGCATGGTCTCGAGCCAGAAGATCGCGGCGTCCGGGTCCGAGCCGCGCAGGCTCTTGATGAAGGCCGAGATCACATCGTGGTGCTGGTCGCCGCCCTTGTCGTAGCGCACCACCCGCCGCTGCAGGGCCTCTTCCACCTCGGCGGCCGAGATCACCGCCCGGCCGCGCCCCGAGGCGAGCAGCGCCGCCACCTCCAGGGCGTTCAGCGCCAGGCGGGCGTCGCCGCCCACCCGTTCCGCCAGGGTGGCCCGGGCCTCTGCGTCGATGCCGGAGACGATCCCGCCCAGGCCGCGCTCCCCGTCGGCCACGGCCCGGTCGATCAGGGCCCCCACCTCGGCCGGGGCCAGCGGCTCCAGCCGGAAGAGGGTCGCCCGGCTGATGAGGGGCGAGTTCACCTCGAAGAACGGGTTCTCCGTGGTGGCGCCGATCAGGGTGACGATCCCGTGCTCCACCCCCGGCAGCAGGGCGTCCTGCTGGGCCTTGGAGAACCGATGGATCTCGTCGAGGAAGAGGACCGTCCGCCGGCCTTGCTCTTCGAGGCGCCGGGTCGCCGCAGCCAGCACCTCCCGCACCTCCTTCACCCCGGCGGTGGTCGCCGAGAGAGCCTCGAAGGCGGCGCTGGTCTCCGTAGCCACCAGGAAGGCGAGGGTCGTCTTGCCCGTCCCCGGCGGTCCCCAGAGGATCATCGACACCGGCCGGCCCGCCCGCACGACCCTCCCGAAGGCCGCTCCCGGCCCCAGCAGCTGCTGCTGGCCCACCACCTCGCCTAGGGAGCGGGGCCGCATCCGGGCGGCCAGGGGCTCAGCGGAGCGGCGCCGCTCCTCCCGCTCCGCCCCGAAGAGATCCCCGGTCGTCACCCCGGCGGCGCCCCGCCTTCTCCCTCCAGGGCGGCCCGGGTCTCGGGCCGCAGGTCGATCCCCAGCTCCCGCAACTGCTCCTCGACCACGGCGGTCGGCGCCTCGGTCATGGGGTCCTGCCCGGTCTGGGTCTTGGGGAAGGGGATGACCTCGCGGATGTTGGGCTCGCCGAGCAGGATCGAGAAGAGGCGGTCGATGCCCACGGCGAACCCGGCGTGGGGCGGGGTCCCGTAGCGCAGCGCCCGGATGAACCAGCCGAAGCGCCGCTCCGCCTCCTCGTCGCTGATGCCCAGCACGGAGAACACCCGGCGCTGCACCGCCGGGTCGTGAATCCGCACGCTTCCCGACCCCAGCTCGGTGCCGTTGAGGACCAGGTCGTAGCCCTGGGCGGTGGCCCGCTCCGGGTGCTCCTCCATCTCCCGCACGTCCACCGGGGCGGTGAAGGGGTGGTGCGCCGGGGCCAGTCCGCCCTCGGCGGTGACCTCGAAGACCGGGAAGTCGGTGACCCAGAGGAAACGCAGCTCCTGGTGGCCCCGGGGCTGGCCCAGCTCCAGGCGCAGCTTGCCCAGCAGGGCGCGAGTCTCCTTCGGGTCGCCCGCCGCCATCAGCAGCGTGTCGCCGGCGACGGCGTCGAAGGCCCGGATGAGGGCCGCCGTCTCGGCTTCGTCGAGGTGCTTGGCCAGCGTGGAGCGCAGCGCCCCGCCCTCCTCGACTACCGCCGTGACCAGCCCCCTGGCCCCCAGGGCCCGGGCGCGCTCGCCGAGAGCGTCGAGCCCGCTGCGGGACAGGCCGAGTGGGCCGGCGTCGATCCCGGCAACCAGGCCATCCGCCTCCGCGACGGCCCGGAAGGCCTGGAACCGGCCGGCGGCGAACACCTCGTTGAGCTCGACCATCTCCATGCCGAAGCGGAGGTCCGGCTTGTCGGTGCCGTACCGGGACATGGCCTCGGAATACGTCAGGCGGGGGAAGGGCAGCGCCAGCGGGGCGCCGCGCTGCTCGCCGACTACCTCGGCCATGACCTGCTCCAGAGTGGCCAGCACGTCGTCCCGGCCCCAGAAGGACCCCTCGATGTCCAGCTGGGTGAACTCGAGCTGCCGGTCCGAGCGGAAATCCTCGTCCCGGTAGCAGCGCGCCACCTGGTAGTACCGCTCGACACCGCCCACCATCAGCAGCTGCTTGAAGAGCTGCGGCGACTGGGGCAGGGCGTAGAAGGTCCCCGGGCGCAGGCGGCTCGGCACCAGCACGTCGCGGGCCCCCTCGGGAGTGGAGCGGATCAGGGTGGGGGTCTCGATCTCGAGGAAGCCGAGGCGGTCGAGGGCCCGGCGCATCGCCGTGATCCCCTTGGAGCGCGCCCTGAGGTTGGCCGCCATCCGCGGCCGGCGCAGGTCGAGGTAGCGGAAGGCCAGGCGGCGCAGCTCGTCGATCTCCGCCCGGTCGTCGATCTGGAACGGCAGCGGGTCCGACGGGCTGAGCACCCGCAACTCCGCCGCCGCCACCTCGACCTCTCCGGTGGGGAGATCCGGATTCGTGATCCCCGCCGGGCGCACCCGCACCTTCCCCACCAGGGCGATGCAGTACTCGTCGCGCAGTTCGCGCCCCAGCGCGGCGGCTTCGGGAGCGGCGGCCGGGTCCACCACGACCTGCACCACCCCGCTGGCGTCGCGCAAGTCCAGGAACATCACCCCGCCGTGGTCGCGCCGCGCCTTCACCCAGCCGGCGAGGCGCACTTCCGACCCGGCGTGCTCGGCCCGGAGCGTGCCCGCCCCGGCCGTCCTCAGCGGGCCTGCGCCCATGCCGCCACCTCCGCGATCGGCACCGTCTGCTCTTCCCCGGTAGCCATGGCCCGCACCGTCACCCGGCCCTCGCCCCACTCGGCGCCCACCACCGCGGCCACCGCCGCCCCGCGCCGGCCCGCCACCTTGAACTGCGCCTTGACCGAGCGCTCCCCCAGGTCCAGGTCGGCGCGCAGGCCGGCCGCCCGCAGTGCCGCCGCCAGGTCGATGGCCTCCGCCCGCCGCCCCGGGTCGGCCACCACCACGAACACGTCGAGGGCCTCCTCCCCGGCTTGCTCGGGCATGGCAGCCACGATGCGGTCCACCCCCATGGCCAGGCCCACCCCCGGGGTGGGGCGCCCGCCCAGCACCTCGGCCAGCGGGTCGTAGCGCCCGCCGCCTCCGAGGGCGTCCTGGGCGGCGGTGTAGGAACGGGCCTGGTACTCGAAGACCGTGCGGTCGTAGTAGTCGAGGCCCCGCACCAGTCGGGGGGCGATCTCATACGGGAGGCCCCGTCGTTCCAGGCCGGCGCGCACCCCGTTCTCGCCGGCGGCGATCAGATCACCGCTGGTGCAGCCTTTGTCGATCGCCATGAGGACCTCGTCGGCGCCCGACTCGAGGCCAAGGTGCACCCGGGTCAAGCCCGCGCCTCCGAGCAGCGCAAGCTGCTCCGGAGTGCGTCGCGCGAGCGTCGCCGCTCGTCCATAGGTCGTCACCCTCTCGACGGCCGGGAACCGCTCCCGCACGCGACCGATCACGGCGGCCAGCTTCTCGGGCTTCACGGCGCAGGGATCGGCGTCCTGAAGGAAGACAGTGCGGCCGCCTCCGCGCAGGAACAGCGCCACCTGGTAGGCCTCCTGCGGCACCAGCCCGCCGTGGATGGCCCCGACCCCTCGTTCTTCCAGCACCTCTGCGGCGGCAGCCATCGCGTCCACGTCGGCGAGCACGTCCTCCAGGGGTCGCAGCGACGACCCGCTGCCCTTGTACACCGGGCAGAAGGTGCAGCGGTTCCAGGTGCAGTTGCGGATCACCCGCACCAGGAGGCTACCCGCCTCGCTGGGCGGGCGGATGGGACCTTGTTCGAACGATGGAGTCGACGCGGGGATCGTCCTCACCTCCACGGGGACGGTCATGAACGAGCCGAAGTATGATACCCGAGCGCGAACGACGCGTGCTATCATGCGGCAATTCTCGGGCGCCTTGCCCGGGTGGGGCGACCGTCGGGGGCGAAAGGGGACGCATGAGCAGCATCCTGCCTTGCGTCCACATCGCCGGCCAAGGGGCGCCGCGCGTATCTGGGCCGTTCGGAGCGCGCACACAAACCAGACGGAGGTAAGCACGATGCGTGGACGCACACTGAGACTCTCGATGGCGGTCCTGACCTCATCGACAGAGTGTCTGCTCCCGTTGATGATCTCTCTGACTTGTGATTTCTCAAGAATGAGCCTAGCGAGCTTTCTTCTGTCAGTGCCTCTTACAGCAAGAAACTCTTCCATAACATTGGCCCAGGGTCCTTGGGCAAGCATGAGCAACATCGAAGTCAGCCGAGCCACTTGAATCGCGCTTGAGTCAGCGCCGATGCTATCGAAGAAGACCTGAGTGACGTACATGGTGCCGGGCATACGGCCCATCGACGTTATCTCGGCCCCGGGGTACACCAATTGTGTACACGCAGGACACGATATTCTCCTCAGTCTCTGGGTCATCTTCAGGTCCAATATCGACTTCTCAAGATCTGTCAGACCTACGTATCCGTGTACTGGGTCCTTAATCTCGACTGCTGTACTCAGGTCCTTGGCGAGCATCGGTACCCTCTCGATGACACTTTCTGGCTTTTTACCTTTGAGCATCTATTCATAGTTGCGTCCTGTTGCGTGTTTAACGGTAGGTCTTGGCTGAAGAAGACA
>Ga0209253_10006437_pt1 | contig 10174 bp, 7 predicted proteins | sample FrelakmetBRP12BR_FD_187145 | JGI IMG/M metagenome (GOLD analysis project Ga0209253, IMG submission 187145) | Freshwater lake sediment microbial communities from the University of Notre Dame, USA, for methane emissions studies - BRP12 BR (SPAdes)... | ecosystem: Environmental > Aquatic >...
GTGGCGTGTCGCGGTACAGACATGGGACGAATCGAACAGGAGTTCGAAAGTTGTACGAATCGAACCGGAGGTCTATCGATTCGAGAGCACGGCGAAGAGGGCCTCAGGCGAAGACATCAACGTATACATCCGGCGCGCAAGTGGGAAACGCGAAGATCGTGTCGTGTCGCTGCGCCTGTTCCAAGTGGACTGCGCTGGACCACCTCGCGTAACCGCAGGTCTTGTACCGTTTATTGAAGCGATACTTCTCGAGCAGGAGGAACTTCAGGATGTTCCCGCTGCGCTGGACAACTCCAGGTATTTTCTCGATTCGGCGAAGCGCAAGGCGCGACCGCTCCCGCAATAGCCTAGCCGCCCGTCTGTCATTCTGGTTGGCGGCTGCCGTTTTCGGAGGGGTGGCATTCACGGTCGAAGCCTACGAGTTTGTGACGCACGCCGCGTTGACCCGACACGCATATTTGCTGTCGCGGCTGAATCCGGGAACCAGTGCGTTTCCCGGCAGCCCGGACCTGTTGATTCGGCTGGGGTTGGAGCAGCGAGCAGGCTCGCTTGGCGCCGTCTATTTCGACATGGCGCGTGGCGACGCCGAGGAGCGGCTGTCGCGCCCAGTGGACAATCCATCGTTCGGCACGGACAAGCTAGAGGCCGCAAGCCGTAACGCCGCCGATCCAATTGCACTTCCAACGTTGCCGGCTTGGCTCATGCTCGGCGCGGTGCGGGAGGACGACGTTCCCTTCGATGCCGGGGAACTGGAGAACACGCCTCAGGACGAACCATCGGGACCGTTCACGCGGGTCCTTCATCATTTCTACGATCCCGTTCACGCCAGTGCGCTCACGACCGGCAAGGAACTCGGCGCAACGGCAAGGGAATGGGCACTCCGCGGCACCAGCGGAGGCTACAGCGCATCGAATGCGTTCAGCGCGGTCATGGCGCGCGAAGCCATGTGGCGCGCCCTTACCCTCAAGCACAGTCCAGCGCGGCCGCCCGCTGACGGCCCGCTGATCGACATCTCCTTCGAGGCGACTACCAACGTCGCGAGCAGGGAGGCGCAGCGGGTTGCATATTGGGCGACGACGTTTCGTGCCCTTGGTGACGTCGTGCACTTGCTGCAGGATATGGCGCAGCCGCAGCACACGCGGAACGATCCGCACGGCGGGGTAGGGTGCGCCTGGGGGCATTGCACCGCCGGACACAAGAGTTACTACGAAGCATACGTCGAGGCTAGGACCAAAGGTGCGAACGCATTTACGCTCCGGGAACGCTTCTATTCGACGGCGCTAAAGAACGACGTCAGCGAGAAGATCGAGGTAGCACCGTTGACGTTCCTCGGCTATCCGGTTGTCAGGTTGAAGTCCATGGACGAGTTCTTCGCCACGGATATCGGAGGCAGCAGTACGTACGGGCGCGGCCTTGCCAACTACAGCAACCAAGGTTTCTATTCCGCCACCACGGTTCCAGGAACCTCGTTTGCAGCGACCTACAGTTCGCCTCCCGCGGCGCCAGGCGGCCTGATCGAGCGCGCCGTCGCCAGCGGAGCCGTTAGGAATGCCGCGGGATCTTTCGTAGGGAGAGGCCCACTTACGCTGCTGCACGGTCCGGTTCAGGACCGGTTAAGCGTCGGCGGGTCGGAGAATGACGTCCCCCTCGCGTCGTACGGTGCTTTCGACCAATTCCTCAATTCAACGTCACTCCGTCAGGTATCGCTCAATCACTACAACTACGCCGAGCAAGCAAGACTCCTCCTCCCCCGCGCCGTCGCCTACTCCGCCGGCCTGCTCGACTACTTCTTCCGCGGCAAGCTGGAAATCGCGTTGCCCGACGAGGGTGTCTACGCCGCGCGCGACAACAGCGCCGCCATCTGCAAGGACGCCTGCGGATTCGACGTCGTCAAGCTGAAGCTCACCAACGACACGCCGGGAGAGGCAATGGGGCCGGGTGTGGTCGTCGCCGTGGCCAAGTTCCACCGCAACAACTGTTACCGCGCCGACCTGTCCGGCGAGCCCGGCGGTCCGAATTTCGCCGGTGGCAGCTGCCGGAATCCTGAAGAGGAAATCGTGGTGTCCGGCGCGCGCGCCGTCGCCTCGATGGCAACGGGCACGACGCAATCCTTCGTGTTCGATTTCAAGCAGCGTCCGATCCCGATCAACGCGACGGACATCACGCTGCAGGTCGTCTTTCGCGGCAGGCTGGGCAACGAGGACGACGCCGTGGCCGTGACCACCCGCAATATTGCCGAGCCTAGCTACCTCGCATTGGAGAACGCGACGGACTACCGGTACAGCGCGGCGTCCCAGACCTACGCGCCGTCGGGATCGCCGGTGGCGTTCACGAATGCAACGGTGACCCTCGGCAGCGCGACCAAACCGCTCGCGACGCTCGCCGAAATGCGAGCTCCCGGGCATGCCCAGCTCGCTCTCCTGGGCGACCTCGCGACGATTCCGGCGAAGATCGACCTCACCGCGCCACAATTGAGCATCGGCCACCCGATAACGATCGGCATGCCGGGCTTCGAGTTCTACCTTCCGGCCGGGACCGGGACGACGTACGCGGCCAATTGGCAGGTGAGTCCCGTGCGCGGCGTTTACCGGCGCTTCATCTACGGCGTTTCGCGGGCCACGGGCTACGAGGTCTTTCTCTGTTCGCCGGACTTCAGCCCGCCGGCATGCTCGGAAGCCACGCTTCCGCCGCTCACGAGCGCCAATGCGGTGCCGTGGACGGTCGATTTCAAGTAGCGACGGCGGGTGGGGTGGACCCGGCAGGTATGCATGGCCGGCAGCGCGAGTCTATATCCGCAGCACCTCCACGGGCTGCGGCACCCCTGACTCATCGAGCTCGTACGCGTACGCTTCCTTCAACTTGATGTTGCCGCTGTCGGTGTAGACGAAGAGGCGCTTGCCGTTGGTCCGCGTCTTGACCATCCCATAGGCAGTTCGCGAGAAGCCGAAGAACTCGCCACGCTTCTTGTCCTTCTTGGTGTCGGTCAGGCGTGTCCAGCCCTCGACCTGGAAGAACGCGACCAGTTCGGTCACCAGCACGAGCGGCTCCGGCACGCGGGAGCACCGGCCGAGTGCGCCCATCAGCGTGGCGCGCGGGTGGATGTACTCCTTGCGCGCGGATTCGTCGCCGCTCGACACGACGCTCACGACGGGCGCGACCGCCTGCACGAAGGCGCCCGAGAAATCGGCCGAGCCGTGGTGCGGCACCTTGAAGACCTCGGACCGCAGTTGCAGTGCGCCGCGATTGTGCTCGCGCGCGAGGAACCGGCTCGACTCGTCGTTGAGGTCGCCCGTGAAGAGGTAGCTGAATCCGCCGTACGCCAGCCGGAAAACGATAGAGTGGCCGTTGATCGTGTGCGACGCCGACAAGCCGGCGAATCCCTTGTTCTCCACGTCGAGCGACTCGTGCCCGATGCGCGGACCCTTCGGCGGATTACCGAGAAACTTGAGGGCAGGCTTGCCGCCGACCTTCGTCACGAGCGGACCCAGGACATCGATTCGCATGTCCGCGGTGTTGAAGAAGTCGAATGCCCTGGCATCGCCGAACTGGAGCCTTCGGAACGTGACCTTGCGGCGTTGGTTGTACGCCTTGAGTGCGCCCTTCCACGTGCGGAACGGCTCGTTCATCTCGGCGTCCGGCACGTTCAGCAGGTTCTCCTCCAGGCCAACGAGAAACCGGTCGTCGCCGACGTTCTTCGTCGGACCGAGCGCCTCGGAGTCCGGCACCGACTTGCCGTTGCGCGTGCTCGGCCGTTTCACGATGCCGTTGTGATAGACACGCTTCGGCGCGATGAACAGGCGCTTGCGCGCGCTCCTGTTGGTTTCCGACTCGAAAATCTTCGCCAGTCCAGCAAAGTGGTCGGCATCACCGTGCGTGACCACAATGCACTCGATGTCCCGGGGCCTGGTCGCCGACGTGCCGCGGAAACGCCCGGCGAGGTACCGCGCGAAGAGCTGGTTGTCGCCGCCGTCGACGAGGATGACCCTGCCGTCCGGCGCTTCGATCACGGCGCCGTCGCCCTGCTGCACGTCGATGAAGTTCACCTTCAGCACGTCGTTCTGGCTGCGCGGACGGACCAGCGACGTGGCCTTGATGCCGGAAGTCGCCCTCGGCTCGATGTACCCGGTGATCTTCACGGGCAGGATGCTGCCGTCGTCCTGCTGCCGGAACACCACGGTCGCGACCTCGAGGTGCGTGTTCGCGGACTTGAGGACGTCGATCTCGTCACCCCACGCGATGCTGCGAACGTACTTCTTCCGTCCCCGCCCTTCCCAGACATCGACCAGGTCGACGACGACGACGCACTTGGTGCCCATGGTGCCTCCCTCCACGAGTGCGGGCCGGCGGCGATGCGCAAGACCGCACGGAGAACCGGGCCCGCGACAGGAAGGTACCGCCGCGCGGCCCTCTTAGGAAGTCCCGGACCGGCGCGAATGTTCGGATTTCGCGGCGCCACATCCGGCACCGTTCTTGCCGGCATCGCGTGCTCGCGCCTGCCGCGAAGGCCGTGTCGCGCAGTATCATTGGACGAACCCCGCGCCGGCCCCCGCCAGCGTGAGCCGCGCGCTTCGCACCGTACACATCCCGTGCCCCATATCCCGCCTCGCCCGGCCGCATCTGCGGCCCACTGCGCGCCGCTTCGATGACCTGGTCGATCCTCGCGCGTGACGACACCGGTGCCTTCGGCGTTGCCGTGGCGAGCCGATTCTTCGCGGTCGGTGCGCTGTGCCCGCACGCACGCAGCGGCGCCGGCGCCCTTGCCACGCAGGCGCTCGTCAACCCGCGCTACGCGATGCCAGGGCTCGACCTGCTCTCCGAAGGCACGCCGGCCGGCGAGGTCGTGCGCCTGCTGATTCAGGACGACACCGGAAGGGAATCGCGCCAACTGCACGTGATCGACCGCCAGGGCCGCAGCGCCGCGCACACGGGAACCGCATGCATCGACTGGTGCGGGCATCTCGCCGGCGTCGACTATTCCATCGCCGGCAACATGCTGGCCGGTCCGCAGGTACTGGAAGAAACTGCCGCGGCCTACGAGCGTTCCGCCGGACTGCCGTTCGCGGAGCGGCTGCTCGCGGCACTCGACGCCGGCGATGCCGCCGGCGGCGACAAGCGCGGCAAGCAGGCGGCGGCGCTCAAGATCCATGCGACCGAGGACTATCCGCTGCTCGACCTGCGTGTCGACGATCACGCGGAGCCCTTCGTCGAGCTTCGCCGCCTGTACGAGAGGAGCCTCGAGCGCTTCCAGCCGTTCCTGTCCTGCCTGCCCAGCCGGACCCAACCGGCAGGCATCACGGACCGCGCGGCGATCGAGGACGTCGTCGCTCGCTTCCAGGCCGACCTCGCGCGGCGACGAGGCGGCGCGTCGTGAGCGCGCTTTTGGAAGTCCGCGGCCTCAGGACCTGCTTCATGTCCGACGGCCGCGAATTTGCCGCGGTCGACGGCGTGAGCTTCCGGCTGGATGCGGGGCGCACGCTCGGGCTCGTCGGCGAGTCCGGTTGCGGCAAGAGCGTGACGTCGCTGTCCATCATGGGCCTCGTGCCGCAGCCGCCCGGGCGCATCGCCGGCGGGGAGATCCTCTTCGACGGCGAGGACCTGCTCAAGATCCCGCCGGCGGAGCTGCGCGAGCTGCGCGGCAACCGGATGTCGATGATTTTCCAGGAGCCGATGACGTCGCTCAACCCTGCATTCACCGTCGGCGACCAGATCGCGGAGGTGATCCTGCGCCATCGCCGGGTCACGGCGGCGCAGGCGGCGGAGCAGGCAATTGCGATGCTGAAGCGCGTTCGCATTCCGTCGCCCGAACAACGCTTCCACGACTACCCGCACCGGCTTTCGGGCGGCATGCGCCAGCGGGTGATGATCGCGATGGCGCTCGCGCTCGACCCCAAGCTGCTGATCGCGGACGAGCCGACCACGGCGCTCGACGTGACGATCCAGGCGCAGATCCTCGAGCTCATGCGCACGCTGCGCGAGGAAACGGGCACGGCGATCGTCCTCATCACGCACGACCTCGGCGTGATCGCCGAAGTCGCCGACGACGTGGCGGTCATGTACTCGGGAAAGATCGTCGAGCGCGCGCCGGTGCGTTCGCTGTTCGCGCAGCCGCAGCACCCGTACACGATCGGGTTGCTGGGCTCGATTCCGCAGCTGCACCTCGAGCAGGAGCGCCTTGCCGCGATCGAGGGCCAGGTGCCGAATGCGTTCACGCCGGTCACCGGTTGCCGCTTTCATCCGCGCTGCCCGTTCGCGGTCGAGCGCTGCCGGCAGGTGGAGCCGCCGCTCGCGCCCGTCGTGCCGGGTCATGATGCCGCATGCTGGCGCGCGCCGCTTCCCGTGGCCGTGGACCGCGCTGCATGACAAGCATTGCGTCGAGCGCAGCGCCCCGCCCTGCCGCGGTGATGGGGCCCCTGCTGCGCGTCGATGGATTGGTCAAGCACTTCCCCGTGCAGCGCGGGATGTTCGGCCGCGCGACGGGCATGGTGCGCGCTGTCGATGGCGTGAGTTTCGACGTCGCGGTCGGCGAGACGCTCGCCTTGGTCGGGGAGTCGGGCTGCGGCAAGTCGACGACCGGCCGGCTGGTACTGCGACTGATCGATGCGACGGCGGGTCGCGTGGAATTCGATGGCGCCGACATCGCGGCGCTGTCGTCGGACGCGATGCGCGCATTGCGCGGCTCGCTGCAGATCATCTTTCAGGATCCGTTCGCGTCGCTCAATCCGCGGATGACCGTGGGCCAGACGCTGGACGAGCCGCTCGCGCTGCACGGTCTCGCCGAGGGCCGGCGTCGCGAGCGCGTCGCGGAGATCCTCGACCTCGTCGGCCTGCCTCCGCAGTACGCGCGCCGCTATCCGCACGAGTTCTCGGGCGGGCAACGGCAGCGCATCGGCATCGCGCGCGCACTCGCGGTCGAGCCGCGGCTCATCGTCTGCGACGAACCGGTCTCCGCGCTCGACGTGTCGATCCAGGCGCAGGTCGTCAACCTGCTGCGCGACCTGCAGGCGCGACTCGGACTCTCCTACATCTTCATCGCGCACGACCTCGCGGTCGTGAAGTTCATCGCGACGCGCGTCGCCGTCATGTACCTCGGCCGCATCGTCGAGCATGCCGACAAGCGCGCGCTGTTCGCGCAGCCGAGGCATCCCTACACGCAGGCACTGCTCGCGTCGATTCCGATCCCCGATCCGACGCTGACGCGAAGGCGCATCGTGCTGCAAGGGGATGTCCCCAACCCGGCCGCCCCGCCGTCGGGCTGTCACTTCCGCACGCGGTGTGCGCACGCACAGGAACGGTGCACCGAGGAGGCGCCGCCGCTGGAAATGACGGACGGCCACGCCGTCGCGTGCCACTTCTGGCGGGAGATCGAACCCATCGGGGCGACACTGCCCGGAACGGCGGCGGTGCCGCGCAATGCGCGGCTCGAGGCGCTGCAGGCGGCGTTTCGCGCGCCGCTCGACCGTTCCGCGTTGTCGCCGTAGTGCTATTCTCGTTTGGTCATCGTTCAGGAGCGACCCCATGAAAACGACCCGCTGGGCGCGAGCCGCCTGTGCAGTGTTGGGCCTTGCCGCCACCGTCGCCGCGCTGCCGGCGACCGCGCAGACGCTGCGCTTCGGCCTCGCCGAAGATCCCGACGTACTCGATCCGACGCTCGCGCGCACGTTCGTCGGCCGCATCGTGTTCGCGGCCTTGTGCGACAAGCTCTTCGACATCGACGACAAGCTCAACATCGTGCCGCAGCTCGCGGAGTCCTTCACGTGGTCCGCGGACGGCAAGGCTCTGACGATCAAGGTCAGGCCGGGCGTCACGTTCCACGACGGCGAAAAGCTCGACGCCGCAGCGGTGAAGTACAACATCGAGCGGCACAAGACGATGCCCGGTTCCAACCGGCGCGGCGAGCTGGCGCTGGTCACGACCGTCGACGTCGTCGATCCGATGACGGCGCGACTCAACCTGTCTGCGCCGTTCTCGCCACTGCTCGCGCAGCTCGCCGACCGCGCGGGGATGATGGTCTCGCCGAAGGCCGCGCAGGCGGCCGGCGACAAGTTCGGCGCCAATCCCGTCTGCTCGGGGCCGTTCAAGTTCGTCGAGCGCGTCGCGCAGGACCGCATCGTGCTGGAGCGGTACCCGAACTACTGGAACAAGGGGCAGATCCACCTCGACAAGATCGTGTACCTGCCGATCGTCGATGCGACGGTGCGCCTGGCGAACCTCAAGGCCGGCCAGCTCGACTTCATCGAGCGGATGGCGGCGTCCGACGTGCCCGCGCTGAAGAGCGACAGCCGGTTCCGGATCTCGAAGATCACCGAGATCGGCTACCAGGGCATCACGATGAACGTCGGCAAGAGCGACGCCGCGAAGAACACCGCGATCGGCAAGGATCCGCGCGTGCGCGAGGCGTTCGAGCTCGCGCTCGACCGCGACGGCATCGTGCAGGTGGTGATGGAGGGCGAGGCGCAGGCGGGCAACCAGTGGGTCGCGCCGGACAATCCGTACTACGCGAAGAACATGCCCATCCCGAAGCGCGACGTCGCACGCGCGAAGGCGCTGCTCCAGCAGGCCGGCATGCCCAATCCGACCGTCACGCTGATGACGCCGACCACTTCCGACGCGCAGAAGATCGCGCAGGTCGTGCAAGCGATGGTCAAGGAGGCGGGCTTCGACGTGAAGATCCAGTCGACCGAGTTCGCGACGTCGCTCAACCTTGCCGACAAGGGCGAGTACGACGCGTACGTACTCGCATGGAGCGGGCGCGCGGATCCGGACGGCAATATCTACAGCTTCGACGCATGCAAGCAGCCGCTCAACTATGCAGGCTACTGCAAGCAGGAAGTCGACGACCTGCTCAACAAGTCGCGCACGACGTCCGATCCAGCCGAGCGCCGCAAGGCGTACGAGCAGATTGCCGCGGTCGTGCTGAAAGACCGGCCGATCGTGTACCTCTACCACCGGCACTGGCTGTGGGCATACACGAACAAGGTGTCGGGACTGAAGACCATTCCCGACGGACTCGTGCGGGTGCAGGGGCTGAAGTTCAATTGACCCATAGCACTTCTGGGTCATCCCGAGCGCAGCGAGGGATCTGCTTCTCCGTGCGTTCCCATAGCCGTTCCGGGTCATCCCGAGCGTAGCGAGGGATCTGCACTTGTACGCGTTCCTGACGCGGCGGCTCGCGACGATCGTTCCGACGCTGCTGTTCGTCACGATGCTGATCTTCGGGCTGCAGCAGCTGCTGCCCGGGGATCCGGCCATCGTGCTCGCGGGCGAGGACCGCGATCCTTCGGTCGTCGAATATCTGCGGCAGAAGATGCATCTCGACGAGCCGCTGCCGGTGCGCTACCTGTACTGGCTGGGAGGCGTCGTGCAGGGCGATCTCGGCGAGTCGCTGCGGATGCAGAAGCCGGTGACGGCGCTTATCGCCGAGAAACTGCCCGTGACGCTCGAGCTTGCGGCCATCGCGATCGTGATCGCGCTCGCGATCGGCATTCCCGCCGGCATCGTGTCGGCGGTCGCCAAGGGCACGTGGTGGGACTACGCCGCCAACGGCGTCGCGCTGTGGGGGCTATCGACGCCGAACTTCTGGCTCGGCATCATGATGATCCTGCTGTTCTCCGTTTCGCTCGGCTGGCTGCCGGCGTCGGGCTACGTGAGCCCGTTCGAGGACCTGCGCGGAAACCTCGCGGCGATGATCATGCCCGCGTTCGTGCTGGGCAACGCGATCGCCGCGGTGCTGATGCGCCATACACGCAGCGCGATGCTGCAGGTGCTGTCGTCCGACTACGTGCGCACGGCACGGGCGAAGGGCCTGGACGAGCGCGTCGTCGTGCTGAAGCACGGCCTGCGCAACGCGCTGACGCCGATCATCACGCTGGGCGCGCTGGAACTGGGAACGCTGCTGTCCGGTGCCGTGCTGACCGAGCAGGTGTTCACGATTCCGGGCTTCGGCAAGCTGATCGTCGACGCGGTGTTCAACCGCGACTACGCGGTCGTGCAGGGCGTGGTGCTGTTCACGGCCACCGCGTACATCGTGCTGAACCTGCTCGCCGACATCGCGTATTTCCTCGTCAACCCGAGGCTGCGCGGATGAATCGACCCCCACGCTCGCTGCGCTCGCTGCCCCCCGAGGGGGCAGGCCAGTCCCTTGGGGCGGCCCGGCGGGACTGGAATCGACCCCCAC
>Ga0209253_10006438_pt1 | contig 10174 bp, 11 predicted proteins | sample FrelakmetBRP12BR_FD_187145 | JGI IMG/M metagenome (GOLD analysis project Ga0209253, IMG submission 187145) | Freshwater lake sediment microbial communities from the University of Notre Dame, USA, for methane emissions studies - BRP12 BR (SPAdes)... | ecosystem: Environmental > Aquatic >...
TAGTTCACAACAAAAACTTAAGGAGATATACATCATGAAAAAACGTGCAATAACTCTTTATATAAATGGGGAGGAGTATAATCTGAACATACCCGTTCATTATACCCTTCTTCAGGTCATCAGGGACCAGCTGAACCTGACTGACGTTAAATACGGCTGCGGCCGGGGCGAGTGCGGCGCCTGCACGGTGCTGCTGGTGGAAGAAGGCGGCACGAAATGCAAACCGGTAGACGCAACCACAACATACTGCTCCACAGAAAAGGCAAAGAAGAAAGCTGTTCTTGCCTGCATAGCTCTTGCCGCCACCATGGATGGCAAACACATTACCACTGTTGCAGGTCTTTCCCAGGACGGCGAGCTGCATCCCGTTCAGAAGGCCTTTGTCGATGAAAGTGCAATTCAATGCGGCTTCTGCACGCCGGGCATGGTTCTCAAGGCTGTCTCCATGCTTGAGAAGAACCCAAAGCCCACGGAAGATGAAATTCGGCGTGGTCTGGAAGGCAATATCTGCCGCTGCACCGGATATGTAAAAATAATCAAAGCTGTTCAGGTGGCTAGTAAAATAACAGCCGCCGGCAAGCAATAAGAAAGGAGGAACAGCATGGCAGAATCCGTTATTGGAAAACGAATCCCCAAGGTTGATTCCCGTGAAAAGGTAACCGGTCAGTCCGTCTATGCCGGCGATATACGCATGCCCGGCATGTATTACGGGAAAGTTGTCCGGTGCTGGGAACATGCCCACGCCAGAGTAAAGAAGCTCGACTTCTCCGACGCGCTGCAGGTGCCCGGCGTCGTGAAAATCGTCGGCCCCGATGATGTCACGCAAAGGCCCTATAACACGACCGTTATGAAACTGCTGGTGCCCGAGCTTTTCGGCGAAGTATTCGGCGAAATCGCGGACCTGAACATCTTCAACAAAGTCGTGAAGCACCAGGGCGACGCCATCTGCGGCGTAATCGCAAAGACCGAAGAGGCAGCAGAGCGCGCGGCCGACAAGATCAAGGTCACCTATGAGCCCCTGCCGATTTTCATGACCGCGGAGGCTTCCAAGGCCGAGGGCAAGAAAAAGAACGGGTACCTGTTCACGCCGCTCAAGCCCGGCAACCTGGCCTTTGACCTGCCCGAGTCCTTCTTCCCCGGCAAGCGCTATGGCTGGAACGACAAAAACGGCAAAACCGCCGAGCAGTTGTTCGCCGAGAGCGACTACATTATCGAAGACACCTTCTACGTTCCCAAGCAGAAGCAGTGCCAGATGGAAAACCATTCCTACGTGGCCCACTATGATGAGCGCGACCGCCTCAATATCTGGACTTCAACGCAGATGGCCAAGCCCGTGCAGGTGCTGCTTGCTGAGCTGTTCGAGCTGCCTCTGACCCGTGTTCGCCTGGTGCAGACCACGGTGGGCGGCGGTTTCGGAGTTCGCCTGGGCATGATCGGCGAGCCCCATGCCTGCGCCCTTGCCATGGCAGTAAAAGGCCATCCGGTGCGCATGGAGTTCCTGCGCGAGGAAGACTGGGTCGCCTCTGAAACCCGCTATCCCGGCCACATCTGGCTGAAGATGGGGTTCAAAAAGGACGGCACCCCGGTCGCGGTAGATGCTTTCTATCACGCCCGCAAAGGCGGCTATTATACCCATGGTTCCGGGCCGCCCTTCTGCGCAGCCGCGTTCCTCCACGGCATGTACAAGTGGCAGGCAATGGGCATGCAGATGGATGGCTATTTCACCAATGAAGTGCCCACCGGCGCATACCGCGGCTACGGCAACCCGCAGATCACCTTCTGCCAGGAGCAGATGGTCACGAAGATGTGCAAGGATCTGGGGCTTGACGAGCTCGAGTGGCGCAAGAAGTGGCACAAGTCAATCGGCGACGAGACTTGGCTCAAGGGCGTAACCTACGCTTCCGACGGTCTCAACGACTGCATCGATATGGCCGCGAAAGAGATCGGCTGGTATGAAAAGAAGAAGAAGTTTGCCAAGCAGACGGGCGTCAAGCGTCGCGGCATCGGCGTGGCCGTCATGAACCACACCTCCGGCGCTTTCCCCATGCTGCTTGAGCATTCCGTTTGCACGGCCAAGCTCAATGAAGACTGCACGGTCGAGCTGATTCAGCAGATTTCCGATCTCGGCACCGGCGGCCACACCGTCATCACCCAGATGGCGGCTGAAACCCTCGGCTTCCCGATGGAGGACATCCATCTGCGGTCCGGCGATTCCGACATGTGCGGATTCGACATCGGCGCCCATGCCAGCCGTACCATTTACTGCGCAGCTCCAGCCACTATCGAGGCCTGCGAAAGCGTGAAGAAACAGCTGCTTGAGCGTGCTGCCCAGCTTCTGGAAGCCAATGTGGCTGATCTTGAGATGAAAGACAAGATCATTTCCGTGAAGGGCAATCCCCAGAAGTCGATCAGCGCGGCGAAGATCGCCAAGGAGGGCGTGTACAACTACATCGATGCGGCCACCGGCAAGACCATCGGCATCCCGGGCCAGATCCAGGGCTACTCGAGCTACTTCGCCAAGCACTGCTCGCCGCCTTACGGCGCATGCTTCTCGGAAGTAGAAGTCGATACCGAGACCGGCGAAGTGAAGGTGATCAACCTGGTCAATGGTCATGATATCGGCAAAGCCATCCATCCGCCTTCGGTTGAAGGTCAGCTGGAAGGCGGCGCGCAGCAGGGCCTCGGTTTTGTTCTTACCGAAGAGTATGCGTATGATGACAAGGGCCGCGTAATCAATAATGATTTTACTGATTACAAGATGCTTGGCCCCTCGGACATGCCCAATGCCAAGATCATTCTTGTGGAAACCGCTCCGGATCCCATCGGTCCGATGGGGGTCAAGAGCTGCGGTGAATCAGCCCTGATGGGGCCGATCGGCTCGGTTGCTAATGCAGTTTACGACGCCATCGGCATCCAGATTACAGAAGCGCCGATCACGGCGGAAAAAGTATTGAAGGCCATCAAGGAACAGGGCATCAAGAAGTAATGGCCTTCAAGAATAATAGTTAGTATATAAAGGGGAATGCCGCAGTTACTGCGGCATTCCCCTTTACCTTAATATCTAACCAAAGATATTTGGAATTTTTTGTAGGAGCGCATTTATGCGCGATGGTTTCGCGGCTCAAGCCGCTCCTAAAGGTTAATAATTAATGCAGATAGAAGACACCATAGTCGTTATACGCGGAGGAGGAGACCTGGGCAGCGGTGTCGCCCATAAGCTGCACCGATGCGGGTTTAAGATCCTCATCCTGGAAGTGCAGAATCCCCTGGTGGTGCGCCGGACTGTTGCCTTTGCCCAGGCGGTAATCGATGGAGAGACCGTTGTAGAAGAGGTACGGGCAGTCAGGGTCCGGACCAAAGATGAAATAGAAAAAATATGGAATCAGGGGGATATCCCCATTATGGTTGATCCGGGAGGAGATATCCTGAAAGAAATAAAGCCTGCCGCTGTTGTTGACGCGACCCTTGCCAAACGCAACACCGGGATGCGCCGGGACATGGCTCCCATCACGATTGCCCTGGGGCCCGGGTTTAAGGCAGGCGAACAGGTTGACGTCGTGATTGAAACAAACCGGGGGCACAACCTCGGCCGCCTCATATTTGAAGGCTATGCTGAACCTGACACCGGCGTGCCGGCCCCGGTTAAAGGCTATGGTACAGAGCGGGTGCTCCGGGCGCCCTGCAGCGGCACAATCAAACACGTTGCAGATATCGGGCACATCGTAAAAACCGGCGACATTATCTGCTATGTTGATAACCAGCAGGTCACGGCTCCATTTGATGGGATAGTGCGCGGTCTTATCATGGATGGACGGGAAGTAGTGAAAAATTTAAAGATTGGAGATGTTGACCCGCGGCCAATAAAAGAATCGTGCTATACCATTTCAGACAAGGCCCGGGCTTTGGGCGGTGCTGTCCTGGAAGCAGTTTTATACTTGAAGTGCCGGAAGGGAAAAACATAGACACTTACATGCAGCTTAAGAGAGGAGGACTGACACGGCACTGCGTATCCAGCCCATCCGCAATGCCGTCTAACCAGTCTTTTCACTCTTTACGAAGGTATACCTGGCAATGGCTTTGAATTGTTCTCCCTTTTCACTATTGCCAGGTTACCTTTTTATATATGATAATAGATATATAATTCAAGCAATAAAGAGGCTTTCATGAAAAAGTTCGACTCCATTGAGGACATTAAAAAAGAAATGAAGAAGGAAAACTATATCTGCGATGACCCCCTCGCGTTCACGCTGTATTTGTCGATGCAGATGGAAAAGCCGCTGTTGCTGGAAGGCGAGCCCGGCGTAGGCAAGACCGAGGTTGCCAAGGTCATGGCAGCGGTGCTCGGGCGGAAACTGATACGCCTGCAGTGCTATGAGGGGCTTGACGCCACCTCAACCATATACGAGTGGAACTACGCCAAGCAGTTATTAAAAATAAAGTCTGTTGATGTTCGCGGCCCCTCGGGTCATCTGGAAAATGTCTTCACCGAGGAGTTTCTCATTCCGCGGCCGCTGCTCATGGCCGTGCGCGGCGAAGAAAAGGTGGTGCTCCTGATCGATGAGATTGACCGGGCTGATGAGGAGTTCGAGGCCTTTCTGCTCGAAATACTCTCCGATTTCCAGGTTACCATACCGGAAATGGGCACGGTGACGGCCAGACACAAGCCGCTGGTCATCATTACCTCAAACCGCGTTCGCGAGCTGCACGATGCGCTCAAGCGCCGCTGCCTGTACCATTTTATCGACTATCCGACCCCGGAGCGCGAAAGGGAGATCATACTGGCGAAAATCCCCAATATCGAAGCTACCCTTGCCAAGAAAATATCCCGCATCATGGCAACGCTCCGGGAGCAGGATTTTTACAAGCGGCCTGGTGTTGCAGAAACACTTGACTGGTCTCAGGCGCTCACCATCCTTGATAAAGACGAAATAGACGAGACCACCATGGATATGACCTCGGGCTGCCTGTTTAAATTCAAGGAGGATGTGAAAAAATTCAAGGACCTGTCAACCACGGTGCTGATAGAAGCAGAGACTAAAATCGAATGAAAGTTCTTCTGGTACCGGTTGAAGCGCAGCGTGAACTCGAAGCGCAGAAAAAGAAGCGCGACAGCGCAACTGCTGAGCAGCGCACAGAGTCTCTTATACAGCGCATTATCAAGTTTGCAAAACTGCTGCGCATAAATAAAATCCCGGTGCATACCGCAAATGAACGGGATGCCATAACAGCCCTTACCCATATCGATATTAACAGCCGCTTTGAGTTTTATATGGCGCTGCGGACCAATATGATCATGAGCCAAAAGTACCGGGCGGCCTTTGATATCCTGTTTCTGCAGTTCTGGCGCACCGGGGTGAGCATTCCCAAGCAGTACGGCGGAAGCAATGAGGAGCCCGATGACAAGGACTCCACCGTACAGAAGGAGAACAAATCACCCGAGGATGAAGAGGCGGGCAATCCCAAAAAGGATTCTAAAAAGCTGAGCAATCAGTACGAAGAGATCGCCATGCCGACCTATTCAGCCGGGCAGTCTCTGCGGGAGAAGGACTTTGAGTTGATCGCGCCCTATGAGATTGCCCAGTTCGATGAGATTTTTCGCAACTTCAGGATAACGGTGAAGGAAAAGCTCGGGCGCCGGTTCAAACCCAGCACGAAGGGAAAAATGGTAGATCTGCGCCGCTCGATCCGGCAGTCGACACAGCGGGGCGGCGAGATCATGAATATACTCACCAAGAAGCGCAAGCCCCGGGAGTCAAAGCTTGTGCTGCTCGCTGACGTGAGCGGCTCCATGGATATCTACAGCCGCTTTCTCATCAAATTTACTTACAGCCTCCAGAAGTATTTGCGCGATACCGAAACCTTTGCCTTCGGCACCCAGCTCATGCGCATCAGCGATATATTGAACAACCGTACGCTTGAATCGGCCATGACGATTCTGTCGAAAAAGGTGCGGTTCTGGTCGGGCGGCACGGACATCGGCGGCTGTTTTACCGAGTTCAATAAGCACTATGGCGGCAAACTCCGCAAGCGCAACCGCATACTGGTGATTTTGAGCGACGGCTGGGACAAGGGCGATGCCGAACTGTTGAAAAAACAGATGCTCCTTTTCAAGCGCGGCTTTCGCAAAATCGTCTGGCTCAATCCGAATCTGAAATACGACCGCTATGAGCCTTTGTGCCTGGGCATGTCAACGGCCATGCCGTATGTGGATCATTTTCTTCCCTGCCATAATCTGAAAACACTTGAGCAGTTTGTCGAGCTCGTGAAACATATTTGAGAGGAATATCCTTATGGATGATCCGTTTTATGAAGAATTATGCGCCTGGGGAGGTGTTGAGGGCGCCCCCAAATTAGAAGATCCGGGTGTAAACTGCCCGGCCCTGGTGCGAGAGCATGCTGTCCGTCCCCGCAATTTCGGCGACATGAGTGAAGGGCTTGCCGATGGGTATGCGCTGCTTGATGATCCCGCCTGCGGCGATAAAATTGAACTATGGATCATGATCGAAGACGGCCGCGTTTTTGACATCCGCTTTAAATCAAACGGCTGCGCTTCTACCATTGCGGTCAACAGCATGCTCACCGAGCTGGCGCTCGGGAAAACCGTGGCTGAAGCAAAGCTTCTGAATAATGCCGATATAGAAAAAGCTTTTGAGGGCGGCATTGAGCTGCAGACCGAGTGCCCGCTCGCGGGCGTGCAGGCGCTGCACCAGGCGCTAGAGCAGTACGAAAGTAAGTTGCGGAGTTGAGGAGTTACAGAGTCAGGGAGTGGAAGGAGTTTTTGGGGGAATCTTAAAAACAGCAACAGCTACACTCTGCGATTGGTAAGCTCTGTGTGCTGGGTGTTTGCGACAACATCGAAAGGTAATAGGTGAAAAAGAATGGATATTTTTGAAGAAATAGTTGCGGCAAAAAAAGCCGGCACCCCGGTGGTGCTGGCGACGGTTATAGAGTCACTGGGCTCTGCTCCCCGCGAGGAGGGCGCCCGCATGCTCGTGAGGCCGGACGGCTCCACCGCGGGAACCATCGGCGGCGGCGCCATAGAAAAAAAGATCGTTGATGAAGCCCTGCAGCTCATGAGCGCGCAATCACCTAAATTTGTCCGCTATGAGCTTAAAGACATCGGCATGTCCTGCGGCGGCGGCATGAGCGTGTTCCTGGAGCCGCTGCTTCCCGCGGCGCAATTAATTATATTCGGTGCCGGTCATATCGGCAGCGCGCTTTCTCAAATCGGCAAAATGCTTGATTTCAACGTCACCGTGGTTGATAACCGGAGTGAGTTCGCAAACAAGGAGCATCTGCCCTGGGCTGACGCAATCATTGCCGAAGACTACCAGAAGGTGCTGGATGGTTTTGTCTCCTCTGACAACACCTATATGATAATCGTGACCCACAAGCATGCCCATGACTTTGAAATCCTTGAGCAGCTTATCCATAAGCCGTTCCGCTATCTCGGCATGATCGGCAGCCGCAGCAAGGTTGCCAAGGCGTTTCAGCAACTGCGGGACAAGGGGATCAGTGAGGACACGATTAAAAAGATATACTCTCCGGTCGGCATCAGCATAGGGGCCAGCACGCCGGCTGAAATTGCGGTCTCCATCGCAGCGGAGCTGGTGGCGGTGCGAAGCGGCGCCAAAGCAGCGAGCCTTACTCTCAGCAACCCCCGTGCCTGAGAATCGGGTACCAGGAACCTTTCAGTATGAACATAATCAGCCGGATAAACGACCTGCTTGCGCAGGCACAGCTATTCTGTCTTGCCACCGTTATATCATCAAACGATGCAGCAATCCCACCCGGACATAAGGCAATAGTATTTCCCGACGGCGTGCTCGAATACGGCACCGGACAAGCAGATATTGATGAGCTGCTGCGCAGCCAGGCCCGGATGTGCTGCGCGTCGCTTAAAAAACAGACCCGCGAGATACGCCCCGGCCTGCAGGTGTTTTTCGATATCATTTCCTCACAGGCGCATCTCGTCATCTGCGGGGCAGGCCACATCGCAATCCCGCTGGCCCGGTTCGCACGGGAAGTCGGCTTCAGCGTGACCGTACTTGATGACCGGCCGGACTTTGCAGACCAGCAGCGATTCCCCGGATGTGAAGTCATTGCTGAAGATTTTATCCCGGCTCTGCGGCGAATTCCCCTGAACGGTGCTACCTTTATTGTTATCATCACCCGCGGGCACGAGCATGACACTGAGTGCCTGACAGAAATAATTCCGCATGAAACAGCCTATATCGGCCTCATCGGCAGTCGCCGGAGGGTGAGCTTTGTTCTTGAGCTGCTGGCAAAGAAGGGGATACCGGCGCAGCGGCTGGCGGATGTCTGCACACCGATCGGCATTCCCATCGGCGCTGAATCGCCGGAAGAGATTGCTCTCTCAATTGCAGCAGAGCTTGTCTGTGTGCGGCGCAAGGGCGTTGGCCAGGCAAAGGCATTGAGCACTGCAGTGAGGAGCGGCGCATGACCGATAAAAACATATTCGAGCAGCTGGCGGATTTTCAAAAACAGGGCATTCCGGTATGCCTTGCAACCATTGTCAATGCAGCGGGCTCCACCCCGCGGGAGATCGGCGCTAAAATGATTATCAGCGCGGACGGCAAGACGTGGGGCTCCGTGGGCGGCGGCTGCGGGGAGAACCAGGTGCGCAGCGCAGCACTTCGCTGTTTGCTCACCGAGAAGAAGCCGGCGCTTATTGAGGCAGACCTCACCGATGATCTCGGCACCCGCGGCGGGGATGTGTGCGGCGGGAAGATGCTGATATTCGTCGAACCCTACTTCTGATGATGAATGCCCATGAATATTGTTGATGCGTTTGATGTGGAGCTTTCTCAGCACGAGCTTATTTGCCTGGTGGGGGCCGGGGGGAAAACAACTACCATGTTTGCCTTGGCCCGGGAACTGAAATCCCGCGGCAAGAGCGTTCTCGTCACCACCACCACCAATATATACTATCCTTCTGCAAGCGAGTGTGATGAAGTCATCATAGACGGCTCGGCGGATACCGGCATCCTGAAGCATGCGGAACCGGGAAGAATTATTTGCCTTGGCGGGGCTATTATTAAAGAGCGGAAGCTCTCTGGAATTGACCGGGAATGTATCGCGAAGCTGCACGAGGGAAAAAGGTTTGACTGCATACTGGTCGAGTGCGACGGCGCCAAGCACAAGCCCATAAAAGCTCCTGCTGCCTATGAGCCGGTTGTGCCGGGCAATGCCACGCGAGCCATCGGCGTGATCGGCCTTGATGCTGTCGGAAATCCCATCACAGATGATTATGTGCACCGTCTGGAGCAGTTCTGCGACGTGGTGCAACGCCGGCCGGGAGAAATGATTGATGAGGAAGCAGTGGTCGAGCTGATAGTTTCTGCGCAGGGGCTTTTCAAGGGTGTGCCGAATGGGTGCAAAAAATATGTAGTGCTTAATAAAGCTGAAAATGCTCAGCGGAAAGCCTATGCAGGAAGCATCCTTACCGCCTTGCTGAAACGGGATACCGTCCCGGTCACAAAATGTGTAATAGCCGCCATGGCCCGTAACAGAATATATCCATGACCCGTCAATAATTATGATTTCAGGTATTATCCTGGCGTCCGGTTTTTCAAAGCGCATGGAGAAGGAGAAGCTCCTGCTGCCAGTTGGCGGCGTAGCGCTGGTGGAGCGGGTTATCCGGGCTGCCCAGGCATCACGTCTTGACGAAGTTATCCTGATATATCAAAAGGAAGAAATAGAGAAAATCGGGCGGAAATACGGGATAAAAACGGTGTATAACGGCCGGGCCGGGGAAGGGCAGAGCGCTGCCATAAAGCTGGGGATACATACGGCCCACCCGGAGACAGACGCGTTTATGTTCATGGTGGGAGACCAGCCCTTCTTAAACCCTTCCACCATAAATATATTAATAGATACCAACAGGAGCGACCCTCACTCAATCATAGTTCCCGTCTATAACGGCTTAAGGGGAAACCCGGTACTATTTCCTTCGGAGCTGAAGGACCTGCTTCTTGCTTTAGACGGAGACCGGGGCGGCCGGGTGCTTATTGATAGTATACCGGAGAGGGTGAAGTTGGTGAGCATCGATGAAGAGATGTTAGGAACTGATATTGACACTGATGGAGACTATGAAAATTTGAAGGGCCGGTAGAGCCCTGCCGAACCCGCGTACAAATTTCACGCCAGCCAC
>Ga0209253_10006439_pt1 | contig 10172 bp, 5 predicted proteins | sample FrelakmetBRP12BR_FD_187145 | JGI IMG/M metagenome (GOLD analysis project Ga0209253, IMG submission 187145) | Freshwater lake sediment microbial communities from the University of Notre Dame, USA, for methane emissions studies - BRP12 BR (SPAdes)... | ecosystem: Environmental > Aquatic >...
CTGGTTGAACACCTCGAAGATCCCCTTCTCGTCCCGGTTGATCGTGACGTAGAGTTTTCCGCAGCTGGTCTTGATCTCCTTCGTGACGCCGATCAGGGTGTCGGGCCGGGGGCGCGGAGTCACGAACGGCTCCGGCCCGGGGGCCGCGGCCGCCTCCTCCGGGCCCGCCTTCGCATTGACCCCGCCGATGTTCAGAACCTGCTCGTCGCGGCTCTTGTCCCGGTAGACGGTGACGCCCTTGCAGCCGAGGCGGTAGGCGAGCACGAAGACTTTCCGGATGTCGTCCCGCGTCGCGTCGGTGGGGAAGTTCACCGTCTTGGACACCGCGTTGTCGGTGTACTTCTGGAACGCCGCCTGCATCCGCAGGTGGGCCTCCGGGGAGATGTCGTGGGCGGTGACGTAGACCCGCGCGACGTCCTCGGGGATCCCCTCCACGTGCCGAAGCGTCCCCACCTTCGAGATCTCGGTCATCCGCTCGACGGAGTAGAGCCCCCGGCGCCGCATCTCGGCGTCGAAGAGGGGGTGCACCTCGACGAGGTGGTCGTTGTCCATGACGTTCCGGATGTAGGAAAGGGCGAAGACCGGCTCGATCCCGCTGGAGACGTTCGCGATGATGCTGATCGTCCCCGTGGGAGCGATCGTCGTCGTCGTGGCGTTTCGCCGCGGGGCGCCTCCCCGCTCGGGAAAGACGCTGACGTCGTAGTTGGGAAAGGGGCCGCGCTCGCGGGCGAGATTGCAGGAGGCGTTCCCCGACTCCTCCTGGACGAAGCTCATCAGTTCCTGGGCGACCGCCAGCGCCTCGTCGGAATCGTACGGGATCCCCAGCCCGATCAGCATGTCGGCGAACCCCATCACCCCGAGGCCGATCTTCCGGTTCCCCATGGTCATGTGCCGGATCTCGGCGAGGGGGTAATTGTTCATGTCGATCACGTCGTCGAGGAACCGGACCGCCGTGTGCACCGTGGTTTTCAGCTTGTCGTAGTCGATCCGCGGGCTGCCTTCCCCGGTCGCGATCATGTTCGCCAGGTTGACCGATCCCAGATTGCACGATTCGTACGGCAGTAAGGGCTGCTCTCCGCACGGGTTCGTGCTCTCGATCGCACCGATCCGGGGCGTCGGGTTGTCCCGGTTGATCCGGTCGATGAAGATCATCCCCGGCTCGCCGTTCCGCCAGGAGGCGTCGACGATCCGCTCGAAGACCTCGCGGGACGAGAGGCGGCCGGTGACCTCCCGGGTGTGGGGGTTCACCAGGCTGTACTCCTCGCCGCTCTCGACCGCCTTCATGAACTCCTCGGTGAGCGCGACGGAGATGTTGAAGTTGTTCAGGCGGTTCGTCTGGCTCTTGCAGGTGATGAAGTCGAGGATGTCGGGGTGGTCGACCCGGAGGATCCCCATGTTGGCGCCGCGCCGCGTGCCCCCCTGCTTGATCGTCTCGGTCGCCGCGTCGAAGACGGTCATGAAGGAGATCGGGCCGGAGGAGATCCCCTTCGTCGAACGGACGACGTCGGCGTGCGGCCGCAGCCGGGAGAAGGAGAAGCCGGTCCCACCGCCGCTCTTGTGGATGAGGGCGGTGTTCTTGACCGCCTCGAAGATCGACTCCATCGAATCGTCCACCGGGAGGACGAAGCACGCCGACAGCTGCTGAAGCTCGCGGCCCGCGTTCATCAGCGTGGGGGAGTTGGGGAGAAAGTCGAGTCCCAGCATCATCGCGTAGAACGCCTCCGCCCACCGGAGCACCACCTCGGGGAGCGCGCCGTAGTAGAGGCCTTCCGCCAGCGCGATGTTGTAGGCCACGCGCGAGACCATCTCCTCGGGGGTCTCCAGCGGATCCCCCTTCTCCCCCTTCTTGAGGTAGCGGCGTTCCAGCACCGTGCGGGCGTTCTCCGAGATCGGCATGGCGCCGTACTTCCGGAGAAGGGCCTCGGCCCACGCTTTCGTCGGATGGGCGGGAAGGGTCTTGCCGGCGGTGTGGCCGGGCCCGCTCTTAGGGGCTGCCGGCGCGGGGGAAGCCAGGGTCGCGGGGACGTTCAGTTCCATCGGTTCGCTCCGTTTCATGGTCGATGATCTCGGGTCAGGATAGCCCATCTTGTGGTTTGATGGCGAGACGACTACAAGATATTGTGCCTCCGGGGGTGTGTCAAGAAAAAGCGGGGGGAAAATATCTATTTTGCTAACTGCCGGTTCTCGGGAACGTTCCCGGAAAATAAAACGACGTGTTTATCCATGTAGGTTGTGGGCAGAGGACACACCTTCCTCAACAGAGTGTCCCCCACTGCAGATCCATCGGTGGCTGGTGTCGCGCAGGAGGATCCGGCGGAGTCGCCGCAGGAGGGGGCGCAGTGAGGTAAAGCGCAGCCGTGGACCCGACACAAGCCGCGCGTCCGCCGGAACGGGCGACATTTTTTACTTGATTCCGCCCCTGCCGATACGCTATGTATACAGTCGACAACGTGCTCGGTAACTCCCCGCGACTCTGCGATTTGCATCATCGAACAAGGGGTGGATACGATGGCGATTCCGCGCAGACGTACGCACCGGTTCATTTTCACGGCGATCCTCGCCCTGATGACCCTTCCTCTTCTCGCCGGCGCCGCTTTTGCGCTGGACAACGGGCAATGTTTCGATTGCCACGGCGACCGGGGGATCCTCGGCTGGTCGCCCGAGGAGAAGGGATCCAACGTGACGCCGGGAGGGGCGAAGCGCTCCGATAGTCCCTTCGGGAAGTTCCCCGGCATGTCGCTCCACGTCGATCCCGCGGAGTACAAGATGTCCGTGCACGCGGACGTCTCCTGCACCGACTGCCACGGGGATATCAAGGACCTCCCGCACCCCGCCCGGTTGAAGCGGGTGGACTGCTCCGGGTGCCACTCCGAGGTGACCGCCGTCTATGCGAAGAGCCGGCACATGGTCACGGTCGAACGCAAGCCCATCGTCAACGGCCCGACGTGCGCGGATTGCCACGGGGCCCATGCGGTGCCGAAGCGGACCCTCTCCACCTCTCCGGTCTACTATCGCAACCTCGCCGCCACCTGCGCCCGGTGCCACGGGAATCCCGAGATCACCGGGACGCGCAACGTCGGCATCCCGGGGGCCTCCCGGATGTACGACCTGGGGATCCACAACCGGGCCATCCTGGAGAAGGGACTGAACAAATCCGCCACGTGCGCCGACTGCCACGGCGCCCACGACCTCAGGGAGCGCACGGACCCCGCCTCCTCCATCAACAAGCGCAATCTCCCCGCCACGTGCGGAAAGTGCCACTTCGGCGTATACACCATCTACCGGGAGAGCGTGCATGGCACCTCGCTGGCCAGGGGGGTCCCCGACGCGCCGAACTGCGCCGACTGCCACGGGGAGCACGACATCCGCCAGGCCGCCGATCCGAACTCCCAGGTCTCCTTCGGCGCCGTCTCCGGGAAGACGTGCGCCTCCTGCCACGCCGCCGAGAAGCTGGCCGCGCGGTACGGTTTGCCGGTGGAAAAGGTGCGCGGCTACGAGCAGAGCTACCACGGCCTCTCGGCCCGCCTGGGCGACAAGACCGTGGCGAACTGCTCCTCCTGCCACGGGGTCCACGAGATCTTCCCGTCTTCCGACCCCCGCTCCACGATCCACCCGAAGAACCTCCCCGTCACCTGCGCGAAGTGCCATCCCGGCGCCACGGCGAACTTCGCCAGCGGGAACATCCACGTGGGGCCGGGCGGCACGGGCGGCTTCGTCAAGTACTGGGTGGAGCGTCTCTACATCTGGATGATCGTCGTCGTCATCGGCGGGATGCTCCTCCACAACGGCCTCGACTATTTCCGGAAGATGCAGGCGCTGTATCGCCGCCGCCGGGAGTGGGAGCACCCGGGCTACGAGCGACTCAACCGCTCCGAGCGGGTGCAGCACATCCTGACCCTCACGACCTTCATCACCCTCGTGATCACGGGGTTCGCCCTGAAATTCAAATGGTCCGTTCCCATGGTCTCCGACCAGGCGAACGTCTTCCTGCGCGGATGGGGCCACCGCGTCGCCGCCGTCCTGATGATCGCCACCAGCATCTACCACCTCTTCTACGCCGTGTTCACGGCCCGGGGCCGCGGCCAGCTGGTGCGGATGCTGCCGCGGTGGAAGGACGTCGAGGATATCGTGGGGACGATCCGGTACTACCTGGGCATGGAGGACCACAAGCCGAAGTTCGACCGGTTCACCTACGTGGAGAAGGCGGAGTACCTCGCGCTGGTGTGGGGGACGATCGTGATGGTGGTCACCGGATTCCTCCTCTGGTTCCAGGACGAGGCGCTGAAGCACCTCCCGATGTGGGGCCTGGACGTCGCCACCATCGTCCATTACTACGAGGCGATCCTGGCCACGCTGGCCATCATCGTCTGGCACCTCTACTACGTGATCCTCAACCCGGACTTCGCCCCCATGTCCTTCACCTGGATCGACGGAAAGCTCTCGCGGCACGACATGCAACACGAACACGCCCTCGAACTCGAGGAGATCGACGCGTACGAGCGGCGCGGGGAGATTCCGCCGCCCGACGCCACCCGGATCGCCCCGGAGGAGAAATGAAGCGGATGAGACGTCCCTTCCTGGCCGCGGCCCTTGCCGCCGCGGCGTTGTTCCTCGCCGTTCCCGCCGGCGCCGCCGTCCCCGGCGTCGGCGAATGCATGGATTGCCACGGGGACAAGACGATCGAGATGACGCTCCCCAACGGGCAGACGCTGTCCCTCTACGTCGACCTGCAGGCGTACCGTTCGTCGGTCCACGGGGGGAGCTCCTGCGTCACCTGCCATGCCGATGCGAAAGCCCCGCACGAGAAGCTGAAGAAGGTCTCCTGCGACAAGTGCCACGGGGACGCCGGGAAGTCGTACGCAGGAAGTTCCCACGGGAAGCTGCACGCGAAAGGGGTCACGGACGTTCCCGGGTGCGACGGCTGTCACGGCAAGCACGACATCCGGAGACCGAAGGATCCCGCGGCGCGGACCTTCCGGCTGAACATCGCGGCCACCTGCCTGCGGTGCCACAAGGACCGGGCCCTCGAGGCGAGGTACCCGCACCTGCCGGACCAGAAGCTGCTGGCGTCGTACGAGAAGAGCGTGCACGGGGTGGGGGCGAAGAAGTCGGGACTGATGGGCAGCGCGGTCTGCGTCGACTGCCACGGCAACCACTCCATCCTCCCGGGGGATCAGCCCCGGTCGGCAACCCACCGGCAGAAGATCCCCACGATGTGCGGAAAGTGCCACCCCGGGATCCTCGAACTGTACGAGAAGAGCGTCCACGCGAAAGGAATGCGCGCCGGGATCGCCGAATCGCCGGTGTGCACGGATTGCCACGGAGAGCATACGATCGCGAAGATCGGCGATCCATCCTCGTCGGTGAGTTCGCGGAACATCCCGAAAACGTGCTCGGGATGCCACGACAAAGAGGGGATCTCCACGCGGTACGCCCTCCCGAAGAAGCGCTTCTCCTCTTTCATGGATTCGTTCCACGGGATCGCGGTCGAGTACGGGATGACGAAGGCCGCCAACTGCTCCTCCTGCCACGGGGTGCACGACATCCTTCCTTCCTCCGATCCGGCCTCCACCGTCCACAAGGCGAACGTCCCGAAGACGTGCGGGAAGTGCCATCCCAACGCGGGGCCCAACTTCGCGAAGGGCGCGGTCCACGTGGAGGTCTCCCCGAAGAAGGCGATGGGGGTGTTCGCCGTCCGGCTCTTCTACACGATCTTCATCACCGCCCTGGTGATCCTGTTCGTCCTGCACGTCGGTCTCGAGCTGTACGGTCGCTGGAACCGGAAGCGTTCGGGAGCGCCGGGCGGCAAGGAGGGGAAGCCATGAGCCGCGCCGACCTCGCCGCCGGGAAGGTGATCTGGATGTCGCTCCAGTTCCGGCTTCAGCACCTGGCGCTGACGATTCTGCTGACGGTCCTCGCCGTCACGGGATTCGCGCTGATGTACCACGAGAACTCCCTGGCCCAGTGGATCATCCGGATGGAGGGGGGGGTCCACAACCGGGGGATCGTGCACCGGGTCGCCGCCGTCCTGCTGATGGCGAACCTGGTGCACCACATCGTCTTCATGCTCTTCTCCCGGGAAGGGAAGCCGGAGCTCCGGCGGCTTTTCATCACGAAGCGGGACATCGACGACTTCCTCCAGTCCCTCCGGTACAACCTCGGGACGGCGGCGGAGTACCCGCGTTTCGGGAAGTACGGGTACAAGGAGAAGCTCCAGTACTGGGGGGCGGCGGCGGGGATCGTCCTCATCGCGCTCACCGGCTTCATGCTGTGGGGGGAGGAGTTCTCCATGCGCCTCTTCCCGAAGTTCGTCCTCGACCTCGCGCTCATCGTCCACGGCTACCAGGGACTCCTCGCCTTCCTGATCCTCTTCCTGTGGCACCTCTACAACGTCCATCTGCACCCCTCCGTCTTCCCGATGAATCCGTCGTGGATCACCGGGAAGGTGTCCGTGGAGTGGCTGCGGGAGGAGCATCCGCTGGAATACGAAAAACTCAAAGAGGAAGGGCTCTTATGAGGAAGTTCGCTCTTGCGGCGGTCCTGTTCTTCCTCGGGGGGGCGTTCCTCCCCGGCCTCGCAGGGGACGCCTCCGCCTCCATTTCGCTGGAGAAGTGCACCCTGTGCCACGGAAAGGCCGAGTTCCGCAAGCTGCTCGTCGGAGGCAGCATCCGGGACCTCTTCGTCACTGGGGATACGCTGAAAGGGTCGGTGCACGGGAAGAAGGTGTGCACGGACTGCCACTTCGACGTGAGCGAGATCCCGCACCGGGAGCGCCCCCGGCGGGTGACCTGCACCCACTGCCACTTCAAGGGGAACCAGGAGGGGGCGCCCCAGTCCGACAACGTCCTTGCGTACTTCGACTCGGCCCATGGGACGGCGATCGCCCGCGGAAACGCGAAGGCGCCGCTGTGCCAGGATTGCCACGGCAGCCACGCGATCATCAAGGCGAAGGATCCCGGGTCGAAGGTCGCGCGGGCCCATGTCGCCGAAACGTGCGGCAAGTGCCACATGGAGATCTACGCCCAGTTCAAGGGATCCATCCACGGGGCGGCGCTGGGGAAGGGGATCACGGAAGTGCCTTCCTGCACGGGGTGCCACGGGGAGCACAAGATCTACGCCCACAACGACCCAAAGTCGACCATCTACCCGACCCACGTGTCGGAGCAGTGCTCCAAGTGCCACGCCTCGATCTCCATCATGGGGAAGTTCGGCATCGAGACGGAGCAGGTGGCCACGTACAAGATGTCGTTCCACGGCGTGGCGGGCCAGTTCGGCTCCCGCACGGTCGCGAACTGCTCCTCCTGCCACGGGGTGCACGACATCCGGCCGTCGGACGACCCGCTCTCCATGGTGAACCCGAAGAACGTGCCGAAGACGTGCGGGAAGTGCCACCCGGGCGCGAACCCCAACTTCGCGGTGGGGAAGATCCACGTGGACGCGAAGAAGAAGGAGTCGGGGATCATCTACTGGACGGCGTTCTTCTTCAAGTGGCTCACGATCTGCACCATGCTCGCCCTCATCGCGCACATCTTCCTCGACATGTACGGAAGAACGCGGCGCCTGCGCGGGGAGCGGTGACACTGCGGAACAAAAACCAAGGGGGGACATTCCAGGTTCTGACCCGGGACGAAGGGATGGAGTGTCCTCCCACTGCGGGGAGTGACGAGAATGACTGAGAACGACCGGAAAGACGCAACCAGGGACGCCGTCGGCAGGGAAGTCGAGGCGGTCGTGAACGAGCAGCTGGCCGGGCTTCCGCCGGAGCAGGCCGAGGCGATGCGGGAGAAGATCCACCGCCGCGTGCGGGAGGAGATCGAGCGGGACCTTCGGGCCCGGTCCGCCGCGGATCGAAGGGAGGCGGCCCGGCACGCCAAGGAGAAGCATCCGGAAGAAGGGGAGACGTATCTCCGGTTCAACCGGAACTTCCGGTTCCAGCACATGGTGATGTTCTCCTCGGTCATCCTCCTCATCATCACCGGGATGCCGCTGAAGTTCCCCAACTTCCTCCTCTCCCGCTTCGTCATCAACTTCTGGGGGGGAATCCAGAACTCCACCATCGTCCACCGCATCGGCGCGGGGATGCTGATCTACTTCATGGTCCACCACTTCATCTACACGATCGTCACACGGGACGGGCGGCGCGACTTCTGGCTCCTGCTCCCCAATCTCGGCGACGCGAAGGACATCGCCCATAACATCAAGCATTTCCTCGGCAAGGTCCCCGACAAGCCGAGGTTCGGGCGGTTCAGTTACATCGAGAAGTTCGACTACTGGGCCGTCTACTGGGGCTGCATCATCATGATCGGGTCGGGCCTCTTCCTCTGGTTCGAGACGGACGTCCTGCGGTTCCTGCCGAAGTACGCCCTCGACGTGGCCCACGAGATGCACAGCGACGAGGCGATACTGGCGACCCTGGCGATCGTCATCTGGCACTTCTACAACGTCCACTTCAATCCCGACCGGTTCCCGGGGACGCTCCTCTGGTGGCACGGTCGTCTCTCGGAGCACGAGATGAAGGAGGAGCATCCCCTCGAGCTGGAAGAAATCCTGGCCCGGCGCGCCAAGGAGTCGGTGGAGGTCACCCACCGATGATGGAAAAACTCAAGGAGTGGTGGAAGTCCAACAAAGAGGGCCGCCGGCCGTTCGTTTTGGTCGTCGCGGTCATCCTTGGACTCCTGGTCGTCTTCAACGGGGCGTTCTTCGTGGCGGCGTACATCCCCGGCTCCTGCCGGGCGTGCCACTACATGGACCCGTACGTCGACCAGTGGAAGGCGTCCGCCCACGCGGGCGTGTCGTGCATCAAGTGCCACTCCTTCTCGCCCGTCTTCATCACGGTGACCACCCTCAAGTATTGGACGGGGCTCTACAATCCGCGGCCGCGCGCCGACGTGAAGGATGCGTCGTGCCTCGCGAACGGATGCCATTCGGGGCGGATCGAAAAGGGGAAGGCGAAACTGGGGAACATCACCTTCGACCACCAGGACCACATGACGAAGTTGAAGCGCGGCGAGAAGCTGCGCTGCACGAGCTGCCACTACGCGATCGTCCAGGGGGAGCACATCGTCAAGGGGTCGCACACCCAGGTGGACACCGGCGTCTGCTTCCTGTGCCACTTCAAGGGGATCAGCGCGGGGCAGGCCCTGGGCGGCTGCCCGGGGTGTCACGGGACGCCCACGAAGGTCGTCGAGCATAGCGGCTTCGCATTTTCCCACGAGTCGTACCTGAAGCTCGGCGTTGCGTGCAAGCAGTGCCACATCCGGGTGTCCGAGGGGGACGGGAACGTTCAGAACGCCCATTGCTACGACTGCCACGTGGGAAGGCTCGAGAAGAAGGGAGACGTGCTGGCGGTCCACCGCACCCACGTCACCTTCAACGCGATCCAGTGCTTCAAGTGCCACGAGAGGGTGCGCCACGGTACGGTCGAACTGGTGAAGACCTTCGAGGTCCAGTGCGAGGGGTGCCACAAGCGGCTGCACAACTACCAGAAGGAGATGTACATGGGCGCGGGGGCGAAGGGGGTTCCCGACACCCCCTCACGGATGTTCTCGGCCCAGGTTTCGTGCAACGGGTGCCACACCCGTTCCGTGGAGGCGAAGGAGTCCGGCGTTTCGTTCCCCGGCGAGAGCAAGCTGGCGGCGGAGCGGCAGAGTTGCGTCGCGTGTCACGGGAAGCGGTACGACCTGATGCTCGACGACTGGGTCCGGGAGTCCCGCACCCTGGTCGCCGACATGGAGAGGGTCGTGGCGGCCGGAAAGGCGGCCGTCGGGACCGGGGCGGCGCCGGGCCGGAAGCTCGCGGACGCGCGGGCGCTCGTCGCGGACGCGCAGGCGAACCTCAACTTCCTGCGGGCAGGACGCGGCGCCCACAACATCGAATACGCCCTCAAGATCCTGCGGGTGGGCCACGAACAGGTGACCGCCGCCTTCAAGATGGCGGGGGCGCCGGGCGGGCCGCCGAAACCGGCGATCCTCGCCTCCCCGTCGGCGTACTGCGCGACGCTGTGCCACTCGCGGGTGATGCCGTCGGACAAGATATTCTTCCGGGAGATGGAGCTCCAGTTCCCCCACGCGCTCCACGTGAAGGACGTGGGGATCGAGTGCGCGAAGTGCCACTCCCCCGAGAAGCACAAGATGCGCATCGTGACGAAGTCCGAGTGCATGAAGTGCCACCAC
>Ga0209253_10006440_pt1 | contig 10171 bp, 8 predicted proteins | sample FrelakmetBRP12BR_FD_187145 | JGI IMG/M metagenome (GOLD analysis project Ga0209253, IMG submission 187145) | Freshwater lake sediment microbial communities from the University of Notre Dame, USA, for methane emissions studies - BRP12 BR (SPAdes)... | ecosystem: Environmental > Aquatic >...
TGGCAAAACCACCTTGATCAACATCCTGGGCTGTCTGGATAATCCCACCTCGGGGACCCTGACCCTGGGCGGCTACACCGTCTTCGGCGACAGAAAAAACATCTCCGAAACGCAATTGACCCGGATCCGGCGGCAGATGTTCGGCTACATCTTCCAAAGATTCTACCTCGTGCCGACCCTTACCGTAACGGAGAACGTGATGCTTCCTTTCGCTTTTTATAAGAAGGAAGGGAGCCCCCAAGACCCGATGGCGGTCCTGAGGCGCCTGGGCATGGAGAAGCGGATGAATCACAGGCCCGGGGAGCTTTCGGGCGGGGAGATGCAGAGGGTGGCCATCGCCCGGGCCCTGGTCAACAACCCGGAGATCATCCTGGCCGACGAGCCGACGGGCAACCTCGACTCCAAACGCGGTCTGGAGATCGGCCGGATCCTGCGCGTCCTGAATGAAGAGGAGGGCCGGACCATCCTGCTTGTGACCCACAACCCCGAACTGGCCGGCCTGGCTCAAAGGGTGATCGAACTCCGGGACGGCCGTTTGGCGGAGGGAAGCGCCGCCGGACGGCAAAGAACGGCCCGCCAGAGCGCCGGTCGTTCGGCGGGCGGGAAAAGATCCTAAGGCCGGGACCGTCCCGCGGACGAAATTCCGGGCCGGTCCGGATCGACTTTTAAGGACGGCTTTTCCCCCGCCGGGATCAACGGGGCTACTTGACTTCGGCCCAGTTGGCGCCCCAGCCCAAGTGGACCTTGAGAGGGACCTGGAGCGCCCAAACCTTTTCCATCTTGTCCAGGGCCAAGCTTTCCATGACCTTGGCTTCTCCGTCGGGGACCTCGAAGAGCAGCTCGTCGTGGACCTGGAGGATCATCCGGCTCCGAAGCCCCCGCTTTTTCATCTCCCGCCAGACGCCGATCATGGCCAGCTTCATCAGGTCCGCGGCCGTTCCCTGGATCGGGGTGTTGAGGGCTATCCGACGACCGGCCTGCTGGACGTTCCTATCGGCGAGCCGGAGCTCGGGCACCGGGCGCCGGCGTCCGAAGAGCGTTTCGGAATACCCGCGTTCCTTGGCCTCGCTGACCTTGGCCTCCAGGAAGTCCTTGACCTTGGGGAACCGCTCGTAGTAACGGTCGATGAAATCCTGGGCCTCGGCGTTGGATGTCTGGAGTTCGCGGGCCAGGGAAAAGGCCGAGGCGCCGTAGATGATGCTGAAGTTGATGATCTTGGCCCGCCGGCGCTGCTCCTCGGCCGGGACGAAGAGCGAATCCCCGAACACCCGGCCGGCCGTCTCGCCGTGGATGTCGCGGTCCTGCCGGAAGATCTCGACCAGGGCGGGGTCCCCCGAGAGGTGGGCCAGCACCCGGAGCTCGATCTGGCTGTAGTCGGCCGACAGGAACCGGTGTCCCGGGGCCGGGACAAAGGCCTGCCGGAACCTCTTGCCCATCTCTCCCCGGGCCGGGATGTTCTGCAGGTTGGGGTCGCTGCTCGACAGGCGGCCGGTGGCCGTGACGGTCTGATTGTAAGAGGTATGGATCCGCCCGGTCGAAGGATTGATGAGCTCGGGCAGGGCGTCGGCGTAAGTGGACTTGAGCTTGGACATCTGCCGATATTCCAGGGCGTGCTGGGCGATGGGCGAGATGGGAGCCAGGTCCTGCAGGATGTCGATCGAGGTCGAAAAGCCTTTGGTGACCCGGGTCTTCTTTCCGGTCGGCAGCTGCATCTTTTCGAAGAGGATATGGGCCAATTGCTGGGGGGAATTGATGTTGAACTCGACCCCGGCGTCCTCAAAGATCTTCTTTTCCAGCCGGCCGGCCTCAGCCTCGAGCTCTTTGGAGAGGGCCTGAAGAGCCTTGACGTCAATACCCACTCCTGAGAATTCCATGTCCGCCAGGACCGGGATGAGCGGCTGCTCGATCTCATAATAAAGCTTGTCCAGACCCTTGTCCTTGACGAGCGGCCAGAGGCACAGCCCCAGCTTGAGGGCCAGGTCCGCGTCCTGGCAGGCATAGGGCGCCGCTTTGTCCACGGCTGCGGCGTTCATCGTGATCTCATTCTTGCCCTTGCCCACGACGTCATGGTAGTCGATGACCTGCTCCTCCAAGTAGGTCAAGGCCAGCTTGGCCAGGTTGTGCTTGCCCCAGTTGGGCTCTAGAAGATAGGAAAGGATCAAGGTGTCCCTGTCAATGCCGCCCATCTCAAGCCCCTGCCGCCTGAGGACGATGGCGTCGTACTTGATGTTCTGTCCGGTCTTCTTGACCTCCGGGTCGGTCAGGACGTCCTTCAAGATGGCCAGCGCTTTGTCCTTGGAGACCTGGGCCGGCGCGCCGCTGTAGTCATGCCCTAGGGGCAGGTAATAGGCCCGGCCGGGCAGGACGGCAAAGGACATGCCGACCAGCTCCGCCTGGGCGGGATAAATGCTGTTCGTTTCCGTATCCAAGGCCAGGGCCCCATGTTTTTTGATGAGTTTGACCAGGTCTCGGAGTTCGGCCTCTTTGAAAATGACCCGACAATCGCGTTCCACTTTTTTCGGCGCCCGGGTGTATTCGGCCAGGAGCGAGGTGAATTCGAGCTCTCGGAACAGCGACTGGAGCTCGCCGGCCTCCGGCTCCGAGAGAGCGAAGTCCTCGACCTTGAATTCCAGCTTCAGGCCGGCCTCGATCGTGACCAGCTGGCGGCTCATCTCCAGGACCTCCCGGTTCTTTTCGATGTTGTCCCGGGCCCTGGGGTTCTTGACCCGGTCGAGGTTCGAGAGCAGGTTCGCGAGCGAGCCGAACTCTCCGATCAGGTTCTTGGCCGTCTTTTCGCCCACGCCCGGAACGCCGGGCACGTTGTCCGAGGGGTCGCCCCAGAGGCTTAGGACATCCACGACCTGCTCGGGCTTGACCCCGAAGACCTCCTTGACCTGCTTGGCGTCAAGGTAGACCTCCTTGGCCGGGTTGAACACGACCGTCATCTTGTCCACGACTTGAAGAAGGTCCTTGTCGGTCGTGACGATGACCGAGGGGATGCCCTTGGCCGCCGCTATTCGGGCCAGGCTGGCCAGGACGTCGTCGGCTTCGTAGTCCTCGTACTCAAAAAGCGGGATCTGGAAGGCCTGGATGACCTTTTTCAGGACCGGGATCTGGACCACGAGGTCCTCGGGCATAGGCTTGCGCTGGGCCTTGTAGGCCTTGAACATCTTGTGCCTGAGGGTCGGCTTGCCGGTGTCAAAAACGATACCCAAATAATGGGGTTTTTCTTGGTCGAGGAGCTTGCGCAAGGACTGGATGAACCCGTAGATGGCGTTGGTAGGGAACCCCTTGGAGTTGGACAGCCGCTTGATGGCGTAGTAAGAGCGGTAAAGGAGAGAGTTGCCATCGATCAGAAACAGCTTGCGGTCAGCCATAAGATATTGTCCCTGTTGATGTTACGGCCTTTTCCGTTTCCGGACAAGAGGAAAGATCGCGGACGTCGTCCGGTTCTGCCGCCCTATTTCTCGCCCGGGGCCAGGAAACGGTCGAACTTGCCGTCGGAGATGTCCTTGAGAACGGCCTCGTGCTGGTCCTTCATGATCTGGCCGACCTTTTCCTGGAAATTCGGCAAGCCAAGATAGGATGTATAGAAGGTTTTTCGGGAGGTCAGGAGCTTCCCCGACTTGTAGATGAGTGATTCGATGTAATTGGCCTGGAGGCCGGCATCCTGGGTCTGCACGTAAAAAGTGACCCCCAGTCTCTTGATTTGCGCGCTCAGACCCGTCATGGCCCCCTTATTATACTATTTATATCGCCTATATCAAGATGCGGACTTCATTCTTTAATTTTTTGGCCGGGATGACGATCTATGGGAGAGAAGCGCCGCCCCGGAGCGGAGGTTTTCCTGGCAGAGGGGACAAGATTCCCCCTTGGGCGCCGCCTTTCCCGGGCCGCGATGGAGCCGGAAGGGGACGCCCGGGCCGCCCGTTGTTGACACGGAAGGCTAAAATGGTATAATAGATTGATTTTTCCGGAGAAAACCATGCTTATTGATGTAGAACGGCTGCCCAATGACGGGCTGAACATCAGCAAGGACTTCGAGTTCCTGAGCTCCGACCTGGTGGAGGAGAACGCCGTCTTTCTCCGGCCCACCCATGCCGACGTCGTGGTCAAGAAGGTCGGGGACGAGATCTGGATCAAGGGGGCGTTCACGGCCGGGCTGAGCTTCGTCTGCAGCCGGTGCCTCACCCCTTTTGAATTCCTCGTGGATTCGGCCTTCGACCTGGTCTTCCTGCCGGAAGAGCTCGAGGAGGCCAAGGACGAGCTCGAAGAGGACGATATCGATAAGGGGTTCTATTACGGCGGGAGCATCGACCTTGGGGAGGTCATCCTGGAACAGCTCAACCTGACCTTCCCGTTCAAGCCGCTTTGTTCGCCGAACTGCGAAGGGCTGTGCGCCGTGTGCGGACAGATCCTCCGGGCCGGTCATTGCGGGTGCACGGTCAGGGAGCCCGACCCGCGCTTGGACCGGCTTAAAACTTTAGGGAAGAGATAGTTGCCATGCCAAACCCAAAACGAAGACATTCTCATTCGCGCAAAGGCAAGAGGCGGGCCCACGATGGCCTCGTCCTGCCCACTTTTTCTCTGTGTTCCAATTGCGGAACGCCGAAACTGCCTCACCGCGCCTGTCCGGAGTGCGGATTCTATAAAGGCCGCCAGGTCATCACCGAGGCGGAAAAATAAGCCGGAGGCCTGATGCGATCGGCCGAGGGGGAGCGGCGTCCATGGAACGAACCCACCCCGGCGAGCGCGCCTTGAATTGAAGGGAACGAATGGATACCATGCACTTTGAAGGTAAAGTTTCCCTCGTGACCGGCGCCTCCCAAGGGATCGGCGAAACCATCGCCCTGGACCTGGCCGGCGCGGGAGCGACGGTCATCCTCGTGGATGTCTTGAAGGACAAGCTCGAGGCGGTCAGGGCCAAGATCCGGGAGATGAAGGGCCAGGCGGACATCCACGTGGCCGACGTCACCCGGTCGGACCAAGTGGCGGCCGTGATCGAGTCGGCGCTCAAGGCCCGCGGCCGGATCGATTGCCTGGTCAACAACGCCGGCATAACCCGGGACAACCTCCTGCTGAGGATGAAAGAGGACGAGTGGGACGCGGTCCTGGCCGTCAACCTCAAGGGCGTCTTCAATTTCACCAAGGCCGTCCTGCGGTCCATGGTCCAGAACCGGCAGGGCCGGATCGTGAACGTGGCCTCGGTCGTGGGGCTCATGGGCAACGCCGGCCAGTCCAACTACGCGGCCTCCAAGGCCGGAGTCATCGGGTTCACGAAATCCGTCGCCCGGGAAGTGGCCGGGCGCGGGATCACGGTCAACTGCGTGGCCCCCGGCTACATCGACACGGCCATGACCCACAAGCTTTCAGACGAGGTCAAGAAGGCCTTCCTGGACCTCATCCCCATGAAACGTTTCGGCACTCCCGAAGACGTGGCCCAGGCCGTAATGTTCCTGCTCTCGGACCGGGCGGCCTACATCACCGGTCAGGTCATCGGCATAAACGGCGGAATGTACACCTAGCCGTATGAAGAAGGGTCGGGTCATCCCCCGCCAAATCAACGAAAGGAATGAGGAGGAAACGATGCAAAAAGACGAATTGTTCAAGAAAATGAAGGGTATCATCGCCGACAAATTGAGCATCAGCGAGGACCAGGTGACCGAGCAGGCATCCTTCATCGAGGACCTGGGGGCCGATTCCCTGGATACCGTGGAGTTGGTCATGGCCCTGGAAGACGAATTCGGGCTCGACATCCCGGACGAGGACGCGGAAAAGCTGACCACGGTGGGCAAGGCCATGGACTACGTCATGGGCCACGCCAAATAGCCATCCTGAATAACCCAACCTAAGACGATCGTCATGAGTGTCGGCTTGCGCTCCAAAGGCCCCTGTCCCGAACGACGGGTGGTCATTACCGGAATCGGCCTGGTCACGCCCCTGGGCGTCGGCCGCGAGCTGAATTGGGAACGGCTCATCCAGGGACGGAGCGGCATCGGCCCGATCACCCGTTTTGACACGGCCAAGTTCTCCACCCGCATCGCCGGCGAGGTCCGGGACTTCGACCCGCTGACCTTCATCGACAGGAAAGAGGCTAAAAAGATGGACCGCTTCATCCAGTACGGACTGGCCGCGGCCCAGCTGGCCGTGGACGACGCGGCTATCCCCCCGGAGCTTTTGGCCAGCGACAGGTGCGGGGTCCATGTCGGCTCCGGCATCGGCGGGATCGGGACGATCGAGGAGTGGCACAGCGTCCTGCTCGAACGCGGGCCGGACCGGGTGTCCCCTTTCTTTTTGATCGCGACGATCATCAACGAGGCGGCGGGGCAGATCTCCATCCGCTTCCGGGCCAAGGGGCCGAACATGGCCTCGGTCACGGCTTGCGCCTCGAGCGCGCACGGCGTCGGGGACTCCTTCCGGATCATCGCCCGCGGGGACGCGGACATCATGCTCGCCGGCGGGGCCGAGGCGCCCATCACCCCCCTGGGGACGGCGGGCTTCAGCACCATGAAGGCCATCTCCGAACGGAACGACGAGCCGGAACGGGCTTCGCGGCCGTTCGATGCCCTGCGCGACGGCTTCGTCATGGCCGAGGGCGCGGGCATTCTCATCCTGGAAGAGATGGAAGCCGCTCTGGCCCGCAAGGCCAGGATCTACGCCGAGATCGTGGGCTACGGCATGACGAGCGACGCTTATCATGCCGCCCAGCCGGCCATGGACGGAGACGGCGCGGCAAGGGTCATGCGGGCGGCCCTCCAGGACGCGGGGGTCGAGCCCGGCGAGGTGGGCTATATCAACGCCCACGGGACGTCCACGCCCTTCAACGACAAGATCGAGACCGCGGCCATCAAGGCCGTTTTCGGCGAGCACGCTTACAAGATCGGGGTCAATTCCACCAAATCCATGACCGGCCATCTGCTGGGCGCCACGGGGGCCGTCGAGGCCGCCTACACCGCGCTCTGCCTGCATCAGCGGCTCATGCCCCCGACCATCAACTACGAGAACCCCGACCCGGAGTGCGACCTGGACTATGTGCCCAACAAGGCCCGTCCGGCGGACGTCCGCTACGGCCTGTCCAATTCTTTCGGTTTCGGCGGGACGAACGCCGCGCTTTTGCTGAAAAGATACCCGGAATAGCCTGAACGCCCCACTCCGGTCCAAGCCGCGAGCGGCTCCGGGGAGGGCGTGGCTTCCGAGCGGGGCCGCCCGGCGATCCCATACAGCCCGACGAGGGGAGGTCGAAATGAACATCTTCGTTTTTGTCAAAAGGGTCCCCGACACCGAGTCGCGGATCAAGATCAACCACGAAAAAAAGACAGTCGAGGAACAGGGCCTGAATTTCGTCCTGGGCCCCTACGATGAATACGCGGTCGAGGAAGGCCTGCGCTTGCGCGAGGCCAAGACCGGCAAAGTGACGGTTTTCAGCCTGGGCCCGGATGAAGCCCTGGTCATCCTGCGCAAGTGCCTGGCCATGGGCGCCGACGAGGCCGTCCTCATCAAGGACGCGGCCGGCGAGACTTATGACGGGCTCCGCACGGCCCGGATCATCGCCGCCGCCCTCAAGTCGAAGTATCCGGCCTTCGACCTTCTCCTGTTCGGCAAGCAGTCGATCGGCGCGGACAACGCCCAGGTGCCGTCCATGGTGGCCGAGCTGCTGGGATTGCCCCAGGCCAACGTCGTGACCAAGCTCGAGCTCGACCCCGACAAGGGCACCGCCTTGCGGGAGATCGAAGGCGGAGAGGAGAAACTGGCCTTCAGCCTGCCGGCGGTCGTCAGCGCCCAAAAAGGGCTGAACGAGCCCCGCTATGAGACGCTGAAGGGCATCATGGCCGCCAAGAAAAAGGAGATCCCGGTCGTCACCCTGGAAAGCCTCGGCCTGAAGCCCGAGGAGCTGGCTTCCGGGATCGAGGTCACCAACCTGGAAATGCCGGAGGCGCGGAAAGCGGGCCGGACGATCGCCGGGTCGCCCGCGGACGCGGCCCGGGAGCTGGTATCGCTTCTACGAAACGAAGCCAAGGTCATCTGAGGAAGGAGACGGCCATGATCCTCGTCTATATTGAAACTCGAGACGGCAAAGTCAAAAGACCCTCGCTCGAAGCCCTGTCCGAGGCCAAGCGGCGCGCGGCCGAGCTCGGCACCGATGTCGCGGCCGTGCTGGCCGGGACAGGACTTGAAACAGCGGGTCAGGAAGTTTCGGCCTACGGCCCGGCCAAAGTCATCCTTCTCCAAAACCCGCAGCTTCAGGCCTATTCGGCCCAGGCCTACGGGCAGGCCTTGGCCGGCCTCATCGCCGAGCTCAAGCCCGAATCCGTGTTCTTCTCGGCGACCGCGCTGGGCAAGGACCTGGCGCCGCGGCTGGCGGCCCGGCTGGGAGTGAGCCTGGCCTCGGATGTCACCCGCGTCGCGGTCAAGGGCAAGAAGCTCGAATTTGTCCGGCCCATATTCGCGGGCAAAGCGCTCCTGTCGTTCAGGCTTATGACGGTTCCCCAGATCGCGACTTTGAGGCCCAACGTCTTTTCCCTGGAGCCGGCAGGTGCGGCGTCGGGAGAAGTGATCAAGAAGGAAGCCGTTGTGACCGAAGCCGAGGTCAAGGGCAAGGTTGTAGAGGTCCTGGCCGAGAAGGCCGGGGAGATCGACGTGACCGAAGCAGAGGTCATCGTTTCGGGCGGGCGAGGGATGAAGGCTCCGGAGAACTTCGCCCTGCTCAAGGAACTGTCGGCGGTCATCCCCCGCTCGGCGGTGGGCGCGTCGCGGTCCGCGATCGATTCCGGATGGATCGGGCATGCCCACCAGGTCGGCCAGACGGGCAAGACCGTCTCGCCCAACCTGTACATGGCTTTCGGGATCTCGGGCGCCATTCAGCATCTGGCAGGAATGTCGTCGTCCAAAGTCATCGTGGCCGTGAACAAGGACCCCGAGGCGCCGATCTTCAAGGTCGCCGACTACGGCATCGTCGGCGATCTGTTCGAAGTGATCCCGGCGCTCAAGGACGAGCTCAAAAAGATCCTTTAAAACGGTGACACACATCTAATTTACCGAATTTCTTTGCCTGAAGAACCAGGGGGAAATTAGTGAATTTAGTTGTGTGTCACCGAATTAGTACGGTGAGTTGGCGGTCTTTTTGATGTCCAGAAGCAGGCGGTTCTTGGTGGAGCGCTGCTCGCCGACGCTCGTGCAGTAGATCGCCGGGTCGTCCATGACCGGGCACTTGTTCTCGCAAATCCCGCAGCCGATGCAGAGGTCGAGGTCCATGACCGGCGCCTTTTGGGTGGCGATCGTTCCATCGGACAGCTTGGTCTCGACCATGATGAACTTGATGGCTTTGGGCGAGGTCGGGCAGTGTTCCTCGCAGACGATGCACGGCCGCCCCAGCGCGTAGGGGATGCACCGGTTCTTGTTGATCCAGGCCGAGCCGATCTTGACCGTGAGCTTGTCCTCGATCTTCAACTCCTTGATGGCCCCCGTGGGGCAGACCTGGGAGCAAAGCGAGCAATAGTATTCGCAGTAACCGATCCTCGGCACGAGGACCGGCGTCCAGAGCGCCTCGGGACCGCCCTCGGAAAGCGCGGGCTGGAGGGCGTTGGTCGGGCAGGCCTTCATGCATTCTCCGCACTTGATGCACCTTTCCAGGAACTTGTCCTCGGGCAGGGCTCCGGGCGGCCGGATGAGCTTCTCGTGGGCCCGGCTGCGGGCCGGGGTGATCCGGAAGAACGGCACCGCGGCCAGGGCGCCAACGGAGGCCAGGATGACCTGTCTTCGTTTCAGGCTGACATAGGGTTCCGTTCGAAGCGCGTTCTGGACCGGGAAGCCGATGGCCGCCGTGGGACAGACCGCCCCGCAGGTGAAGCAGTAAACGCATTCGGGCTTTTTCCAGTCCTGGTCGGGATAGGGCGAGGCCTGGGTCTGGCAGTGGAGGTTGCACAAGTTGCACTTGATGCACTTGTCCATGTTGACCCTGGGCTTGAACACGTTCCCGACCGACAGGAATCCGAGCAGGGCGCCCAACGGGCAAGCATACCGGCACCACCAGCGCTCCCGGCGCATGTTCAGCAGGATGACCCCGATGAAGAGCAGACCGATGAGGAATCCCTGACGGAAGGTCGCGTTCAGGGTCAGGTTCTCGACGAATTGGGTCAGCGGGTCGCCGATGAGGCTGAGCTTGAGGCCATAG
>Ga0209253_10006441_pt1 | contig 10170 bp, 7 predicted proteins | sample FrelakmetBRP12BR_FD_187145 | JGI IMG/M metagenome (GOLD analysis project Ga0209253, IMG submission 187145) | Freshwater lake sediment microbial communities from the University of Notre Dame, USA, for methane emissions studies - BRP12 BR (SPAdes)... | ecosystem: Environmental > Aquatic >...
GAGCCCTCTCGCCCCGTGGGAAGCGACGGCGTGACGCGCGGTTGCAGCACCGCATAGCCCTCGATCACGCGGCCGGTGGTCGAATCGAATCGCGGGCGATTCAAGGGGTGGGACAGTTTCCCGATCAGGCGTCGCGCCGCGCCCCTCGGGAGCCGCGTATCGGCATCGAGCGTGATCACGTACCGCACGTCGGCAGGCACGCCGTCCGGGAGCTGGTGCGCTCCGATGAAGCTTGTGTCGGTGGCGCCGCGCAGCAGGCGGTTCAGCTCGTGCAGCTTGCCGCGTTTTCGCTCCCAGCCCATCCACCGGCGCTCCGTGGCGCTCCAGAGTCGGCGTCGGTGCAGCAGGATGAAGCGCTCGCCGGTGGGCGCGGGGCCGTGGAGTCGATTGAGCCGCGCGATCCCGCGGATGGCCGTTTCGAGCAGCGCATCGTCATTCGCCTGGTGCTCCGTGTCCGCATCGACCCAGTCCGAGAGCAACGCAAAGTGCAGTTCGCCTTCCGGAGACGCGAGGAAGTGAATCTCGAGACGTTCGATCTCCGCTTCGATCGTCGCTGTCGACGTTAGAAGCGTCGGCACCGCCACGACGGTCCTTAATTCCGGCGGGACGCCTTCGCGCAGCGCAAGGCCCGGCAGCACCTTGGCGCCGAATCCCAGGGTGACTGCGCGATTGACGAGCGCGACGGCGATTTCCAGCGCGGGCAGGAAGCCGAGCAGGCCGAGGAAAGCGAACTGCCATCCGGACAACGGGTCGTCGCGCAATGCCAGCAGCGCCAGTGCGAGCATGACGAGCGCGGAGGCGACGATGGCGCCGACGTAATGGCCCGCTCCGTGTCGCATGATCCAGCGGGCCAGGGTCTGGCGCAGCGGCGCCCGGTACCCGACCTGCGCCTCGAATGCGCGCCGCCCTGAGCCGATGAGGTAGTAGCCCGGGTCCTTTTCGTGACCCGCACGTTGCCGTGCGTCGCGCGCCGCCTCCAGCGCCGCCTGCGTGATCTCGATCTCAGTGTGGCGCGACCCGCGCGCGAGGTCCTCGATCGCCGTGCGGTACAGATTGCGAGTCGAGAAATCCATCTGCGAGAAATCGCTGCCGGCCCGCAGCCGGTCGTCGACGAGGCTGACGCCCTCGAAGAATTCCGACCAGTCGAGTTCGGATATCAGTCGCATGCTCGTGATGATGTTGCGCACCGTCACGCTGGAAACGCCTTGACGCTGGTGTTCCTCGCGCACGACCGTCTCGACCGTCGTGCCGGTCTTCCCCACCTGGTTCTCCAGCCAGTCGAGCGACGGCATCATCTGCGGATCCTGGTCGCGCAGGCGCTGCGCGAGTTGGACGATGAACGACGCCGACAGGGTGGAGCCTTCGGCGTGACGTTCGATCAGCGTTGCCGGGTCGGCGGCGTGGCCGTTGACGCCGAGCAGCCGGTCGGCGAGTTCATCCGCCTCCTTGCGCGCCGCGCTGCGTGACACGATGCGATGGGCGGCGCGGCGCAGGTTCTCGACGAGCACGATGCGCAGCGTGATTGCTATGGCCCAGAGCTCGCCGATCGTCAGGGGCTGCACGGCCTGGTAAGCACGGACGAACCGTCGCAGTGACTCGGGTTCGAAGTGGCTGTCGGTGTGTGCCGTATAGGCCCAGGCCAGGCCGAAGACGCGTGGATACCCTGTGAAGGGACCGCCGGCGAGCTTGGGCAGCAGGCGATAAAAGCCCGGCGGCAGGTCCTCGCGGATCTCCCGAATCTGCGCCTCGACCAGGTGGTAGTTGTCGAGCAGCCATTCGGCCGCGGGGGTCGCGTCGCGTCCTTCACCCACGGACTTCGCGATGGCGCGATAGGCGCCGAGCAGCACCGCCTCGTTGTCGCTCAGCCGCACGCTGAGCGGAGGGCGGCGCGCCGGATTCGGCGTCACCTGCTGCGCGACGGCGAGGCTGGCCGCATGCTGCTCGAGACGCTCGATGCTGAACAGTTCGTCGCGGATGACTTCGTCGTTGTCCCACGGGGACGCTCGCGCCAATCGGCCCCGTGCTCCCGGGATGGGTGGACGCGCGCGTGACCTGAGCAGCCAGGCTGGTCGCAAGATGATCGACTCCCGCAATGGAGGGTGCCGGCGACGAAAGCCATCGAGTCCATCGGTGCCGTGACGGCAAGTATGGGTCGCCGCGGCGCAGCGGGATGTTCGCTACCGTACAGACGGTTTGCGGGCGGCTGCTAATCTCGCCTTGAATCGCTCGTCGGCCCTGGTTTCAAACGTTGCGGCATGTCGAGCGGCATCGAAACGCGAAATCCTGAAGGAAAAAGCCGTACATGAGTACCAATCGATCCGAAGTGTATCCGGACGCCCGGCACGTTCTTCCGGCGCTTCCGTATGACCGCGGCGCTTTGCAGTCGGTCATTTCGGGAAAGACCGTCGACCTGCACTACGGAAAGCACCATAGAGGTTACGTGGACAAGCTGAACCAGCTCGTCATCGGGACCGAGTACTCGGGCGAGTCCCTCGAGCGGATCGTGACCCTTACGGCAGGGCGCCCGCAATCCGTGGAGATCTACTCGTGCGCGGCGCAGGCATGGAACCACGCGTTCTACTGGAAGAGCCTGCGTCCGAACGGTGGAGGCCTACCGCCGTTTGAGCTCAGGCAGCGGATCGACGCGGCCTTCGGCAGTTTCGACGCGTGCAAGCGTGCCTTCACCGCGGCGGCCGTCTCGCAGTTTGGCAGCGGATGGGCGTGGCTCGTCCTCGATGGCGACAGGCTCGCCGTCACCAAGACGTCGAACGCCGACGTCCCCTGGACGGCAGGAATGAAGCCCTTGCTGACGATCGACGTCTGGGAACACGCGTACTATGTCGATTACGAAAACCGGCGCTCGGAGTACGTCGACGCCGTGCTCGACAAGCTGATCAACTGGGAATTTGCTCTGCAGAACATCGGTTAGGTTCACGGAAGGAGAACTCAAATGCTCGAAACCATCGCCATCATCCTCCTCATCCTCTGGCTGCTCGGCCTGGTCAGCTCCTATACGCTGGGCGGGTTCATCCACGTGCTGTTGATCCTCGCCATCGTAGTCATCGCGATTCGCGTCATTCAGGGCCGCAGGGTCTGACGGCGAGGGGAACGCACATGGGTGGAATCAAGATCGCCGCAATCGTGTTGATGGCCGCTGGGGCCCTGGCGCTGGCCTTTGGTGGGTTCAGTTACACCAAGGAGACCCATTCGGCCAAAATCGGGTCGCTCGAGTTGTCCGTGAAGGACCGGGAGACCGTGAACGTCCCCGTCTGGGCAGGACTGGGAATGATTCTGATCGGCGGGGTACTGCTCATCTCCGTCGGCAGGCAACGCTAGGCGGAGAAGCCCGACGACCTGCGGGGCGTGAAATCCCGAATGACGCGGGACCTGCGCACACGCCGATAATCCGGCCATGACGGCACGGATCGTGTTCCTGGTCCCTGGATTCTTCGGGTTCACGTCGGTCGGCGCAGTGAGCTATTTCGACGACGTGGAGCAGGCGCTGGCCGATGCCCTCGCGCGGCGCGGCGTTGCCGCCCGCATCGTGCGGTGCGCGACCCAGCCCACGGGGTCCATCCCGCGCCGGGCCGATGCCCTGCGTCGGCAGGTGCTGGACAGCGGGGCCGGGCAGGCGCGAGAACTGCACTTCGTCGGCCATTCCACGGGCGGACTCGACGTGCGCATGCTGCTGACGCCCGGCGCGAGGATCGCGCGTGGCGATTCCAGCGAACGCATCGCGAGGCTGACGCGAACCGCCATTTCCGTCGCCACCCCGCACCATGGCACGCCACTCGCCAATCATTTCATTACGGCGCAAGGACAAACGCTGCTGCTGGTGCTGAGCGCGCTGGCGACGTCTGGGCCCGGGCGTGGCGCGATCCTCGCGGCCGCTCAGACCCTGGGTCTGCTGGTGCGCCTCGACGACTGGCTCGGACGGACGGAAACCCCGCTCGATCGGATCGCCACCGGCGTGCTGCGCAAGATCCGATTCAACCGCCGCAGCATGGTCTGGAAATACCTGGGTGAAATCGAGCAGGACCAGGGTGCCGTCCTGCAATTGACGCCAGAAGGCATGGCGCTCTTCGATGCGGCCGTGGCGAATCGCGGCGGGATCGACTACGGCTGTGTGGTCGCGGGAGTGCCCGAACCGCGCGAGCGCTTTCGAGTCAAGGACGTCGTGGACCCGCAATACCTGGCGCTGCGCTCGTTGTTCCGGTTGTTGCACGCATTGACGTCGCAGCTGCACCCTCGGTACCCGTATTCGAAGCCGACTCGGGCCATGCAGCGGCGTCTCGACCGCGGGCTGGGTTTCAAGGCGACTTCGGCGACCAGCGACGGCGTCGTGCCGACACTCAGCCAGCTCCACGGCCGCCTCCTGCATGTCGCGCGCGCCGATCACCTGGACGTGGTCGGACACTACACGCTGGCGGGCGGCAAGGCCGGGGACTGGCTGCCCTCGGGCGCCGGATTCACGCGCGACGCATTCGATGCGACGTGGAGCGCCGTTGCTGCGAGCATCGCTCGCGCCGCAGCGTAGGGTCCGACGCTAGACGGGTCCACGGCCCATATGAGGCCCGCGTGGCCGGTAGGACACCAGGTCGCGCCGCGTCTCGGCACGCAGGGAGCGGTACGTCAGCGTCAGGCCGAGCATCAGGATCGCCGACGCGAACACGGCCAGTCCCCACGCGCGTGCGCCGGATGGATCGGTCGGCCATTTCATGGCGCGTTGCTCTGCGCTGACGTTCTCCCAGTCGTAGTGTCCGATCGTACGATTGGCCGTCGTGTGGCCGAGGCCGGCCACATCATTGAATGTCCGCGCGGTTGGCGGCCCACGCATGACGGTCGTGGGTTCCGTCGAGCTCGGGCCATCTGCCATCGCAGTCGATGCAAGGAGCGCCATCAGGGCGGCGCTCGATATCCAACGAAGTCTGGTCATGGTTACTGGTCGTCCCGATGCGGCGTGGCAGGGTTGCAGCACGGTCAAGCCATGTCTGCGTCAGCTGCTACGTATAGGGAGTACTGCGCACCGCGTCGGTACGCTTGCACACGTTGGGGGCGTCACCGGCCCTGCGACTCGCGCGGTGCCGGTGGATGCGTGTAGATCAGCGGATCACGGCATTTCTCGTGACGCGCTCGGTCCGCCCAGCTTGATGCGGTCCACGGGCGGGATCGCGATCGGTTCGATGTCTGCCGCCTTGAGGCTCGCATTCAGTGTGGCCAGGTCCTTGTCCCGCACCTCGGCCCATGCGGCGAGCGCACGATCGAGCCGTTGCCCCGTCTCATTCATTGCTCGCAGCTGCGGTTCGGTCGGCGCGCGGTCGCTGTCTTCAACGTCCGACGCGATCGAGCGGAGCTGTGAGCCCAGATTGTCGAGCCCGAGATTGTCCGGCAAGTCGCCGCCGCCGGCCGCCAGCGGCTTTGCACGCGACTCGTAGACGTCCAGGGCTGCGATTACCGCCGGGTTACCCGCTTTCTCCCTGCGAATCTCCTCGACGCGTTCCTCGACGTATTCGTGTTGCGCTGCAGCGTGGTAATGGAGGACCAGCAGCCTCTGCGCTTCGCTGGACGCAGCCTGGACCTGCGCAAGGGCCTGCGGATCCAGCGGCACGCGCGGATCAGCGACCACGGTCAACGGTTGCGCGAACTCCTTGCCGTCGACGCGCAGGATGACGCGATAGGTGCCGGGAGCCACGAGCGGTCCAGCCGGGCTCGTGTCCACGCCTGCGCCCCAGGCAGTGGCGATCGAGTACTCGTACTCGGTCGTGTGCGGCGGTGCAGGGCGGAGATTCCAGACGAAACGATGGGTGCCTGCCGCGCCCGACAGGTTGGCGGCGGGTTTCAACCAGTCCTCGGTGAAGTAGCGCTCGACCGCCTGCGCGGGTTCGGGCGCATCGCTTGCGAAGCGACGCGCGACCTTGCCGGCCGAATCATGTATCTCGAGCTCGACACGCTTCGCCGGTGCGGCGAGCCAGTAATCGATGACGGCGCCAGTGGGAGGGTTCTGGCCCGCCGGCTCTTCGCGCGGCAGCGGCGTATCGTGGTTGCGGTTCTTGTGCAGGCGCACGGCCGCCGCGGGCTGGAAGAGGTGCGCTTTCGCGTTGCCGGAGACACCGCCTTGCTGGCGCAACGGTGAGACGTTGTCGAGCACCCAGATGGCACGACCCTGCGTTGCCGCGATGAGATCGTCGCCTTTCACGAGCAGGTCACGCACCCACGCCGTCGGCAGGTTGCGCTGCAGCGGTTGCCAGTTCGCGCCATCGTCGGCGGAGTAATACACGCCGATGTCCGTGCCCGCGTAGAGCAGGCCCGTGCGCACGGGGTCCGCGCGCACGACGCTTACGAAGTGCCCGGCGGGCAAGCCATTGACTGCGAGCGTCCACGTTCCGCCGTTGTCGCGCGTCCGGTAAACGAGCGGGCGCGAGTCGCCCTGGCGATGGTTGTCGACCGCGATGTAAGCGGCGTGCGGCTCCGTCGGTGACGGTTCGACGCTGCTGATCTTCGCCCAGGCGGGCACGTCTTTCGGCGTCACGTTCGTCCAGAACTTGCCGCCGTCGCCGGTCATGCGCACCACGCCGTCGTCGGTGCCGATCCAGATCTCGTCGTTGTCGCGTGGCGAGAGGCCGATGCTCCAGATCACGCCATAGCCGCACTTGCGTGCACGCGTGGGTTCCAGGTTGCCATTGCAGTTGCCGGGTTCCTCGTCGCGCGCGGAGAGATCCGGACTGACGGCTTCCCAGTGCGCGCCTTGATCCGTCGAACGCCACAACTGCTGCGATCCGAAATAAAGCGGGTAGGGCGCGAGCGGCGAGATCGCGATCGGCGTGATCCACGAATAACGTTGCTGGAAGTCGGTCGGACGCAGGCCGTAGCTCGAGAGCGGCCATGGCGAGATGTTCTGCGCTTCGCCGTTGCGACCGTTCCAGCGCGTGAGCCGTCCGCCGAGGCCCGAGCTGTACACGATCTCGTTGTCCTGCGGGTCGGCGAGCTGGTGGTCCCGCTCGTCGCCGCCGACGGGGCGCCAGTCGCGGAAGGTGATCGAGCCGTCATCGCTGCGGCTCGAGATACGCACGGTTCCGCTGTCCTGCTGGCCGCCGAAGATACGATACGGGAACGCGTTGTCCGTCGCGAGCTTGTAGAACTGGCCCGTCGGCTGGTTGTACCAGCTGCTCCACGAGCGGCCGCCGTTCGTCGTGATCACCGCGCCCTGGTCCGAACCGGTGATCATGCGCTCGGAACGCTTCGGGTCGATCCACAGGTAGTGGTAGTCGTCGCCGCCCGGCGCGCCCTTGACGATCTCGCATTGCGTGCCGCCCTTCGTGCAGCGGTGGATGCCGCGGCCCATGGCGTATACCGTGTCCGGATCGTCCGGCACTGCGGTCAGCTGCGAGAAATATGCGTTGATGAGTTCGGGATTCGAGCTGACGTGCTGCCAGGTCGAGCCCGCATCGTCGGAGCGGTACAGCCCGCCATCCTTCTCGGCGTCGATGACCGCCCAGACTCGCGCGCCTTCCGTGCGATGCGACACCGCAAGTCCGATGCGTCCGAGCGCATTCGCGGGCCATCCGCCACCGGTAATGCGTGTCCAGGTCGCGCCGCCGTCCGTCGACTTGTAGAGACCGCTTTCCGGTCCCGTTTCCGGCGTGAAGTACGCCAGCCAGGGGCGATGGCGCACCTGCCAGACGGATGCGAACACGATGCGCGAGTCCACGGGATCGACGGCGATGTCCACCGCACCCGTGTTCTCGCTGACGAAGAGCGTCCGCTGCCAGGTCTTGCCGCCGTCCGTGGTCCGATAAACGCCACGATCCGCCGTCGGACCGAAGACCGAACCGAGCGCCGCGACCCAGGCGTTCTCCGCGTTCTTCGGATCGACGCGCAGCGCGCCGATGTGGCCGGTCTTCTCCAGGCCGAGGTGCTTCCACGTGCGTCCGGCATCGTCCGAGCGATAGACACCGTCGCCCGGAGTGATGTCGTAGCGGCTGCTGACCTGTCCCATGCCCACGTAAAGCGTGTGCGGCGCGGAAGGGGCGGCCGCAAGGGCGCCCACCGACGCAGACCCGACACCGTCGAACACGGGCTTCCAGGCAAGCCCCGCATCGTCCGTCTTCCAGACGCCGCCGCCAGCTGCTCCGAGGTAGAACACGTTCGATCCGCCGCCCTCGCCCGTCGCGGTCGTCGCCCATCCGGCGCGGAACGGTCCTACGAGACGCCACTCGAGCGCCCCCGCCAGGTCGGGTGCTGTGGCGGCGAAGCCCAGAGCAGGGGTGACGAGGGCAATCAGCGCTGCGGCCTTCCGGACGAAACATCCACGCATGTGGCGATTCCTGGGCGAGGGTCGGGGCCCGGAAGTGTATGCGACTCTCGAGCCAATTGGAGCGGTCAGGCGGGGCGGAGCTTGCGGCCGAACTCCCGGTGCAGCAGCCCGAGGCTCAACGCGGCCTGCAGTGCCGTCGTTGCGATGGAAAGCAGCCACACGTGGTGCAGCTGGAAGTCGGGCGAGCGCGACAGCAAGACGACCGGCAGGACGAACGTGACGAGGCGCGACAGGCTGCTCAGCAGCGAGGGCAGGGTGTTCCCCAATGCCTGGAACATGCCCGAACAGGTGAAGATCAGCCCCGACGCGACGTAGTTCCAGGAGATCATCGTCAGGAACTGCACGCCGACTTCGACCACCTGTGCGTCGTCGGTGAACGCGCGCACCATCGTCTCGGGGCGCCAATGGCACAGCAGCGTCATCACCAGCATTAGCACGCTGCCGAAGACAGCCGCGAACCGGAACGTCTCGCGCACGCGGCCGTGCAGGCCCGCGCCGAAGTTCTGGCCCGCCACCGGCGCGGTCGCGAATGCGACGGCCATCACCGGCAGGAACAGCGCCTGGTTGATGCGATTGCCGACGCCGAACCCCGCCTGCGCGTCCGCGCCGAAAGGGCGGATCACCATGTAGATGGCCGCCATGATGACGAACATCATCAGGAACTCGGCGCCGGCCGGCGTGCCGATGCGCAGGATGCGCTTCCACGGCTCGCGCCGCGGCCGGAAGAGCGACGGATCGTACGCCACGTCGTGCTCGAGCCGGTGGAAGTAGAACCCGAGCAGCACGACGCCGCAGGCGATCGCGATCGTGCTGGCGAGTCCCGCGCCCGCGACGCCAAGCGGATGTCCCGTGCCCCAGCCGGCGATGAGCACGGGCGCAAGCGCCGCGTTCAGGATGACGGTGAGGATCTGCACCAGGATCGCCGGTTTCACGATGCCGGTGCCGCGCAGGGCCGCGTTCATCACGACCAGCGCGAACTGCAGCGCGAGCCCGGGCAGGTACCAGCGCAGGTAGCTCGCGCCGGCGGCAGCGGTGTTCGCGTCGGCGCCGACCGAGCCCATGTATAGCGGCGTGAGGACGTAACCGAGGACGAGGGTGCCGAGCATAAAGATCGCCGCGATCGACAGGCTCTGGTTGAAGACCATGTTCGCGTCGTCGCGATCGCGCCGGCCGATGGCCTGCGCGACCAGCGATACGGTCCCGACCGAGAGCACTTGCGTCAGCGCGATGACGAGAAACGTGAGGTTGCCCGCCGTGCTGACGCCCGCAATCGCCGCATCCCCGAGCCGTCCGACGAAATACAGGTCGATCAGGTAGTACAGCGTCTGGAAGACCATGCCGATCGCCACCGGCGCCGCCATCGCGATGACGCTGCGCGAGATCGGCCCCTGTGTCAGCTTGCCGGCCTCGAGGGCGGGGCTGCTTGACTCGCTCATGGGTTCTGCGCCTCGCGGCAACGGCGGACCAGGGTCTGCAGGTGCGCGCGTACGTCGACCGGCCACCCGGCCGAGTGGCGCTCGAGGTCGACATCCCGCTTCGCGTAGAAAGCGCGCAGGGCTTCCTCGTAGTGCGGCCGGTCGCCGGCCATCACGCGCAGGTAGCGGTCCACCGCATCCTGGGCCGCGACCACCCGGTCGCGGTCGCAGCTGCCTCGGCGTGCCTCGTCCACCAGTCGGCGCAGGGTTGCGGAGGCGCCGCCGCGCTGCGTCTTCAACCAGTCCCAGTGACGTGGCAGCAGCGAGACCTCGCGCGACACGACCCCGAGTCGCGGGCGGCCTGGTCCGCTCGAACGCACGCCTGCAGCATCGCCTGTATTGGGTGCGTCGTGCGCGCCAGCGAGGCGCGAGACGATCTCG
>Ga0209253_10006442_pt1 | contig 10169 bp, 8 predicted proteins | sample FrelakmetBRP12BR_FD_187145 | JGI IMG/M metagenome (GOLD analysis project Ga0209253, IMG submission 187145) | Freshwater lake sediment microbial communities from the University of Notre Dame, USA, for methane emissions studies - BRP12 BR (SPAdes)... | ecosystem: Environmental > Aquatic >...
GGCGCAGTACGGCGGTTCTCCTGAGCATCGCCGCGTACGACGAGGCCGAGCATGAACGGGAGCTGTTGCGAATGCTGGCGCGCGGCGAGAAGGAGATTGCGGAGGGTGCCGGGTTCGACCTCGACAGCGTGTTGGCTGAAGCCGACGCCATGCTTGCGACCAAGCTGCGGTGAGGATCCGTTTCACGCCGTCGGCGCGGGTGCAGTTCTTGGGCGCAGTGGCGTACATCCGCCGCGACAAACCGGCGGCGGCCACGCGGTTCCGAAGGCGCGTCGAAACCGTTCTCCGGCAACTCGAGAAGTTTCCACAGTCCGGGCGAAGGATTCCGGAGTTCCCGGACCTCCCGCATCGACCGTGCACCAGCAGCCGGTCCCGCCGAAGCCGCGCGGTGAACGCAGCGCTGTGCGAGTCGTCCCGGCAGTCCGTTCCGGGGTTCGGTCGAGGGCGCGTGTCTGATAGTGGAGGACTGTCCCCATGGACGCTTCCCCCGCCTCGCCCGCGCTTCGGTTCGACAACACGTGGGCCCGCCAGCTGGACGGCTTCTATCTTGTACCAGAGGAATAGGCCACCACCCCGCTCGCCCGCCGCAAGCACGCAGGCCCCCGCGACGGCGTTCGCCAGGTCGTCGTGCCCGGCCGGGGGGTGGTCCACCGTGTCTCGCCCACCGCGTGCTGTGCGGCGCTCCAGCGCCAGCAGCTGGGTCGCCAAGCGCGGCACATCGAGCAACTCGACCCGCCCGCTGTTCACCAGGGGCAGGAAGTCGATGTAGAGGTCACTCTTGGGCTTCTCGGCGCCGCGGTACTCGATGTTGTGCTTCCCGAACGCCTGGCGGACCCAGTCGCCTCCGTAGCGATCCCCGGTGACCTCTCGGAGCTCGTTCCGGAAGAGCGGCAGGCCGGTAGACGCGCCGGGCAGAGGGGTGGTAGGGGCGAAGGGCAAATACCCGCTTTGAAGCGCTTATCGGCTGACACGAATGGCGGTGCTTCGTCAACGATGGCCTGTCTGTCATTTGACCATGCCTCCCCACTCACAGACGCGACTTACGGCCGCCGCAGCGCTGGCCATCGCCGCCTCCATGTAGCAACCGCCGAATAGGTCGCTCACAAAGGAGACTCCCTTCAATTCCCTGGCCTGACAGCGGAAGTCCAAGACACGGCGATAGGCGCCCGCAGGATATCGCGCCACCCCATAGGGATGGCGAACCAGAGCTACCTCGTCAATCCACTGAGAAACACCGGGAATCATCAACTCCAGATCCTCTTGGGCCTGCTTGATGATCTCTTTGTCCGGCTTGGGCATCATCTCCAGCGTCATGGGATGTCCCGTCCATACGGTCAACACGCTCTTCCCACTAGGGCTCATCTCCGGGACTTTGGAGTGTTCATCCACGGCGAACATGAACGCTCTCCTCAAGGAGGGATCATTGAAGTAGCACCAGACATCCCGACGCAGCGGGCGGTCGAGGTAGAAGACCGGCATGGGCATGGGGTTGTAGATGACCGATTCAAAGAAACGCCGCTGTTCCTCAAACTCTTCTGGCATCAGGCGCGCTGCTGCCGGGGGGGCAACGGCCACGACCACATGGCCCGCCTTCTTCACTGATCCGTCCTGTTGCATCTGCACTCCTACCACCCGGCCCTTCTCCACCACGAGCTGTCGCACCGGCGCTTCATATTGCACCGGCAACTGCTTGGCCAACTCTTCGGCGAGCGAGGCCACACCCCCGGTGAGGGCGATGAAGTTGGAGAACGCGGTGAGGCGAAATGAGTGGATGAAATGGTAGAGGCTCATCCACTCAGGCATCCCCTGATTCTCGGCCATGCTCGTGGTCGTCAGGATGAAGTCCCTCAGTGGCCGGTCCGACGGCGCCGCCCACATGTCCAGCACTTCAACGTTGTCATACTCGGGGTGATCCTCGGCAATCCGATACATGGGGAAGCGGTGCCCAAAGAGAACATACCTGAGGATGAACCAGGCGAGCTTCATGTTGCCGCGCAACCCGAGGACCCTCATGTAGGGAACCCGGTGGTCGTACAGATAGATGGAACCGTCGCGGAGGGCGAAATGCACCTTACCTGCAATGGTCCTTCTGGTGGTGCTGAGGTTCACGGCATCCATCAACTGGTAGGCATAGCGAAAGTTAGAATGATAGAACTGGGCGCCAACATCAACCCGATCGCCCTTGCGTTCCAGAGTGAGCGTGCGCCCGCCGGGTCGATCGAACGCCTCGAGGATCTCGACCGCATACCCCCGCTGGCAGAGCCAGCACCCTGTCGCAAGCCCGCCGATGCCAGCCCCAACCACGAGGACCTTTGCGTCTTCCACTGTTGCTTACCTCCTTCGGAGCAGGGCCGCGTGCGGGAGATGGCCGAGGTCTTTACATTCAGGCCCACGGGCGCGTTCCGTGCATGCAGTCGTGGTCGCGCCGCCTGTCGGAGACTCACGTCCTGGCAGCCGCATGGCCGATAAGAACCTCAAAGCGGGTATCGGCCTCTGCACCCGCGCGTGGCAGAACCCGAGCTCGCGGTGCTATCCGCCTATCCGCCCAGAGGCCTCGCGGCGGCGCCGTCACTGCCAGTTCGTCCTCAGTAATTCCCGGCGTACCAGCCCCCGAAGTCCTCCAGGCCAGGCGCGTCGTAGGCGTTGACGCGCGCGTCGGTGACCACCTGGACGACCGCCGGCCGCCCCGTCGCGAAGGCCCGCTCGACGGCCGGGCGCACGTCCGCCGTTCGCTCGACGAATTCGCCGTGCGCGCCCAGCGCTCGCGCCAGGTGATCGAGCCGGACACGTGCCGTCTGACATTCGACCAACCGGCCGATGTCCGCGAGCTGCCCGGCGTGCTCCATGCCCCAGTGTTGATCGTAGTTGACGATGACGACGACCGGAAGGCTGTGGCGCACCGCCGTCTCCAACTCCATCGGGTAGAAGCCGAAGGCCGAGTCGCCCGTGATCAGGCACACTCGCCGTTGCGGCCCGACGGCAAGCTGGGCCCCGAGCGCGTACGGCAACCCCGTTCCGAGGTGGCCGAACTTCGACGTCCACAAGAAATCGGTGGAGCGTTGCTCGTTGCAGAACCCCTCCCAGAGCCCGGTCGAGCCGCCATCGCGGACGATGACCGCATCGTCCGGAATCGCCGCCCGCGCCTCGGCAATGGCACGGGCCGGATGGACCGGCACCGAATCCGGCGCCCCGTCAACATACGCACTGCGAAACGCCTGCTGGACGGCACGCCAGTCGGCGAGCTGCGGGGGCACCGGAAACGCGCCCGCTCGCGGCAGGGCCTCGAGCAGCTGCCCGAGCACCTCGCGCAGATCACCGACCAGCGGGATGTCGATGGCCCGATTGACCCCGAAGGCGGTCGGATCGCGCTCGACGAGGATCCAGCGTTGCCGCCCCTCCTCCGCAAACTGGGGCGGTCCTCCGAAGGCGAGGGACTCGCCGAGTGACGTGCCGACAGCCAGGATGCAGTCGGCCTGCTGACAGGCCTCGGCGCCGGGCCCGAGCGGCAACAGCACCTGCGGATGCGTTTCCGGCAGCGCACCGCGCCCCCCGTAGGTCAGCAAGACCGGCCCACCCAGGATCTCGGCGAGCCGCCGGAAGGCGTCGTGCGCCCGCGCGAGGTGGATGCCGGTGCCGCCGATCAGCAGGGGCATCCGCGCCTCGCGCAGTGCGACCACCGCCGCCTCGATCGCCGCCTGCGGCGCGCCCTGCGGCGCCAGGCGGTACCGGTGCGGTGGGCGCAGCGGCGAGAAGGCGGCGGCTTCCGTCATCACGTCCTGCGGGATCTCGACGTACACGGGGCCGGGCCGTCCGGTGGTGGCGTGGCGGAACGCTTCCGCCAGCACCTCGTCGATCCGGCGGGCCGTGTCCACGACCGCCGCGTACTTCACGACGGGCTCGAACAGCCGGATCTGCGGCGTGAACTGGAACCGCCCGCGGCGCACCGCCGACATGGTGGAGCGGGTTCGCTGGGTGGCGAGCACGACGACGGGGACGTTCTCGATCGAAGCGCACACGACGCCGGGGACGAGGTTTGCGACCCCCGGGCCCATGCCGGCCATGACGACCTGGGGACGACCCGTCATGCGGGCGAGTGCGTCGGCCATGTGCACGCCCGCGGCCTCGTGGCGCGGCGCGATGACACGCATGCCGCGTTCCACGGCGCGGCGATGCACGGCGTTGTAGGAGACGTCACAGATCGATACGAGCGTGTCGACCCCCTCGTTGCACAGAAAGTCGGCGATGCGCGCGCCGACCGGTGCGGTACCGGCGTGATCCGTCATGGCGTGGTCCCTCCCGTGGCAGCCCCGCAGGCCGCGGTGTCCAGCAGCGGCGCCACCAGCCCGAGGCTGAGGCCCGCGGTCATCCCCCCGTCGATGCAAATCGCCTGGCCCGACACGAACGCTGCCTCGTCCGAGGCGAGAAAGTGAAACAGCGCAGCGACCTCCTCCGGGCGGCACAGCCGGCCCAGGGGCATCATCCGCGTAGCGATGGTCAACTCGGCCTCGCCACCCGGTGACCTGGCCATCGGCGTATCCACCGTGCCGGGACAGACGCAGTTGACGCGGATGTTCCGGGGGGCGAGCTCGAGCGCCGCCGTGCGCGTGACGCCGATCACCGCGGCCTTGGAGGCGACGTACGGCGCGTACGTCGGGGCGCCCTGCACACCGGCCACCGACGCCGTATTGAGAACCGCTCCACCGGCGCCCATCCGCAGGGCGGCGTGCTTGGTGCCGAACACGACGCCGAGGAGATTGATCCGGAGGGTCGCCTCGAAGTCGGCGCCGGCCAGGGAGTCGACGAAGCCGGCGGTCCCACCGATCCCCGCGTTGTTGACGACCACATCGAGCCGCCCGTGGGCGTCGACGGCCCGCTCCATGAGGGCCGCCACGTCGGCCTCGGAGGCAACGTCCGTGCGCACGTACGTGCCGCCGATCGCCGCGGCCTCCGCGGTCGCATCACTGACGTCCGCGAGCACCACGCGGGCACCCGCCGCCGCGAACCGCCGCGCGGTCGCCAGCCCAATGCCCGAGGCCGCCCCGGTGACCACGGCGACCTTGCCGGCGAGTGAGAACATCCAACATCCCTCCCTTTCGGACCGGCGAGGCCGCGCGCGCCTCGCGCATCGCGGCGCGCATCGGTCGCCTCGTTCCGGGTTCCCCCTGCGGGTTCCTGGTCCCTCCACCAATGCGCAAGATCGGGGCCAGTGGCGCGTGGCACGGCCGGCGACGGCGCCTGCCGATTCGACGAGCGCTTCCCTTCCCCCGCACCCAGCACCTGTGCAACAACGGTGCAACGATGCTGCAACGGGCCCGAGGCGCAGGGCGATGACCACCGACGAGACAATCCGCACGCCAGTCCTCCTCGGCGAGAACACCCTGCGCCTCCTCGACACGCTGAATATCGCCTGCCTGCACGTGGACGACGACTTCGTCATCCTCGAGGTGAACGACAAGCTCACCGAGGCGTACGGCGGCACCCGCGACGAGTTGGTGGGGCACCACTGCCGGGAGTTCCTCAGTGGCGAGGAGTTCGACCGGCTGGTGGCGATCGACGCGGGCTTCCTCGACCAGGGAGCCCGGCACTACCAGTACGAATTCAGCTTGCGTGGCAAGACCGGGGTGGCCGTACCGTTCCTGTTGCACACATCGGTCAACCTCAATACGGCCGGGGTCCCGGCGTCGGCCAATGTCCTGCTGACCGACATCCGCGACCAGAAGCGAATGCAGCAGGATCTCGCCGCGGCGAACAGCGCCCTCGCCCAGAGCCGCGACGCCCTGGAGACCGAGAAGCGGACGCTCAAGGCGATCCTGTTCGGCATCGGCGACTGCGTCACCATCTTCGACCCGGCGGGCCACATCCTGCTGAGCAACCCTCTCAGCCGGCGGGTTTACGGCAACGGGCGGGCGCCGCTGGTCGGTCCGGACGCGGAGTCCGGCGCGATCTTCCGCATCGAGATCGACGGTACGGAACGGCTTTTCACGGGACGGGTCCAAACCATATGCGACAGCCGGGACCGCGTCAGTGCTCGGGCCGAAATCCTCACCGAGGTCACCGACCAGGTCCGGGTCGAGGAACGGGACAACGAAATCCGTCGCATGCGGCGCCGGATCGAGCGCAGCGAGCTCGGCGCGGAGATCGTCAGCCGGAGCCCGGTCATGCAGCCTGTGCTCGACCGACTCCTGCGCTGCGCCGATGTGGACTCGGCGGTGCTCCTGCTCGGCGAGACCGGGGTGGGCAAGGAGCTTGCGGCTCGGGCCATCCACGCCCGCAGCAGCCGCGGGCGCCGCCCCTTCGTGCCGGTCAACTGCGGCTCCATCCTCGAGTCTCTGCTCGAGTCGGAGCTGTTCGGTCACGACCGGGGCGCTTTCACCGGCGCCGTCGCGTCGCGCCCCGGCCTGTTCCGCGAGGCGGACGGCGGCACGCTCTTCCTCGACGAAGTCGGGGACCTCAACCCGGCCTTCCAGGTGAGGTTGCTGCGGGCGTTGCAGGAGCGGGAGGTGCGTCCCGTCGGCGGCAGCCGCGCCTACCCGGTGGACGTGCGCATCATCAGCGCCACGAACGCGGACTTGGCCGACCTGGTGGCCCGCGGCAGATTTCGCAGTGACCTCTACTTCCGGATCGCGGTCATCCCCGTCGTCATTCCGCCGCTGCGCGAGCGCCGCGAGGACATCTTGCCGCTCGCCGACTACTTCCTCCACCAGCACGCCGGCCGCGGCGCCGCGGCCGCGAAGCGCTTGGACACAGCGGCGTGCCGCCTGCTCCTGGAGTACCCATGGCCCGGCAACATCCGTGAGTTAGCGAACGCCATCGAGTACGCAGTCGCCATGAGCCGACGCACGATCCTGCAGTCCGGCGACTTCCCGCTCTTGCAGGCGGCACCGCCCGCCGCGCCGAGCCGCCCGGCCGTCCCCGAGCCGGGGCACGCCGCGCCGCGCGCCGCGGACGGCCCCGCCGCGGCATACCTGAAGCCGTGGGAGGTGGAGGAACGCCGAACGATCGTCGCGGCGCTCGTCCGGTGCAAGAACAACCGCGAGCGCGCGGCCCGCGAGCTCGGCGTGTCGCGCACGACTCTGTGGCGCAAGATTCGGACGTACCACGTCTGACCCGCGTCGATACGGAGCACGTCACCTGTGCTCCGCGGCTCCCGACGGAAGTACGAACCAGTTGAAACAGAGCAGGACGCTCGTTGGAAGAAGAAGGCAGAGCCGGACCGAGAAAGGCTACGTCGGATAACCAGGGTTACGTCACTCGACAGTGAGAAGTTCTCTGGTTCGTGACGCCTACCTCAGGTTGTAGGCGTTCATCGCGATGCCAACGAGATCGGGGACCCTCCCGCGGCTCGGAAACATCTCCTGCGTCGAGTAGCTTTGGGTCGAGTACTTGTAGATGGCGAAGTCCCAGGTCTCGAGTTCGCCGCGATAGCCGAGCCGGCAGAGGGGGCTTCCGCCGTGCCGCACGTAGCAGTACCGCCCCGCCCGCTCGACCGCGAGATCCGGGTCGCCGAGGCTGTCGATCTCGCGCCAGAGGTGAGCCAGCGCCTCTTGTGGGATCGTCGGCGTCTTCTTGCGTCCCTTCTTGTCGTGTTCCATCGCTCGGCGTACGCACCTCCCGTGGCGTGCTGGGTGGAGGTGGGGCATGGGGCAGCGGATGGCGAAGGGCGACTACGCCACTGCGGAGCTGCTGGTGGCCAAGGGCAAGGAGATCCGACAGTTCGAGTCGGAGGTCGATGCGCTGCGCAAGCGGTGGCGTGAGGTGTGCGGGAGCGGCGCGTCGAAGAAAGTTGTCACGCCGCTCTGGGCCTACTTCCAGCCGATCCTGCAGGCCCTCACCAGTCTCGGCGGGGAAGGCCGGCGCGATGACTTGGAGACCCAGGTGGAGCGCGTGATGGGCGCGTCGTTCCAGGCGGGGGATCGGGAGGGCTCGGGGCGGGGTCGCGAACGCTGGCGGTCGATGGTGCATCGGGCCCGCAAGCCGATCATTGCCGAAGGCTGGATCGAAGCCCGCGGCGGGAAGATGTGGAGGATCACGGACGCGGGCCGCCGGGCGGCCGAGAAGCCGATTGGCAAGGACGCGGGCACGCGCGGGTAGCTGAGGAGCGAGCCCGCGGGAAGAGCGCTTGCGGGACGCTCGACACATTGTTTAGACTTGCCCCCCGAAGTCTGAATAGCGGGCGAAGTAGTGAAGCTCTCCTGAACAAGGCAACCAGGCTATGAAACGCGGCGAAACGGGACGATACGAGCGAACGGCCATCGGCGGCGAGACCGTACGGGCGTTCATCCCGTTCCCGTTACCTCCCGATCCGCCGCTCGTGTTCGAGGGCCGCCTCCAGCAGCTTCTCGAGAACGCCGTCCTGTCGCTCGGACGCCTCGACAGCCTCTCGACACTCCTGCCCGAGACCGGGCTCTTTCTCTATACCTACGTTCGCAAGGAGGCCGTGCTCTCCTCGCAGATCGAGGGCACGCAGTCGTCGCTCTCCGATCTCTTGCTCTTCGAGTTGGAGGAAGCGCCCGGTGTGGCGCAGGGCGACGTGGTCGAGGTGTCGAACTACGTGGCCGCGATGGAACATGGGCTCTCACGACTCAGGGAGCGCTTTCCGCTGAGCGGCCGGTTGCTGCGCGAGATCCACGGCGTGCTGCTGGCCCGTGGGCGCGGCAGCGAAAAGGATCCCGGCGAGTTCCGGCGAACGCAGAACTGGATCGGCGGCAGCCGGCCCGGGAACGCGGCCTTCGTGCCCCCGCCGCCGCACGCGGTCGCGGACTGCATGGCCGACCTCGAGCGCTTCTTGCACGTCGAGAACGATCGCCTGCCCGTCGTGACACGCGCGGCGCTTGCCCACGTGCAGTTCGAGACCATTCACCCCTTTCTCGACGGCAACGGCCGCATCGGACGGCTGCTGGTCACGTTCCTGCTCTGCCACGCGGGCATGTTGCGGGAACCGCTGCTCTATCTCAGCCTCCACCTCAAGCAGAACCGGGAGGAGTACTACCGGCTCCTCGATCTCGTGCGGCGCGAAGGAGACTGGGAGTCGTGGCTCGAGTTCTTCCTCGAGGGCGTGCAGCAGACGGCGGAAGGCGCGGTCTCGACAGCGCGACGGCTCGGCGCGCTCTTCCAGGAGGACCGCCGCCGAATCCAGACACGGGGCCGTGCGGCCGGCTCGGCGCTCCGCGTGCACGACGTGCTCAAGCAGCGTCCGCTCACGTCGCTGCAGGAGATCCGGCGGCGCGCCGGTCTCTCGTTTCCGGCGGCCTCGGACGCGATGGCACTGCTGGCTGAGCTGGGGATTGCTCGCGAGCTCACAGGGAAGAAACGCAACCGCCTATTTGGATATACCCAGTACCTCGCGATTCTCGGCGAGGGGACGGAACCGTCGTGAGTCATGGGGACGTGACGTGGCCCTGAACCCCATTGTCTTCACCGAGAAGGTCGTCCGCAGCTTCCTGCGCTATCAGCTCACGGCGTATCCGTTCGCCGCCGAGCGGCTGCACGTGCAGATGCGGCGGCTCCTTTCGCTGGATCAGACGCGGCATTCCCCGCTCCTGAAGGGACCGTACGTCAGCCTCTCACGTCCCTTCCGTCAGGGGGCGGCGGTGGACGACCTCGTGCGCGAAGGGGCCTTCCACCCGCACATGCGCCAGCGCATCCCGGCGGAGATCACCCACGTCTACGGCCATCAGGAAGACGCGATCCGCGCCATCCGCGATGGCCGCACGACGCTCGTCTCGACGGGCACCGGTTCGGGCAAGACCGAGTGCTTCCTCTACCCGATCGTGAGCACGTGCCTCGAGCTGCGAGACGCCGGTGCGCCGGCCGGGATCAGCGCCGTCATCGTCTATCCGATGAACGCGCTCGCGGAGGACCAGCTCGGGCGCTTACGCTCCCTGCTGGCCGGAACCGGCATCTCGTTCGGCATGTACGTGGGCAAGACGCCCGAGCGCGAGAGCAACGTCGCCGGCATCCGCCTGCCGGCAGGCGCGTCGCGGGCCGACTACGAGGCGCGGCTGGCCGAGGTGCGCCGCGAGAAGCGCAGCGACAGCCCCGTTCTCGACGGCCAGGTCCGCCAGCGCCTGGAGGAGCGCGTACTTGTAGGAGGCCGTGAACGAGCCCTCGGCGAGGAGCCGCTGGAGCTTCAGCAGGATCGCGATCTGCCGCGCCTCGGTGGGCTCGCT
>Ga0209253_10006443_pt1 | contig 10169 bp, 8 predicted proteins | sample FrelakmetBRP12BR_FD_187145 | JGI IMG/M metagenome (GOLD analysis project Ga0209253, IMG submission 187145) | Freshwater lake sediment microbial communities from the University of Notre Dame, USA, for methane emissions studies - BRP12 BR (SPAdes)... | ecosystem: Environmental > Aquatic >...
CCTTCAATTGCGAATACGGTCCTATTCGCGCCTGAACGCGCTCCTACAACGCTCGGACCGGGGTTCGTTGGGGTATCAGGAAAACCCAGGCATGCGGAGTATTTCGAAAGCCGGGGCTCTTCGATCCATCTCATGGCCTCGTCCGCTCTTCAGGGCGACTGCCTCTTGGACAGTCATCACTGGACGTGCGCGGCAATGAAGCGCTTGACGGCTTGGACGTCGGCATCCATTACCTCGAAGCGCTGCGGCAGCGCTTCGAGGTTCTCGAACCCCGCTGGGCGCTCGGGCTCGCGGCCGAGCGCTTCGCGAATCGTCTCGTCGAACTTGACGGGCAGCGCCGTTTCCAGGCACACCAGCGGAACGCCCGGCTCGCGGTAGTCCAGGCCGACCTTGAAGCCGTCCGCGGTGTGGGTGTCGATCATGACACGATAGTCGCGCCAGACGCGCCGGATCATCGCGACGCGATCGCCGTGCGTGCTGCATCCCGACACGAAGCCGAACTGCCCGACGCGGTCGAAATCGGGCGTGCCGGCGAGGTCGAACGCGCCGCCATCCTCGACCGCGCGCCACAGCGCCCGCACCTTCTCCGCGTCGCGCCCGGTCAGATCGAAGACGAAGCGCTCGAAGTTCGAGGCCTTGGAGATGTCCATCGACGGGCTCGAGGTCTGGCGCGTTTCGCGCGCGCCGCGCGGACGGTAGCGCCCCGCGCGGAAGAACTCATCGAGCACGTCGTTCTCGTTCGTGGCGAGGATGAGGCGGCGGATCGGCAGCCCCATCATGCGGGCGACGTGCCCCGCGCAGATGTTGCCGAAGTTGCCCGAGGGTACGGCGAACGAGGCCTGTTCGTCATCGGCGCCGGTGACCGCGAAATAGCCCTTGAAGTAATACACCACCTGGGCGACGATGCGCGCCCAGTTTATTGAATTGACCGTGCCGATGTGGTGGCGCTGCTTGAACGCCTGGTCATTCGAAACCGCCTTGACGATGTCCTGGCAGTCGTCGAACACGCCGCGAATGGCGATGTTGAAGATGTTGGGCTCGCGCAACGAGAACATCTGCGCGGTCTGGAAGCGGCTCATCTTGCCGTAAGGCGAGAGCATGAAAACGCGGATGCGCTGCTTGCCGCGCATGGCGTATTCGGCCGATGAACCGGTGTCCCCCGAGGTGGCGCCGAGGATGTTCAGCTCCTCCCCAGTTTCCCCGAGCACGTACTCGAACAGATTGCCCAGCAGCTGCATCGCCATGTCCTTGAAGGCCAGCGTCGGGCCGTTGGACAGCTCCAGCAGATGCAACCCCTCTTCGAGCGTGCGCACCGGGGTGATCTCGCCCGGATCGTCGCCGGCCCGGCAGTTGCGGTAGGTCTGCGCCGTGTAAGTCCTGTCGATGATGCGCTTCAAGTCCTCGGCGGGGATGTCGTCGCAGAAGCGGGAGAGGATCTCGAAGGCGAGCTCGCGATAGGCGAGGCTGCGCCATTGGCGAAGCTGCGCCGCCGTGACCATGGGATAGCGCTCCGGCAGCGTCAGTCCGCCGTCGGAGGCGAGACCGCCGAGCAGAATCTCGCGGAATGTTCTGGGCGGCGTTCCGCCGCGGGTCGAGACGTAACGCATCAATTCCTGCCAAGCTCCTCCAGGCGGATGCGGATAACCTTGCCGGAGACGGAGGGCAATTCCTCGATCATCGCAATGGCCGCATTGACGTGTTTCTCCACCGTGAGGTGCGTGAGCATGATGATATCCACCTGCTCTTCGCCCTCGCCCGGCTCCTTCTGCACCATGGCGTCTATGGAGATCCGCAGATCAGCCAGGATCCGCGTGATGTCGGCCAGCACGCCGGGCCTGTCGTAGGCGCGCATACGCAGGTAGTACGCGGTCTCGACGTCGCCGATCGGCAGGATCGGCGTGTCGGACAGCTGGTCGGGCTGGAACGCCAGGTGCGGCACGCGGTGTTCCGGGTCAGCGGTCAGCAGGCGCGTCACATCGACCAGATCGGCCACCACCGCGCTCGCCGTCGGTTCGGCGCCGGCCCCGGCGCCGTAGTACATCGTCGCGCCGACCGCATCGCCCTTGACCAGCACCGCGTTCATCACGCCTTCGACGTTGGCGATCAGCCGGCGCGCCGGAATCAGCGTCGGATGCACGCGCAGCTCGATGCCCTCGCGCGCCCGTCGCGTAATGCCGAGCAGCTTGATGCGGTAGCCGAGTGCCTCGGCATAGCGAATGTCTTCCCTGGTGAGCTTCGAGATGCCTTCGATGTAGGCCTTGTCGAACTGCATCGGCACGCCGAAAGCGATCGCGGCGAGGATCGTGAGCTTGTGCGCGGCGTCGATGCCCTTGATGTCGAAGGTGGGGTCGGCTTCCGCGTAGCCGAGCCGCTGCGCCTCCTTCAATACGGTTTCGAACGTCAGACCCTTGTCCCGCATCTCCGAAAGGATGAAGTTGCTGGTGCCGTTGATGATGCCGGCGATCCACTCGATGCGGTTGGCGGTCAGCCCTTCGCGCAGCGCCTTGATGATGGGAATGCCGCCCGCCACCGCCGCCTCGAACGCCACGATCACGCCCTTGGCCTGCGCGGCGGCGAATATCTCGTTGCCGTGGTGGGCCAGCAGGGCCTTGTTGGCGGTCACGACATGCTTGCCGTTGGCGAGCGCCTTGAGCACCAGGTCCTTGGCGACCGTGCAGCCGCCGATCAGCTCCACGATGATGTCGATGTCCGGATCGCCGATTACAGCATAGGCGTCATCGGTGAGCCGAGCGCGACCGCCCGTGACGCGTTGCGCGCGTTCGAGATCCTTGTCCGCCACCACGGCGATGCGGATCGGCCGCCCCGCCCGGCGCGTGATCTCCTCCTGGTTGCGCTCGAGCACCGTGAACGTGCCGCCCCCCACCGTTCCGATGCCGAGCAGCCCAACGTTGATGGGCTTCATTTCAGCGCCTGTGAAAAAATCCGCCTGTGGGAGCGGGGTTGCCCGCGAAATATCAACGCAATCATGTAGTTATCTCGGCCAAGGCCGCTCCCACGACGAAAAATTCACAACCTCTCAGCGCCTTCTCGATCATCAGGTGCCGTGCCGCTTGCGGTAATGGTCGAGGAACCGCGCGATGCGGTGGATCGCCTCCTGGAGATCGTCCGCGTTCGGCAGGAACACCAGGCGGAAGTGATCGGGATGCGGCCAGTTGAAACCCGATCCCTGCACCAGCAGAACCTTCTCCTCCAGCAGCAGCTCGAGCACAAATTGCTGGTCGTCGGCGATCGGATACATCCTTGGGTCGAGGCGCGGGAACAGGTACAGCGCCGCCTGCGGCTTGAAGCAGCTGACGCCGGGAATGTCCGTGACGAGTTTCCAGGCGAGATCGCGCTGCCGCGCGAGCCGCCCGGTCGGGATGACGAGATCTTCGATGCTCTGGTAACCGCCCAATGCGGTCTGGATCGCGTACTGCGCGGGGACATTCGCGCACAGGCGCATGGAGGAAAGAATGTTCAGTCCCTCGATGTAGTCCTGCGCATGCCGCTTCTCTCCGGACACGACCATCCATCCCGCGCGATAGCCCGCAGCGCGATAGTTCTTCGACAAGCCGTTGAAGGTGATGCACGGAACTTCTTCGGACACGGCGGCGAGAGCCGTGTGGGACAAACCGTCATAGAGGACCTTGTCGTAGATCTCATCGGCATAGAGGATGAGCTGCTGCTGCCGGGCGATCTCGGCGATCTCGACCAGCAGCGCTTTCGGATAGAGCGCGCCGGTAGGGTTGTTGGGATTGATGAGGACGATGGCGCGCGTATTCGGCGTGAGCCTGGAGCGGATGTCCTGCACATCGGGCAGCCATCCGGCCTGCTCATCACACAGATAATGGCGGGGAATGCCGCCCGACAGGCTGACGGCCGCCGTCCACAGCGGGTAGTCGGGCGTCGGAATGAGCACCTCGTCGCCGTTGTTGAGCAGCGCCTGCATCGACATCACGATGAGTTCGGACACACCGTTGCCGATGTAGATGTCGTCGAGCTGCACGTCGCGCACGTGCTTCGACTGCATGTAGTGCATCACGGCCTTGCGCGCGGCGAACAGACCTTTCGAGTCGCAGTAGCCGGACGCGTTGGGCAGATTGTGGATGACGTCCTGAACAACCTCCTCGGGCGCATCGAAGCCGAACGGCGCCGGATTGCCGATGTTCAGCTTGATGATGCGATGGCCTTCCTCCTCCATCTGCCGGGCCCGGACCAGTACCGGGCCGCGGATGTCGTAGCAGACGGCCGCGAGCTTGGTGGATTTCAGTATCGGTTGCATTTTTCGGACACACTCACAGCAATCCGTCCTTGCGGAACATATCCTTGATGCCACGGATCGCCTGGCGCGTTCGCGCCTCGTTTTCTATCAATGCAAACCGGATATGATCATCGCCATACTCGCCGAATCCGACGCCCGGCGACACCGCCACCTTGGCGTCCTCGAGCAGCTTCTTGGCGAACTCCAGTGATCCCAGCTTCATGTACGGGTCAGGGATTCGGGCCCAGACGTAGAGGGTCGCCTTCGGCACATCCACCTCCCAAGCTGCCTCGGCGAGGCCCTTGCACAGGACATCGCGGCGCTTCTGGTATTTCAGCGCAATCTCGCGGACGCATTCCTGCGGACCCTCCAACGCGACGATGGAAGCGACCTGGAGCGGCGTGAACGTACCGTAATCGTGGTAGCTCTTGATCCGGGCCAGGGCGTGAACGAGTTCCGCGTTGCCCACCATGAAGCCGATGCGCCAGCCAGCCATGTTGTAGCTCTTCGACATGGTGAAGAACTCGACCGCCACCTCGCGCGCTCCCTGCACCTGCATGATCGACGGGCATTGCCAGCCATCGAACACGATATCGGCGTAGGCCAGGTCATGCACCACCAGGATGCCGTGGCGCCGCGCCAGCTCGATGATCTTCTCGAAGAACGGCAGCTCGACGCATTGCGTGGTCGGGTTGCTCGGAAAATTGAGGATGAGCAGCTTCGGCTTGGGGAACGATTCGTGGATGGCCCGCTCCAACTCCGCCAGGAAATCCACGCCGGGGGTCATGCGCACGTGGCGGATATCGGCGCCAGCGATGACCGGACCATAGATATGGATCGGATAACTCGGGTTCGGCACGAGCACGATATCGCCGCGGTCGAGGGTGGCCAACGCCAGGTGGGCGATGCCCTCCTTGGAACCGATGGTGACGATCGCTTCGCTTTCTGGATCCAGCTCGACGTCGAAGCGCTGCCGGTACCAGGCGCAGATCGCTCTGCGCAACCGCAGGATCCCCTTGGATACGGAATAGCCGTGGGTGTCCGGGCGCCGCGCCGCTTCGACGAGCTTGTCGACGATGTGCCGGGGCGTCTTCCCGTCGGGATTGCCCATGCTCATGTCGATGATGTCGTCGCCCCGCCGCCGGGCGGCCATCTTCAATTCGCCGGTGATGTTGAAGACGTAGGGCGGCAGGCGCGCGATTCGCGAAAACTCTCTCATGGCGCTTCCCGCCCGCGTCAGGCGGCACCAATGCTGAAAAGCGTATAATTTTACCCTACCCGCATCCGTACGGCGCGGAGTCTCTCGTTCCCGGCAATGAAGCTACAACTCGAGGCGCGCAGCGGTGGTTTCACCGTCACCGGTTATGGAGATGGCTACATCATGATCGACCACGTGCGCTACGAACGCAGTCTCGTGGTGATGCCGGATCGCCTCGCGCAGCGTTGGGCAAGCGCCGGATTCATGTCGCTGACGGCGGACGATTTTGCCTCCCTGCGGGACCTGACCCCGGACATCGTCCTGCTCGGCACCGGCCGGTCGCAGCGTTTCCCGCATCCGTCGGTGTTCAGGCCCCTGATCGAAGCGCGCATCGGCTACGAAGTGATGGACTCGGCGGCCGCATGCCGGACCTACAACATATTGATGACCGAGGGACGCCGGGTCGCCGCCGCACTTCTGATCGACTAACGCGCCTCTGCCGTCCGATGTCTTTATCGCGCCCGGTGTGATCATCGTCGCGTGATCATGAACGCTTCGCCTTTCACGCGGCCATCCCGCGATGAAATGACCAGAATGAAGCTGGCTCTCAAGATCGACGTCGACACCTATCGCGGCACCCTGGCGGGCGTGCCGCGGCTGGTCGAGATCCTGGGCAAGTATCGCGCGCGGGCGACCTTCCTGTTTTCGCTCGGGCCCGACCACAGCGGCCGCGCCATCAAGCGCGTCTTTCGGCCGGGGTTCATGCGCAACTTTTCCCCCACGTCGGTCCTCGCCCACTACGGTCTGCGCACGCTGCTCTACGGTACGCTGCTGCCCGCTCCGGATATCGGCAAGCGCTGTGCCGACATCCTGCGCTCGGTGGCTGTCGCCGGGTTTGAAGTCGGCATCCATTGCCACGACCACGTCAAATGGCAGGACGGGGCGGCGCGAGCGGACGATGCCTGGACGCGCGCGGAAATGGAACGTGCGTGCGACCGCTTCGCGGCGCTCATGGGAACGCCGGCCAAGGTCCACGGCGCCGCCGGCTGGCAGATGAATCGCCATGCCCTGCGTTTGACCCAGCGGCTTGGTTTCGATTACTGCTCCGATTCGCGCGGGTCGCACCCTTTCATTCCGGTCGTCAACGCCGAAATCATCGCCTGCCCGCAGCTACCAACCACCTTGCCGACGCTGGATGAACTCGTCGGCCGCGATGGAATCAGCGCCGAGAATGTGCACGATCACGTGCTCGCCCTGACCCGACGGCCGCTGCAGACGGGTCACGTGTATTCCCTGCACGCCGAGCTGGAGGGCATGAAGCTTGCCGCCGTGTTCGAGCGGCTGCTGGCTGGCTGGCGCAGCCAGGGCTACGATCTCACGGCGATGCGCACTGTCTTCGAAAGGCTCAACCCCGAGACGCTGCCTCGGCACGAGATCGTTCGCGGCGAGGTGCCTGGACGAGCGGGAACACTGATGCTGCAAGGCCCGGAATTCCTGGCCGATGCGTGACGGCAAACCGATTTCCTTCACCGGAGACAACCATGACGACTGCGAACGCGCTCATCGACGATTTCAGTCTTCCCGCCACCGGCGGCAAGGACTTCCAGCTCTTGCGGACGCGCGGAAAGCCCCTCGTGATCTATTTCTATCCCAAGGACGACACGCCGGGTTGCACCACGGAGAGTGAGCAGTTCCGCGACTTGTACGCCGAATTCCAGCAGGTGGGGTGTGCGCTCGTCGGCATCTCGCGCGACAGCGTCAAATCCCACGAACGCTTCAAGGCGAAGCTGGGGCTGCCCTTCGACCTGCTGTCCGACGCCGAGGAACAGGTGTGCAACCAGTTCGCGGTGATCAAGATGAAAAACATGTACGGCAAGCAGGTGCGGGGCGTCGAGCGCAGCACCTTCGTCATCGACGCCGAGGGCGTGCTGCGGCGGGAATGGCGCGGCGTCAAGGTGCCGGGCCATGCCCGGGAAGTGCTCGATTTCGTGAAATTGCTTTGACGCCGCGTCATGGACGGAGCATGACCGCTTCCCTGCCGTCGCCGCGATCCGTGGCCTTTTTTCGTCGCGTCCCATGAGCCGCAAGCAAGCGCATTCCGCTACAAAGCTGTTCGTGCTCGACACCAACGTGCTGATGCACGACCCCGCCAGCCTGTTCCGCTTCGAGGAGCACGATGTCTATGTGCCGATCATGACGCTGGAAGAGCTCGACAACAACAAGAAAGGCATGTCGGAGGTCGCACGCAACGCTCGCCAGGCGAGCCGTCTGCTCGATGCCGTCGTCTCGACCACGCAGCGCGACATCCGTGAGGGCATATCGCTGCGGGAGCCGTCGCGGGCGCTCGCCAGTGGCCGCCTCTTCCTGCAGACCGAGGCCATCAACGGCGTGCTGCCCTCGGCGCTGCCCACGGCTCGCGCCGATAACCAGATCCTGGCGGTGATGGTGCATCTGCGCGAGAAACATCCCAAGCGGCCGGTCATCCTGGTGTCCAAGGACATCAACATGCGCATCAAGGCCCGTGCGCTGGGGCTGGAGGCGCAGGATTATTACAACGACAAGGTGCTGGAGGACACCGACCTGCTCTACACCGGCGCGCGCGAACTGCCCGCCGACTTCTGGGACACCCATGGCAAGGACATGCAGTCGCGCAGCCGCGACGGGCGCGCGGTGTACCGGGTAAAGGGCGCGCTGATCCCGAAGCTGCTGGTCAACGAGTTCGTCTATCTCGACGGCGATCCGCCGTTCCACGCCATCGTCAGGGAGCGCGAAGGCAGGACCGGCGTGCTGGAGACGATAGTGGACTACACCCACCATCGGCACGCGGTCTGGGGCATCGCGGCGCGTAACCGCGAGCAGAACTTCGCCCTCAACCTGCTGATGGATGCCCGGATCGATTTCGTCACACTGCTCGGCCAGGCCGGTACCGGCAAGACGCTGCTGGCGCTGGCGGCCGGGCTCACGCAGACGCTGGACGCCAAACACTATGCCGAAATCATCATCACGCGCGTCACCGTTCCCGTTGGCGAAGACATCGGCTTCCTGCCCGGAACCGAGGAGGAGAAAATGACGCCGTGGATGGGCGCGCTGGAGGACAACCTGGATGTGCTCAACCGCGGCGACGAGGACAGCGGTGAGTGGGGCCGCGCGGCCACCCGCGACCTGATCCGCTCCCGAATCAAGGTGAAGTCGCTCAATTTCATGCGCGGGCGCACCTTCCTCAACAAGTTCCTGATCATTGACGAGGCGCAGAACCTGACGCCCAAGCAGATGAAGACGCTGATCACCCGCGCCGGTCCCGGTACGAAGGTCGTATGCCTGGGCAACATTGCCCAGATCGACACGCCCTATCTGACCGAAGGCAGCTCCGGTCTCACCTATGTGGTGGACCGCTTCAAGGGCTGGCAACACAGTGGTCACGTCACGCTGCAGCGGGGCGAGCGCTCGCGACTGGCCGATTACGCCGCGGAAGCGCTTTGACCTGAGCGTCGCGCCAGGGTCATCACGCTTGTTACGCCCGATACGCGCCCAAGGCGGTGAAATTCTCGAAACGCGTATATTCGCCCAGGAAGGTGAGCTGGATCTTTCCGATCGGACCGTTGCGCTGCTTGCCGATGATGACCTCGGCGATGCCCTTGTCCTTGCTGTCCGAGTTGTAGACCTCGTCCCGGTAGATGAAGAGGATGACGTCGGCGTCCTGTTCGATGGCGCCCGATTCCCGCAGATCGGACATTACCGGGCGCTTGTCGGTGCGCTTCTCCAGCTCGCGGTTGAGCTGGGAAAGCGCCACGATGGGGACATTGAGCTCCTTGGCAAGCGCCTTGATGGATCGCGAGATCTCGGATATTTCGGTAGCGCGGTTTTCGCCGTAGCGAGATGGCGACATCAGCTGCAGATAATCGACGATGATCAAGCCCAGCTTGCCGCACTGCCGGTACAGGCGCCTGGCGCGGGCGCGAAGGTCGACCGCATTGAGTCCGCCCGACTCGTCAATGTGTATTGGCGCGTCATGCAGCCGGCCCAGCGCCTGGGTCAGCCGCCCCCACTCGTCATCGTTGAGCTTTCCGGTGCGAACCCGGTGCTGGTCCAGGCGGCCGACTGAACCCAGGAAGCGCATCGCCAGCTGCGATCCCGGCATTTCCAGACTGAAGACGGCCACCGGCAGACCCAGATCAACGGCCACGTGCTCGGCGATGTTCAAGGCGAAGGCGGTTTTCCCCATCGAGGGCCGGCCCGCGACGACGATCATGTCGCCTGGCTGAAGTCCGGATGTCTTCTGATCGAGATCGATGAAGCCTGTCGGCACCCCGGTGACATCCGAGGGATTCTCGCGGTCATACAGCTCCTGGATGCGCTCGACCACCTTTCCCAGGATCGGCTGGATGGGAACGAAGCCCTGATCGCTGCGCATTCCGCTTTCGGCGATCTCGAAGATCTTCACCTCCGCCTCGTCGAGCAGAGTCTTGACGTCCTTGCCCTGCGGGCTCAGGGCCGCGGCGGCGATTTCGTCACCCGCTGCGACGAGCTTGCGCAGAACGGCCCGGTCGCGCACGATGTGCGCATAGCCCCTGATGTTGGCCGCGGACGGGGTGTTGTTAGCAATCTCCCCGAGGTAGGCCAACCCCCCGACCGCGTCCACCTCGTCGTTCTTTTCCGCCGCTTCGAATACCGTCACGACATCGGCCGGCTTGCCGTGCTCGACGAGCTTGG
>Ga0209253_10006444_pt1 | contig 10168 bp, 10 predicted proteins | sample FrelakmetBRP12BR_FD_187145 | JGI IMG/M metagenome (GOLD analysis project Ga0209253, IMG submission 187145) | Freshwater lake sediment microbial communities from the University of Notre Dame, USA, for methane emissions studies - BRP12 BR (SPAdes)... | ecosystem: Environmental > Aquatic >...
CCAATAAATGACCAGGTGGCAAATGTGGTCGTTGCCCAGTTGCTCTATCTAAGCGCCGAGGATCCTGAAACGGCTATTAGTTTATATATTAACTCTCCCGGTGGTCAAGTCTATGCGGGTATGGCAGTCTACGATACCATGCAGATGATCCCAAATCCAATCCGAACTTTAGCCGTAGGTATGACTGCTTCTTTCGGGACAGTGTTACTAACTGCTGGCACCAAGGGTGAGCGCTATGCCCTGCCCAATGCGACCATCCACATGCATCAACCCCTCGGGGGAGCACAGGGTCAAGCGTCTGATATCGAAATCCAGGCGCGTGAAATCCTGCGCCTGAAAGACCAATTGACCCATGTACTGGCTCGTCACACTGGACAATCAGATGAAATCATAGAGCGTGACACCAATCGCGATTTTTACCTGGACGCAAAGGGTGCAGTGGAGTACGGGCTTGTAGATCATGTGATGGAAATCCCAGCTTCTAAGTTACTTACGAAGTAGGAGCGACACGGTAGAGTGATTAGAGTCGTGCGACTAAGTCGCACGACTTTATTTTCCTGGTAAATTGACTATGATTCAATTAAACACAGGTCTGAAAGCATTGATCATCGATATGGATGGCGTAATCTGGCGGGGCGACCAGCCGCTCGGAGATTTACCGGTGATTTTCGCTGAATTTAAACATCGGGGATACCAAACTGTTTTGGCTACCAACAACGCTACTCTCTCGGATGATCAATATTTGGCGAAATTGCAGCAGTTTGGCGTAGAGCTGGAAGAATGGCAGATTATTAGCTCGCCCGATGTTGCCGGAAATTATCTTCGTAAGCGGTATCCGGGGGGTGGTCCGATTTTTTCGGTGGGTGAAGTAGGGATGAAGGATACACTTGCGAAGTATGGATTTTACCAGAACGATCAGAATGTTCTGGCAGTCGTGGCAGGCTTAGACCGACAAGTTACGTATGATAAACTTGCACGAGCGACTTTATTGATTCGATCTGGAGCGATGTTTATTGGCACCAATCCTGATCGTACCTTGCCCATGCCCGAAGGTCTGATGCCTGGTGCTGGTTCTATTCTGGCAGCATTAGCGGCTGCGACCGATGTACAACCAGTGGTGGTTGGTAAACCAGAACCTGAAATATATCTTATTGCTCTAGAACGTTTGAACACCTCCCCATCAGAGACCCTCGTAGTTGGTGATCGCCTTGATACAGACATCGCCGGTGCACAGAAAATCGGTTGCCGCACAGCATTATTACTTTCTGGTGTTGCAACAGAAGCAGATGCAATGAACTGGCGGCCAGTTCCAGATATCATCGCACCCGATTTAACCGGTCTACTTGAGTGGTTATGATAACTGATACTGGCTCAATCAGGTTGATTTACGATTTCTCCCGCGAGGAATTGGAGCAAGAAGTCCTCTCTTGGGGTGAGCCAAAGTATCGCACCCGGCAGATCTGGCAAGGACTATATAAAGAATTTTATTCATCGGCTGATGAATTTTCTACATTGCCGTTGAGGCTTCGACAGGTACTTTCTGAGAGGTTTTCTTTTCACAATTTACTCCTAACGCAGAGCCTGGTGTCTAGTGAGGGCGAAACCCAAAAAACGCTTTTCACATTGCCGGATGGTCAGGGTATCGAGACTGTCTTGATGCAGTATAGGGAGCGGCGAACCTTGTGTATCTCTACTCAGGCTGGCTGTGCCATGGGTTGCGTATTTTGTGCTACCGGGCAAATGGGTTTTCGCAGGAATCTAACAAGTGGCGAAATTATTGAGCAGGTGATCTATTTTGCTCGCCGGCTATCGGCTATTAATGAGAAAATCTCCAATGTTGTGGTTATGGGGATGGGAGAGCCATTTCATAACTATGAAGGTACATTGAAAGCGATCGATCGCTTGAACGATCTTGAAGGTTTTGCTCTCGGCGCTCGCCGGTTTACCATTTCAACTGTTGGATTAATCCCGGGGATAAAACGATTTACACAAGAACACCGGCAAGTGAATCTGGCTATCTCTCTGCATGCAGCAGAGGACGGTCTGCGCAGTTCCTTGCTCCCAATGAATCGCAAATATCCATTGAACGAGATCATCCAGGCTTGTGTCGACTATGTTGAGGCAACCAGGCGCAGGATCACATTTGAATGGGCTTTGATCCAGGGTGTAAATGATAGTGTTGACCAGGCAAAGAAACTGGCCCACTTGTTGAGGCCTTTGGTCCAAAATGGGGTTGCCTTATGCCATGTGAATGTGATCCCACTCAACCCAACCCGACGATATAGCGGGAAAGCGACAACTCATATTCAGGCGGAGGCATTCAAACAAACGCTGAAAAGCTATGGTATTCCCTGTACGGTGAGAATCCGGCGCGGAATTGAGATACAGGCCGGGTGCGGTCAGCTGGCCACTGAGTAATCAGAATAGTGAGAGATCAAGTTTGAGCAAGCTGTTCTCTTCATTCTTGGCATTTTTCTTTCGACTGTTATATAACGATTTTGCCTGGGCATATGATATCGTCGCCCAAATCGTCTCCTTGGGGATGTGGTATCAATGGGTTAATACTGCTCTCCCCTTCCTCGAACAGGGGCCAGTTCTGGAATTGGGTTTTGGAACAGGTAAGTTAATGGATGAGCTATGCCACCAGGGGATAAATATAGTGGGTTTAGACAGATCAATGTATATGGCGAGGCTGGCTAAGTCTAGTCTGAAAAAAAAGGGGATAATTCCAAAATTGGTAAATGGGAGTTCACTAAACCTACCTTTTTGTAAGCATAGTTTTCATCGTATTGCTTCAACATTCCCTTCGCCATATATTCTAGAAAGCCAGACATTGATGGAAATATGGCGTGTCTTATCCCCTGGTGGGCAAATAGTTATTATTCCAACCGCCTGGATCATAGGAAAAAATATTTGGTATAAATTTTCAGCACGCCTGTTCCAAGTAACTCACCAAGCCCCATCAATAGATCACGGACTCGAAAACTCGTTTGCAGAGTTCTATTGTCGTCTGCAATTGGCAGGTTTTGTTGTTCAACAACGGATAATTGAATTGCCCCAGAGCAAGGTTCTATGCATTTTAGCGGATAAACCTCTCTAAAGAATTAATAATTTGGCGTTGGTATTAATCTAACTGAAGTAAAATTAGGGCATGGAAGTACAGATAGCAGTAGCGAAAGTGCAAAAATATGCCGTTTCAAGTAGCGGAGACACGGTCGAGGTAGTAGAGCGCCCACAAGGGGGCGTGTCAGTGGTAATGGCGGATGGGCAAAGTTCTGGACGTGGAGCGAAATCCGTTTCCACTATGGTTGTCCGCAAAGTAATTTCCCTTTTAGCTGAGGGAGTTCGCGATGGAGCTGCCGCACGTGCTGCTTCAGATGCACTATTCACAGAGAGGAGCGGAAAAGTCTCATCGACTTTGAACATCATATCTATCGACGAGCAAACTCAGACCATGGTTATTACCAGAAACAACCCGGCGCCTGCATTAGTCGCTCTTCAAGATCGGATCCAGGTGTTAGATGAAACTTGCCATCCAGTAGGATTCTACCGGGATACACGTCCGGTGATTACTGAAGTAACTCTGATGCCAGGCTTGATTGCGGTTGTTTTTTCGGATGGTTTGATCCATGCGGGAGATCGTCGTGGAGAACACATGGATGTGGTTTCCTTTTTGCAATCCTTGTTAGAAGAAGAGGTTCCATCACCTCACTTGATCGCTGATTCGATTTTAGAACATGCCTTAAGACTCGATGAACACCGTCCGGTGGATGACATCTCAGTGGTTGTGGTTGGGGTATTAGAGTTGAAGGGTGATGAAGTCCGCCGGATGACGGTCAGGTTGCCCTTAGTAACCTGAGAGCATGTTTTTCTAAATAATTGAAGTAATGAAACCGTTGATAGGCGTTGTAGGTCCTTGTGCAGCAGGGAAAACTACCCTTGTTTCTGGATTGCGACAAGCAGGTTATGAAGTACATCATATTGCACAGGAGCATTCATACGTTACAGATATGTGGAAGCGGTTGACCAACCCCGATATATTGATATATCTCTATGTGTCATATCGCTTGACGTTGACCAGGCGGAATATGGACTGGTCAGAATCGGAATATATCGAACAAATTTATCGACTACGACATGCAAGGGAATTCGCAGATTTTTTTATAGATACCGACCCGCTTTCTCCCCAGGAGGTCTTTGACCAGGTTATACATTTTCTCCATGAATCAAACTCGACGGGATAAATCGATTGGACAATCTATAAATTACAGAGTATAATCCCTTTTCGGTCTGCCAGCCTTAGGCTGGTATTTGTTTGAATACGGAGGACACGACAAGAATGTCTCAACGCTCTTACTATCTTCTGATCATAATTGCATTAGTGCTTGCGCTTGCAATATATATAGTGATACCGAATAGCCCAGGTATTCACGTTGGAAGTTTTAATAAAGATTTTATCACCCGCTTGGGTCTCGACTTAGTCGGTGGTGTACAGGCTCTACTGGAGGCTGATTTGCCTGCTAACACTCCAATTGAAGCGGGTGCTATGGATGCTGCGACGGGCATCGTTGAGAACCGTGTCAATGGCTTGGGTTTGACCGAAGCAATGGTGCAAAAAGCGGGCGAACGACGTATTGTTGTAGAACTACCTGGTGAGACTGATCCGGAAAGAGCCTTGGCAACTATCCAGCAAACCGGCTTGTTAGAATTTGTGGATATGTCGACCATCTCCCAAAATGAGGCTTTCAATCTGGTCGAGAGTAAGATCAGAACCGATTTTGGGCAATCCTCTCAACTTCCGACAACACCCGTCACCCCTACGCAAAGTATAACCTCTACCCTCCCTATCAGTCAGACATTTCACACCATCATGACAGGTGCTGACTTGAAGAATGTAAATGTGACCACCAGCCAGACCGGACAATATCAAGTGGCGTTCACCCTATCATCAAATGGGGCTAAAATATTCAGTGATTTTACTGGAGCTCATATCAACGATGTTTTAGCGATCGTTGTAGATAAAAAAGTTATTAGCACTCCGACGATCCAGGGTGCAATCCCCAACGGAGAAGGAGTTATTACTGGGAAATTCACGTCGGAAGAAGCCAATAACTTGGCAGTTCAACTGCGCTATGGTTCTTTACCTATTCCGCTAAAAGTGATTGAAATCCGTACCGTAGGTCCAACACTAGGTCAAGAATCTCTCCAAATGAGCCTACGTGCGGGTTTAATCGGCTTCTCGATTGTTATCTTGTTTATGTTGCTATATTATCGGTTACCTGGTGCAGTAGCCGATGTTGCGATTATCATCTACGCGTTGATCACATTCGCGATCTTCCGTTTCATACCAATAACCTTAACTCTCCCGGGAATTGCCGGGTTCCTCTTAAGTACTGGGAGTGCTTTGGATGCAAATATCCTCATATTTGAGCGTATGAAGGAAGAAATGCGGTCGGGAAAGACACTCCGTCAGTCCGTTGATCTTGGTTGGAAGCGTGCCTGGCCGTCGATCCGAGATTCGAACATTGCAACGATTATTACTTGTTCCATTTTGTTCTGGTTTGGGAGCACCTATGGTGCAACAATTGTCAAGGGCTTTTCCATCACGCTGCTCTTGGGTGTGATCGTCAGCTTGTTCTCGGCTATTGTAATCACACGTGTGCTTATGGAGCTAGTTACAAGAAACTTCAAGTCGAAAAACTATTCGAAGTGGTTTGGTATCTAGAAGGAAACCTATAATGATCAATATCCTTGGAAAAAGATATTACTTCTTTGCGCTCTCCCTGCTGATAATTATACCGGGACTAATCCTGCTTGGTAGCATGTCTGCAACCAAGAAATTACCGCTGGCGATTGATTTCACTGGTGGTAGTCTTCTCGAGGTACGTTTCGCAAATGCGACTCCCTCTGATATTGACCTCATTGGGCTGTATAACAATCTCGGTGTTGGGGATGTTAAAGTACAGACCACTAGCACGGGAAGCTATGTGATCCGGTCGTCTGTGCTAGAAGATAGTACACGCGCTAAGATAGCAGATGAATTGGGCAAGGAATATAACTCGGAAGTAACAGTATTAAGATTTGAGAGTGTTGGCCCAACCATCGGACGAGAGGTGACGAGCCGTGCGGCTCAAGCAGTGGCTGTGGCAGCATTGATTGTGGCTTTATACATGACCTTTGCTTTCCGTGGTGTGCCTCATGCAATCCGTTATGGCATCTGTGCTATCATTGCCATGTTCCACGATGTTTGCGTGGTCCTCAGTTTGGCTGCGATTGGCAGCATACTATGGGGTTGGCAGATTGACTCTTTATTCCTGACAGCTTTATTGACCGTGATCGGTTTTTCAGTTCAGGATAAGGTAGTGGTGTTCGATCGAATCCGGGAAAACACTGGAATTTATCGCCGCCTGTCTTTTGAAACCCTGGTTAATCATTCAATAGTCCAGACTTTGGGGCGGTCGCTCAATACCCAACTCATGACAGTAGAATTTATGTTGCTCGCCTTAGCGCTATTCGGCGGAGTTACACTCCGGGAATTCGCGATGGTTTTATTGGTTGGACTGTTTAGTGGTACCTATTCATCCATTTTCATTGCGGCTCCTATCCTGGTGGTGTGGGAAGGTCGGGAATGGACGCGATGGTTCCACCGTAGAGAAAATACTGCCTCGGCCTGAGCAGATCACAGTTAGAATATAGGATAAAAAAGTCTTAAGGATAAAAAACCTTAAGACTTTTTTTACCCAGATAAGATACTTCGTAGAAAAAGGAGGATGACAGCACTGGTCGCTAGAAATGGTCCATATGGCAATGCGCTATCTGGATGGTACTTTCGGCGGGAGATCAAATATAAGAGATAAAGTAAGCTCACAAAACCAGCGATCAAGATGGCTAATACTAAGCCCAGCAATATTCCGGGCCATCCCAATACCAAGCCGATGATTCCGCTGAGGTTAACATCACCAAATCCCAGGGCTTCTGTCTCTTCATGATCTTTTCCACGCAATTTTCGAGAGATGCGAAGGTATAAGAATCCTGAATAATATAATATTAGCATCAGCACAAAGCCGGTTATCCCACCTGCAATAGTCGATCCAAAGCCATGTAGTTTGGTACCAACCCAAAGACCGAATAATAAACCAAAAAGACTTGTTATGTGCAGAATCAAATGATGTTCCAGATCAATTACTGTAACGAGTGTGAAGTAAGCCAACAATACGATCCCCGTCCAATATCCGATAGTCACAGGTGTGTTACTCCAAAGCCAGATGCTGGAAAAAATTAGGAATAACTCGACTATCCAAACCCGCCGCGGGCGGTATTTCCCGCAATTATGGCATTTCCTGGGCCATAAGAAATAATTAGCGAGCTCTTCTTCGGTTCCGCACACATGACAGAAAGGTCTACTCAATCCTCTGGTTACCGGCAATGTATCGGATAAATAGTTAATAACAGCGCCTGATATCTCACCAACCAGAAGAGGAAGTAAAATGTCTAATATAATGCTCACATGCACAATTGCCTGTCAATGGAATGAGAATTACGGTATTATAGCAATGATCGGACTAAAACTACAACCAACTTAGGAGACTGCGAAAACCATGGAAAAATTTGTCATCCAGGGCGGCTTCCCCCTTTCCGGTGAAGTGAAACCGGCTGGGAATAAGAATGCAGCCCTACCTATATTGGCCGCCACCCTACTAACCCAAGAGCCTGTAATTCTCCATAATTTGCCTTCCATCAGAGATGTTGTGGATATGCGAGGTTTGCTAGAAAGTTTAGGGGCATCAGTTGAACCGATTTCAAACCATTCTTGGAGGGTACAAGCCAAATCGATCCGTGCAGCGGATTTAGATCCGGATAGGTGCCGGCGGATCCGCGCCTCTATCCTCTTAGCTGGTCCAATGATCGCCCGTACTGGTGAGCTCAGGCTTCCCCCACCTGGAGGAGATGTAATTGGGAGACGCCGTCTCGATACTCACACCCTGGCGCTTCAATCCTTGGGCGCACGGATTGAATACGATCGCGGCGAACAGGTTTTTTTGTTCCAGGCAAAAGACTTGAAAGGAGCTAATATCCTATTAGATGAGGCCAGTGTTACTGCAACAGAAAATGCGATTATGGCTGCTGTCACAGCTTCTGGAACTACAATCCTTCGCAATGCGGCCTCCGAACCGCATGTGCAGGAACTCTGTCACTTCCTGAATGGGCTTGGAGCGCATATCGAAAACATCGGTTCCAACACTCTGAATATTCACGGTGTTGCACGGCTACATGGAGGGGAATTTAAGATTGGTCCAGATTATCTCGAGGTTGTTAGCTTTATCGGTGGAGCCGTTGTAACACGTAGTTCGATCTGTATCCGGGACGCTGGCTCAAAATATCTGGACATGATCGCCATGGTCTTTAGACGTCTGGGTGTTTTGTGGGAGCAACATGGAGATGATATTGTTGTACCAGCACAACAGCCTCTGGTGATTGAACCCGATTTGGGTGATGCCATTCCAGAGATTAAAGTTATGACCTGGCCAGCATTCCCAACCGATTTGATGAGTATCGCGATCGTAGTGGCTACCCAATCCCATGGTAGTGTTCTATTCCATGATTGGATGTATCCGAGTCGGATGTTTTTCATCGATAAGTTAGCTGGGATGGGTGCACATATTGTGCTTTGCGATCCGCACAGGTGTATCGTCCAGGGGCCAACAATGTTATTTGGTGAGAAGATGGAAAGTCCGGATATCCGTGCCGGAATGGCTTTATTGTTGGCAGCCTTAGCTGCCCGGGGAACTTCTACAATCCGAAATGTCAGTCAAATCGATCGTGGATATGAGCGTGTGGACGAAAAACTAAGAACTTTGGGTGCGCATATCGAACGAGTGATTGAGTGAACTTTTCTATTCAACAAAAGAGGAGGTTGAGATTGCCTGTTGTAGAGTAATTGCCCTCAGTTTTCAGATTCAGGTCGGGTTCTGAGCAACAACCTCAATAAACTGGGTCAGAATATCTCGTAACATCGGTTCTGGAAGAGCCCCTACCTGCCGGTGAACGATTTTTCCCCTGGCGACGAATAACATTGTTGGTATGCCTTGAACTCCATATTTTGTAGCCCATTCGGAGTTCTCATCTGTGTTTACTTTCGCTACCAATAGTTTTCCGGCGTTTTCCTTTGCCAATTTATCTAGAACAGGCGCTACCATTTTGCATGGTGCGCACCAGGGAGCCCAAAAATCGACGATTACTGGGATTTCTGCTTGCAGTACGGTCTTCTCAAATGATGCATCATTTACATGAATAGGTTTCGATAACATAAAATCCTCCAACCAAGTTTTGTTTATATTCCTATCTTTTTAGATGCAAATAAGAATGAAAGGTTACTCAAGAAAGGATAAGATGGATAAAACATAGCATGTCCTTAATGAATTGTCAGGTATAATCTGCGCGATGTTGCCGCTCAATCCCGCCTCTGATGTTTACACTGTTGTCACCCCAGTTTACGAGGGTCCTCTAGACCTCCTATTACAATTAATCGAAAAAGCCGAATTGGATATCACCAAACTGTCCTTGGCTATTATAACGGATCAATTTCTTGATTACATCAGGAATATTCCAGAAAATACTATCGAGAATGTTTCTTCGTTTCTGGTTATTGCGAGCCGTCTCATCCAAATAAAATCTGAGGCGATATTACCGCGGCCACCGGTTCGCGAACCCGGTGAAATTGACCCGGGAGAAGCGCTTGCACAGCAATTAATCACATATAAACGCTTCAAAGAATTGGCGTTTCTTCTCGCAGATCGTCTGAACCACGGTATCCACACCTATCCTCGCTTGGCTCCAGTTCACCGGATGGAGACAACATTTGAGTTGCATGGATTAACGATGGAAGATTTATTCCTGGCAGCTCAATATATACTCCTCCATGATAATGGCGAGTCTTTTTTGGGAATGGTTGTCTCTGTACCCAAGATTACTATCCGTGAACAGATCATGGTTATTGCAGAATTTGTCAAACAGCATCAACATGGCACATTCGATGAACTTTTCACGGGCAAAAAACACCGGCTAGAGGTTGTAGTAACATTTATTGCCCTGTTGGAATTGGTCAAACGTCAAATGATCTTAGCTCATCAGGATGGGATTTTTGGCCAAATACAGTTTGAACGAACAG
>Ga0209253_10006445_pt1 | contig 10168 bp, 5 predicted proteins | sample FrelakmetBRP12BR_FD_187145 | JGI IMG/M metagenome (GOLD analysis project Ga0209253, IMG submission 187145) | Freshwater lake sediment microbial communities from the University of Notre Dame, USA, for methane emissions studies - BRP12 BR (SPAdes)... | ecosystem: Environmental > Aquatic >...
GCGCCGCCGGCACGACCGGCAGCAGGTCGTGCGTGATGTCGATGCCGTACTCGAGGCAGCTCTGGTACATCCCGGGGAACTCAGCGCGGATGCGCTCGGCCGGGATGTAGGTGGCGAGGTCCAGGTACACGTTCTTCACGCCGCGGGCGAGCATCTCCGCGTGGATGCTGCGCGAGACCACGTCGCGCGGCGCGAGATCCTTCCACTCGGCATCGTACCGGTCCATGAAGGGCCGCCGCCGGTCATCCACGAGCCTGGCGCCGGCGCCGCGGACCGCCTCGGTGATGAGGAAGCACGGCGCGTTGCGGTGATAGAAGGCCGTGGGGTGGAACTGCACGTACTCGGTGTTGATCACCCGTGCGCCCGCGCGATATGCCATCGCGAGCCCATCGCCGCGCGAACCGGCCGGGTTCGTCGTGCGGAGGAAGATCTGCCCCAGGCCGCCGGTGGCGAGGATGGTCGCGCGCGCGAAGCAGCGCACGACTTCGTCCGTCGCCTGGTCGAGCACGTAGGCGCCGACGCAGGACACGGCGTCGTAGACCGCGCGGCGGTCGCGTCCGTGGTGCGCAGGCGTGAGCAGATCCACCGCGGTGTGCCCGGTGAGGAACCGCACGTGCGGGTGGCGCTTCAGCTCGGCGATCAGCGCGTCTTCGATGGCACGGCCCGTCGCGTCGGTCGCGTGCACGATGCGCGGCACCGAGTGGCCGCCCTCGCGGCCGAGCGACAGGCTGCCGTCGGGGCGGCGATCGAAGGGCACGCGCAGGCGGTCGATCAGGACGGACTGCACGAGTTCGGGGCCGGCGCGCGCCAGCAGCTCGACCGCCTGCTCGCGGCAGATGCCGGCGCCCGCGTTGAGCACGTCCTGGGTCAGGAGTTCCGGAGAGTCGTCCTCGCCCCGGAAGATGATGCCGCCCTGTGCCCAGTAGGTGTTGGACTCCGCGGGCTCCTGCGCACGGGTCACGATCACGACGTCGAGCCCTGCGTCGGCGAGCTCGAGCGCGGCCGTGCCGCCGGCGATGCCGCAGCCGAGGATCAGGACGTCGCTGTGGATCGCGGTTTTCAATCTATCTTCGGCCCGACGGCGAGCATGCGTTCGACGGCGCGCAGCGCGCGCACGCGGATGTCCTCGGGCACCTCGATGACCCAGCGCATGTAGCGCAGCGAGTCGCGGGTGTGCTCGAGCGTAATCTCGTGCATGTGCGGGCAGCGGTGGCTGCAGAGCCTGAGCATTTCCTTGCCGGGATTCGCTGCGACGATGTTGTCGCCCATCGAGCACTCGGTGAGGAGCAGGAAACGCCTTGCGCTCGACTTCTCGACGGCCTTGATCATCGCTGTCGTGCTGCCGGAGAAGTCGGCCTTCTCGACGACCTCCGGGCTGCACTCCGGGTGCGCGAGGATCATGACGTCCGGAAACTGCTTGCGCACCGAGTCGATGTCCTCGGGCGTAAAGAGCTCGTGCACCTCGCAGCGGCCCTTCCACGCGATCATGACCTGCTCGACGTCGGTTGCCGCGCGCGCGCCGGGCTTCGGCAGCACGCTCGGCACGATGACGTGCATGCCCGTCTCGCGCGCCACGTTGCGCGCGAGGAATTCGTCCGGCAAGAATATGACTGTGTCAGTGTTAAGGGATTCCACCACCGCGACCGCGTTGCTCGAGGTGCAGCAGATGTCGCACTCCGCCTTCACGTCCGCGTAGGTGTTGATGTAGGTGACGATCGGCACGCCGGGATACGCCGCGCGCAGCGCCCGCACGTCGGCTGCCGTGATGCTCTCGGCGAGCGAGCAGCCGCCCTTTTCCGTGGGCAGCAGCACGGTCTTGGTCGGGTTCAGGATCTTGGCCGTCTCGGCCATGAAGCGCACGCCGCAGAACACGATGACCGACTTGTCCGTCTCGGCGGCGCGGCGGCTCAGCTCCAGCGAGTCGCCCCGGAAGTCCGGCACCGTGTGGAAGAGCGCCGGCTCCATGTAGTTGTGCCCGAGGATCACGGCGTTGCGCTCCACCTTGAGGCGGAGCACCTCGGCGGCGACCTCGGCCTTGAGGAACAGTTCGGCGTCGGGCAGCACGTCCCCGAGCCGGGCCTGGAGGTCGCGATAGATCTGTTCTGCCTGCATCAAATGGTCCGGCGGCGGGTGCGGTTGGGTTGAATTCTATGCCATGCTGACACAGTCCGCGTTCCGGAGAACCCCATGACCGCCGCCCACAGGACCCACGACCTCGTCGTGTTCGGTGCAACCAGCTTCGTCGGGCAGATCCTCGCCCGCTACCTTCTCGAGGAATTCGGCCTGCGCGGCCGGCTGCGCTGGGCCATTGCGGGGCGGTCGCAGGCGAAGCTCCAGGAACTGCGCAGCGCGCTGGGCCCGGGCGCCGCCAGGCTGCCGATCATCGTGGCCGACGCCGGGGACGACGCGGCATTGCGCGAAATGTGCGCCGGGACGCGGGCGGTCGCCTCGACGGTCGGTCCCTACGCACTGTACGGCGAGCCGCTCATCCGTGCCTGCGTGGAAAACGGCACGGACTACTGCGACCTGACCGGCGAGCCGCAGTGGATCCGCCGGATGCTGCAGAAATACGAGGACGCCGCCCGGACGTCCGGCGCCCGCATCGTGCACTGCTGCGGCTTCGACTCGATCCCCTCCGACCTCGGGGTGCACTTCCTGCAGCGCGAGGCCCGCGCGCGGCTCGGGCAACCATGCAGCCGCGTCAAGATGCGGGTCAAGGCCATGAGCGGCGGGATGTCAGGCGGAACTGCAGCAAGCGCCATGAACGCCTTCCGGGAAGTGGCCGCCGATCCGAAACTGCGCAAGGAGCTCGCGAACCCGTATTCACTTTGCCCGAAAGGCTACGGCTCGAAGACGCGCCAGCCGAACGTGAAATTCGCCGAGTACGACGCGGATTTCCAGGGCTGGGTCGCTCCGTTCGTCATGGCCGCCGCAAATGTGCGGATCGTCCATCGGACGAACGCGCTCGCCAAGGGCGCCTACGGCAAGGATTTCCGCTACGACGAGGCCGTGCTGGGCGGCCGCGGCATGCGTGGCCGGGCCATCGCAACCGCCATCGTCGCCGGGCTCGGCAGCTTCGCGGTGGCCGCCTCGATCGCGCCGCTGCGAGCCGCGCTCGAGCGCTTCGTGCTGCCAGCCCCGGGCACGGGCCCAAGCCCGGAGAAACAGGCGAAGGGCTTCTACGACCTGCGCTTCCTTGGGCTCACGGACGACGGCCGCACGATCCGCGTCAAGGTGACGGGCCAGGGCGATCCGGGCTACGGCTCGACATCGAAGATCCTGGGACAGGCCGCGGCGATGCTCGCGCTCGACGTGCCGAAAGCGAGGGTCCCGGGCGGATTCTGGACGCCGGCGACCATCTTCGGCGACGCGCTGATCGAGCGCCTGGTGAAGCACGCTGGACTGCGCTTCGAGGTTCTCGAGGGCTGAACCCGCCTCCCGGCGATCCCGACCGCCTTCGGACCGCCGAATGGCGGTGGCCGGTCCCCGCCCGAGCGTGGATTTGCAATCCGCGGCGGAATCGGGTGTCCTTTGCGGCCTCGCAATCCTGGGGGATCGAACCATGGTCAGGCATCTTGCCGCGGCGCTCGCCGCACTGGCACTCGTCGCCGGCAGCCCGGCACTCGCGAAGGACGAGCCCAAGTCCGGCAACGGCGACAAGAAGGAAGAAGCGGACAAGACGCCCGAACCCGCGTCCTCGGTCACGCATCACCAGATCACCGTCGACGGCCAGGTCGTGAAGTACACGGCGACGGCGGGCTGGCTGATCATGAAGGACGACAAGGACAAGCCGATCGCGCGCTTCGGCTACACCGCCTACACACGTGACGGGACCAAGGACCTCTCGAGGCGGCCAGTCATGTTCGCCTACAACGGCGGCCCTGGGTCGTCGTCGATCTGGCTCCACATGGGCATCCTGGGCCCGCGTCGCGTCGTCGTGAACGACCAGGGCTACGCGCCGCCTCCGCCCGCGGTGAGCGTGGACAACGCCTACACCGTACTCGACGTCACAGACATCGTGATGATCGACCCGGTCGGCACGGGATTCTCGAAGCCGCTGGGCGATGCGAAGCCAGCCGACTTCTGGGGCGTGGACCAGGACGTCAAGTCGGTCGGCCAGTTCATCAAGCGCTACGTCTCCGAGAACGGCCGCTGGGCGTCACCCAAGTACCTGCTCGGCGAAAGCTACGGCGGCATGCGCAGCGCGGCGCTCGTCTACCACCTGCAGTCGACGATGGGCATGGACCTGAACGGCGTCGTGCTGGTCTCACCGTTCCTGAACGCGGGCTCGGGGATCGACGGCGAGGAAATCGACCTCCCCCACGTGCTCTACCTGCCGACCTTCGCAGCCACGGCCTGGTACCACGACGCTATCCCGAACAAGCCCGCATCGCTGCCGGCCTACCTCGAGGAGGTCGAGCGCTTCGCCTACGACGTCTACGCGCCGGCACTCACGCGCGGCTACCTGATTTCAGAGGCCGACAAGAAGGCGGTGGCCGCGAAGCTGGCCGCCTACACCGGCACGACCGCCGACTACTGGGAAAAGGCCGACCTGCGGGTGAGCCACCCGCAGTTCCTGCAGGAACTCATGCGCAACCAGCGACTCGTCGCGGGCCGCATCGACTCGCGCTTCATGGGCCCGGCGACGAACCCGCTCAGCGAGACGATGGACTACGACCCGTTCTTCCCTGCGGTCGGGCCCGCCTACACGGCCGCGTTCCTCGACTACCTTCATTCCGAACTCAAGTTCGGCAAGGACGAGAACTACGTGGTCACCGCCTTCGACGTCAAGTGGGATTGGGCGCACAAGCGTCCGGGCGAGAACGGCTGGATGTCGCCGGTCCCGAACACGGTACCGGACCTCGCGCTCGCGATGACCTACAACCCGGGCCTGCACGTGCTGGTACTGCAGGGCTACTACGATCTCGCCACGCCCTGGCTCGCCACCAAGAACGACATTGCGCACCTGGACATCACGCCCGAGGCGCGCAAGCGCATCACGATGGACTCATTCGACGCCGGGCACATGATGTACCTGCACGAGCCTTCGATGAGGAAGTTCCGCCAGGACGTCGCAGGCTTCGTGCGCGAGACCGACAGGCTCTGAGGGGCGTTGCGCGGGAGGCGGGGTCCGCGCGCACCGAGGCGCTCGCCCCGCGTCGCACCAGCGAGGACGAGCGAAGACAGCACCATGGAATCGAAGTCCACTCACCCGCCGCGCCGCTTCTGGGGCTGGGGCCTCGAGTCCGACGAACTGCTCCCAACCGAGGTCGCGATCGTCCGTGGAACGATGGCGAGCCTGGGGCTCACGGCGAGCGCGCTGCCCGTGCCGCCCGTCACGACGGACTTTTCGCTGCCTGCGCCGCGGATCACGCCGCCGCCGAGCCTCGCGGATTCGTTCTCCGACACGCCGCACGACCGCCTGTCCCACGCCTACGGCAAGTCGTTCGCAGACTCCGTACGCATGTGGAACCGCGACGTACCGAGTCCGCCCGACTGGGTCGCGTTTCCGCGCGACGAGCAGGCCGTCGCCGACATCCTCGACTGGGCGGGCCGCGAGAACGTCGCGATCGTGCCCTACGGCGGCGGCTCGAGCGTGTGCGGCGGCGTCGAGCCCGCGGTGGGGCCGAGCTACCGGGCGACAGTATCGCTCGACCTCGAGCGCCTCGACCGCGTGCTCGAGGTGGACCGCGCGAGCCGCTCCGCCCGCATCCAGGCAGGGATCCTCGGCCCGGAACTCGAGCGCGGGCTGCGCCCCCACGGGCTCACGCTGCGGCACTACCCGCAGAGTTTCCAGTTCTCGACGCTGGGCGGCTGGATCGTGACGCGTTCGGGCGGCCACTACGCCACGCTCTACACGCACATCGACGAGTTCGTGCAGGCGGTGAGCATGGTCGCGCCCGCCGGGGTGATCGAGACGCGGCGTCTGCCGGGCAGCGGCGCGGGCCCCGATCCGAACCGCCTCGTCACGGGCTCGGAAGGCGTGCTCGGCATCGTGACGGAGGCGTGGATGCGGCTGCAGGACCGCCCGCGATTCCGCGCATCGGCCTCGGTGCTGTTCGACAGCTTCGAGGCCGCGGTCAATTGTGTGCGGGCGCTGTCGCAGTCGGGGTTGAACCCGACCAACTGCCGGCTGCTCGACCCTGCCGAGGTGGCATGGACTCACGTCGGAGACGGCAGGAGCCCGATGCTGGTGCTGGGCTTCGAGTCGGCCGACCACGATCTGCGTGCATGGATGAATCGCGCGCTCGAACTCGTGCGCGACTTCGGCGGAAAATACGATGCGGCCGCGGTCGAGCGCTCGATGCAGGCCACGGCCTCGGACGCGGAAGGCGAGCACCGCAAGGGCGCGGCGGGCGCCTGGCGTGACGCATTCATCCGCATGCCCTACTGGCGCGACCCGATGGTCGGCGCGGGCGCAATCCTCGACACGTTCGAAACGGCCATCACCTGGGACCGATTCGACGACTTCTACCGCGGCGTGCGCGAGGACGTGGAATCCGCGATCCTGCGCGCCACCGGCACGCCAGGCAGCGTTTCCTGCCGCTTCACGCACGTCTACCCGGACGGGCCGGCGCCCTACTTCACCTATGCGGCCCTCGGCAGCGCGCGGGGCGATCTCGCCTCCTCGCTTGCAGCCTGGCGCGAGATCAAGCTGGCAGCCAACGAGTCCGTCACGAGTCGTGGCGGCACGGTCACGCATCACCATTCGGTCGGCCGCGATCACCGCAGCGGCTACGAACGCGAGTCGCCGCCGCTTTACCGCGAGGCGCTGGCCGCGGCCAAGGCCCGGCTCGACCCGCGCGGCATCCTGAATCCCGGGGTCCTCATCGATCCGCTGGACCGGCCGATCGGGATCACGGGCGCGCTCGCAGCACGCCACCCGTGAGACCGCCGGCCCGGCGTCGTACACTTGTCCATTCGTGCTTTGATCCAGGGGATCGATTCATGCAGAACCTGATTCGCCGGGGCATGTCCCTGGCCGCCCTCCTCGTGACCCTCCAGGCGAGTGCCGCGGCACCACCGGTGGACGTCACCGGCTCGCTCGAGTGGCGACTCGTCGGACCCTTCCGCGCCGGCTGGGCCACGGCGGCCGCAGGGGCGGGCAACGGCTCCGACACCTTCTACCTCGGCGCGGCCGGCGGCGGCGTCTGGAAGACGGACGATGCGGGCAAGACCTGGACGGCCGCATTCGACGGCGTGGGTTCCGCCTCGGTCGGCGCGCTCACGGTCGCGCCCTCGAACCCGAACGTCATCTACGCGGGCATGGGGCAGGTCACGAGCCGGTACGACATCACCGTGGGCGACGGCGTCTATCGCTCTGACGACGCGGGCAGGACCTGGCGGCACCTCGGGCTCGCGGCAAGCCGGCACGTCGGTGCCATCCGCGTGCACCCGGCCAATCCCGACGTGGCCTGGGTCGCCGCGCTGGGCTCGACCTTTGGCCCCAACGGCGAACGCGGCGTGTACCGGACGACGGACGGAGGCCGCAGCTGGCAGCGCACGCTCTTCGTAAGCGAAGACGCCGGCGCCGTGGACCTCGCGGTGGACCCTGCGAATCCGGATGTCGTATTCGCTTCGACCTGGCAGGTGCGCTACCGGCCGTGGCTCGCGTATTTTTCGGCGGACGTGGGCCCAGGCAGCCGCGTCTACCGGTCCACCGATGGCGGCGTCACGTGGACGCGCGTCGAGGGCAGCGGCTGGCCCGCGGGCGTGCTCGGCCGCATCGGCCTCGCGACGAGCCCGCTCGCGAAGGGCACGCGCGTATGGGCCCTGGTCGACGGCGAATCCGGCGGAGGCCTGTATCGCTCCGACGACTCGGGCTCGACGTGGCAACACCTGAGTTCGAACCCCGAGTTCATCAACAGCTATTTCGGCCACCTGACGCCCGTCCCGGGGGACCCTGACACTGTGTACGTCATGGGCCGCGGGATGCACCGCTGCGCGGCGGCAGGCACGAAGTGCGAAATCGTCAAGGGTGCGCCGGGCGGCGACGACTACCACTTCCTCTGGATCGACCCCGCGCGCCCGGAGCGCATGATCACGGGCGCCGACCAGGGCGCCGTGATCACGGTGAACGGCGGCCGCACCTGGACCGATTGGTACAACCAGCCGACCGGACAGTTCTACAAGATCCACACCGACGACGTCTTTCCCTACCGCATCTACGGCGGGCAGCAGGACAACGGTACGGTGCGCATCGCGAGCCGCAGCGACTACGGCTCGATCACCTTCCGCGACTGGGAATCGGTGGGTGCCGACGAGCGCGACTACCAAATCCCCGACCCGCGCGACCCGGACATCGTGTATGGCTCCGGGCTCGGCGGGCGCCTCTCGCGCTGGAATGCGAGGAATGGCGAAGTGCAGAACGTGACGCCCTGGCCCATCTCGAGCTACGGCGCGCGACCGACCGACTTCCAGCAGCGGTATTCCTGGATCACTCCGATCGCGATGTCGAAGATCGCGCCCTTCCCGCTCTACTTCGGATCGCAGTACCTGTGGCGCTCGACCGACCAGGGCGCGACCTGGGAGCGACTTGGCGCGGACCTGAGCGCCGCCAAGGCTGCGGCGCGCGATTGCAGCGGTGACCTCGACGCGGCGCGCGCGAGAGAGTGCGGCTACGGCGTGGTCTGGAGCATCGGGCTCTCGCCGCGTGACAACTCCGAGATCTGGGTGGGCACGGACGACGGCGTGGTGCGCGTGAGCCGCGACGGCGGAAAGTCCTGGGTCGACGTGACGCCGAAGGGCGTGCCGGCCTGGGCAAAGATTGCGACGGTCGAGCCCTCGCCCACGACGCCGGGCACGGCCTACGTCGCGGTGGACAATCACCGCCAGGACGACTTCGCGCCGCGCATCTACCGCACGCGCGACCACGGCGCAACCTGGACGCTCGTGACCGCGGGCCTGCCGCAGGACCGATTCGCCGGGGTCGTGCGCGCCGACACCGTCCGTGCGGGCCTCATCTACGCCGGCACCGACACCGGCGTGTTCGTGTCCTTCGACGATGGCGACCACTGGCAGTCGCTGCAGCGCAACCTCCCGGTCGCGTGGGTGCGCGACATCGCCGTGCACGGAAACGACCTCATCGTCGCGACGCAGGGCCGGGCGATCTGGGTGCTGGACGACGTTTCTCCCTTGCGCCAGCACGGAGCCACGGGCTCGACGGCGCACCTCTACACGCCGGCGACGGCGATCCGCCTGCGCAGGAACCAGAACCGCGACACGCCGTTGCCGAAGGAGACGCCCGCCGGGCGTAACCCGCCGACAGGCGCCGTCATCGACTACTGGCTGCCCGCCGCCGCGGCTCGCGTAGACATCGAGATCCGCGACGCCGGGGGCGCGATCGTGCGCAGCTACTCGAGCGCCGCCCTGCCGCCGGCGGCCCAGGCCGAGCGCTACTTCAGCGCCGACTGGATCCTGTCGGACCGCTCACCCGCCGCGACCGCCGGCATGCACCGCTTCGTCTGGGACCTGCGCTACCCGCGCCCGCGGACGACCGAGTACGAGTACTCCATCTCGACTGCCTACGGCACGGGCGTACCGGTCGTTCCCGAGGGGCCGGTAGTCGCACCGGGCGAGTATCACGTGGTGCTGCGCGTGGACGGCCGCGAGCAGTCGGCCCCGCTCACCGTCGCGATGGATCCGCGCGTACCCGTGGATGCGGCCGCACTGGCGGAGGCCTTGGCGCTTTCGCGCGAACTTCAGGCGCTGCTCGAGAAGCATTACGCGGGCGCGGCCGAGGTCGAATACCTGGGCGAACGGACGGGCGAGTTGCGGAAGGAACATGCGAAGAACGCCAGGGCGGTCAGGGCGCTGGACGAGTTCGACAAGCGCCTTGCACCGCTCAACTCCGGCGCGGGCGACCGTGCCGACGACCTGAATCTCCTGGACATCGGCGGCGTGCTGCGTTCCATCGCCACGGACGTGGAATCCACGGACCGCGCGCCCACCGAGCCGCAGCGGCGCGCCGTCGCGGAAAGTGCCGGTCGCCTGGACCGCGCCCTCGCCTCCTGGAAACGGCTACGGGACAGCGAATTGCCGCGCCTGAACGCGGCGCTCGCCACTGCCGGGGTCCCGCCGATCGAGATACCAGCCGTGGAGACGATCAAGCTCAGCGGCCCGAGCGCGTCGCGCGAGATGCCCTGACGGACGCTGTCTGCGGCGGGGG
>Ga0209253_10006446_pt1 | contig 10168 bp, 8 predicted proteins | sample FrelakmetBRP12BR_FD_187145 | JGI IMG/M metagenome (GOLD analysis project Ga0209253, IMG submission 187145) | Freshwater lake sediment microbial communities from the University of Notre Dame, USA, for methane emissions studies - BRP12 BR (SPAdes)... | ecosystem: Environmental > Aquatic >...
AGTCCTCAACATGCTGTGCCAAGTGTGCGCTTGACACACAACGGCGGATTCCCCTATACTCCGCCACAACTGAAGCAAGTTCTTATCACCTCACCTCACCAGAATAAAGATTTTCCCCCATTCTTTACAAGATTGACGAATTGTCATTTTCGTGTATTTTTTTGGACGTCTCCACGTAAACACCCTGTCGATTTTTCATTCCAAAGCGTAGACAAGCTATAAGTATCAACAACTTATATTTCCAATCATAGGTGGCATGTTAAATGCAAGAAAATTCAAACGAGGAGCTTCCTTCGATGAAAACTTCTTCCTGGAGAAAAAATATCAGCCGACGCGGATTCCTTAAGGGGGTCATTGGGGGAGTCGGTTTCTCAATCCTTCACTCCTTTCATCATGCCAGTCAGGTAATAGCCAATCCAACGAACCCACTCTTCTGGGTCAGGGCAATTCCGGACCAACCCTTTATGCCTCAAAATGGAAACAACCATATAGGAGTTGATTCGCTCCTTCAATTGATGGGACAACAGGGGTTGAAATTTTACCGCTCCTCTCAGGAAACCACGATGAGCGGACCCTTAGGAATAATTGATTCGAATGATGTCGTCTTGATTAAGGTGAATGCCCAGTGGAAGTATCGGGGGTGCACGAACAGCGATCTGATCCGAGGGCTGATTCAGAGAATTCTTAACCACCCCGATGGTTTCCATGGTGAAATTGTAATTATGGAAAACGGTCAGGGACGAGGAAGCCTTAATTGCGACACCAGTTCCTCTTACGGAGGAGATACATCTGTCCGTGCCAATGCCAATGTTGAAAACCACAGCTTTCTCTACCTCGTCAACACGGTTTTTGGTGATCCCCGTGTTTCTTCCTTTTTACTCGATCCGGTGCGAGGCACGTTTATCAATAACACGGACCATGCGACCAACGGTTACCGGCGATATGAGAACGTCTCTTACCCTTGCTTCACAACAGCCGGAGGCCGCCGGGTGGAACTGCGGGAGGGCCTCTGGCAGGGGACCGGTCATAGTCAAAACCTGAAACTCATCAATGTCCCGGTTCTCAAGCATCACGATACAGGAGGGTCCGAGATTACCGCATCGCTCAAACATCTCTACGGCGTCGTTTCAATGTCCGACGGCCAGAGCTCTTTCCGTCATTACAGCGGCCTGGGGGAAACTTGTGGAAAGATGATGGTTTCCGTCCGGACGCCGGTTTTAAACATCATTGATGCCATCTGGGTCTCTCATTCCTCGTTGACAGGATATCCGGTGAGCACCACTTTCCGTTCAAACGAGATCCTAGCCAGCCAGGACCCTGTCGCCCTGGACTATTGGGCGGCCAAATATATTCTTTATCCCATCGATAACAATTCCCGGCATCACCCAAACTTCTCTGGCATTGATCAATGGTTGACGAGCGCCAGGGATATCATCAATCTTCGAGGTGGGTTATACAAACCGGAAAGTGGAATCCTGATTGGCAGCGTGACAAAGACCGAGGCTGAAATGGTAGCATATTCCGTTGTCCCAAACGATACCACTCCTCCATCGCCCCCCAGAGATCTCAGAATCATTAGGGGGTAAGCGGCAAACCGCCTTGATCCAGTAGGGGGACAAACAGCACACTATTTAATTCTTTCTGAAAGTTTGAATGCTCCCACTTGCGTTCCCAGCGGACCGTACCAGCCCGGAACGCCCTCGCCCACGGGAATCCTCCGGCCCCCAACATGATGTGCCCTTGAGATGAGGTGGTATATCGCCACGAGTTTTCCTTTCAGCCGACATTATGACTTGTGTTGGTAATCACGCGCCTCTGACCCCAATTCAAAAGTCAACCATAACGATACGTATTGCTCACGTATCCCAAATCGAACGACCGGCTTTACAACGACCGGCTTTACCCTTGACGCTCAAGGAAGGATGTCCTACACTCCAGAACTCCGAAAGAATTATCCCACTACGGATCGGTTTCGCGGGATGCCGCGTTTCCTGCTTTGCATCTATCTTACAGGAGATCAGGAAAGGAGACAAAAACCATGGAGTTCAAGGATCTCGTCAAGGCCAGGCGGAGCTGCCGTTCTTTTGAAACTGAGATGGTCCCAGCGGAGACCATTGCAGCGATCCTCGATGCGGGCACGTGGGCACCGAGTCCTCTCAATCTTCAACCGTGGGAGTTTCTCGTGGTCACAGATTCCGGGACAAAGGCGGAGGTGAGAAAGGTGGCCGAGGCCGCCAGGCAGAAGGTCACCGCGTCCGGAGGGCCGGGTTGGGTTGCCAAGTACGGACTAGATTTCATTGAGGAGGCACCGGTCCTCATCGCGGTCCTCTTTGACCCTTCTCAGAGCGGTCTCGGCAGATTTTTCGGTCAGCAGCAAGGGGCGATTGCAGCCGCATCCGCATGCGTCCAGAATATCTTGCTTGCCGCAGCCGACATGGGCCTGGGGACGCTGTGGTTCACCTTCTTCAATCCAGAGGAGATGAGGGCCTGCCTCGGGGTCCCAGAAAACCTTGAAGTCGCAGGGGTCATTCCCATGGGCAGGGTCAAAGGCACGATAAAGGCGCCTGCTCGCAAAGAAGCGAGGGTACATCGGGAAGCCTACGGCCGGATCCAGTGAGTGTCCATTGAACAGTCACGCCTCCGCTAATTGCAGTTTGAACAGTAAACTTTAGTGCCTAACCAGAACGTGGAGCGGATTTGCTATCTGCGCGCCGCTCAGTCCCCCCGATTCAAATATTTCCAACATATCTGCGAGACCTGGGGAGCATCGGATCCTGTGAAAGGAACTCCTTTATGGTGCGCTCGGTCGCTGTTATGATTTTCAAGTCCTCCCTATTATCAAGCTTACGTTTGCCAATCGCTCGCTTGCAGGACTGGTTCGAATTTTAAGTATTCGAAGCTCATCGCCTCACGGGTTGAGGAGGCGTTCACGATTAGCAAAAGAATGGATGGCCTTAACCATCTAGCCCCTCCACGGACTATGTTTTCATTTCAGAACTGAACATCAATCACACGGCCATCGGATATTTGGCACCTCCCTTCTCCTCCACTAGGAAGGCCCATCAAAGAATTAGCCGCTTGGAACTTACATCTCATTGTATGGCCTTTGTTCCCGAAAAGAATGGCGTCGATATTTCCGGAGTACGATTCTATTGTTTCAAATGTTTCCCGGCGCACAATGGTCGCTCCTGTTCCCTCCGTATCGAACCCTGTTACAAATCCGCTGCTAGATTCGTCTGCATACTTGCCCTTAAATGTTTCTCCGTCTGAAAGTGTTGTTCTCAGCGTTCCAGTCCCAATTCCGCTATCTTCAAATTGAAAATTTACTGATTCACCCCCTTGCTGGACCCTACCCTTCATTGTTCCTGAACAAGCCACAAGCAGGACGATGATGAGCAAAAGAATGAATGCAACTCCTAAAGGGTTTTCCTTTTCCTTCATGGCTCCCTCCTCATGGGTACAAGTTAACTCCCTACGGTGTTAACCAAGTTAACCTGGATTAACAACTCCGGTTTCAAAAGGGAGTATTTTGACCTGCCCCGGCTTTTGTACCAGTTTTCTGGTTAGAGTTGAATCCAATTCGGAAGGTGGAACTGCCGTCTTTCGGTTTGTCGGCAGCCCTACCTGGGTTCTTCCAGGATGTCTCGGCCCCTTCTGCTACGCAAGGGCTCGCCCACACTTACAGCCTGTTTCTGGCTGGCCGTTAGCTCACCTTAGTTTTCAAAGAACCATGCTCATAACCCCAGGTATCAACCCGCTGAGAAATGCGATCCTGGGCCTCCTGGGGCGCTCTCTCCGCGTGAATAGAAGGAGAATTTAGCCCACTTTCAAACGGGCTTCCCTACCTGCCTTGACAGGACACGGTGTTTCATCTCAGTTTTCTTCCGTGACTTACAACCGACTTCAGGCTGGTTGTTATCTCACCATTGATTGAATTGCCAAAGATCGTGAGCGGGGCTTCGGCTCCGCTTTTGGTTTGACAAGATCCTACCATTTTGAGATTATTCACCAGTCAGCAGGTATCCGCAAACACTTAACCGAGGGTGCCATGGGCCGAATCAACTTGGCGAACCCTGCCAGAGCTTCTTCAGTCATCATATGGCCATTCATTTCCGTCCTAGTCATTGGATTTACATTGCTGTCTACCGCCAATTTTGTTCATGCAGTCACGATTACCATTTATCCAACAGAAGATACATACATAGATTCAGACAATCCGAATGATAATTACGTTGGGAGCTCTTTTTTCAACACGGATAAAGCGATATTCAATTCGGATTTATTTCCAGATGAAGAAAGGATTGGATTACTCAAGTTTGACTTGTCAAATAAAATCCCGACGGGATCTGCAATAAATAGTGCAACATTACGGCTTATGTCGTTTTACGTTTCTTCGCCGACCCCACATATCGGTGTTTACAAGTATTCAAATAATGACTGGAATCCGGTCACTGTCACCTGGAACAATTTTCCCGGTGGCACTTATCAATACCTGTCAGACGTAGCAATCCCGTATGAAGACCAATATTACTTCTGGAACGTTTTATTAGCTCTGAATGGAGAAATATTATCATTAGCAGTGAAATCAACCAGAACAGAAAGAGGATATGAAATAGTAGATTTTCGATCCTTCAATTCTGTCTATGAATCAGATCGCCCAGTCCTCATTATAGATTATACGCGTCCCCCCAGCAAAGGCTTGCCCTGGTTGCCCTTGCTCCTCGATGACTGAAACACTAAAAAGGGTCCAAGCTAGGAAGGTTAAGGGCAAAATGAAGCATCAAAGTATAGTTGCAGCAGTTTCAGCGGTTTTATGCCTATGGGTAGCATGCAGCCATGCATTTGCTGATAATTTGGTATGGCAAACCTCAAGAGCCACGGCGGTCTCTATGGCAACGACTCAGGGGAAACACATATTGCTTTTTGCCGGGCGGGAAAGCTGCTCGAATTGCCAATACATGAAATACACCGCGTGCGAATCTACCTCCCCTGCGATTAAGGACTTGATCGAAAAATTTTTCATCCCATGGTTTAGTGATGTGGACAATAGTACGGAATGGGGTGTCTATGCAGACGGATTGGGGGGGTTCGCTTTGCCTTTGATTTGTGTTATCGATTTGCAGGACAGCGATAGTTATCTGGATAGGACCACCGGAGTTCAAGACCTGCAGGTATTTTATTCCAGGCTGTTGCAGTATACCACATGTACCCTCAGCATCTCGCCTTCCTTTCATGTGTGCAATGATTCGAGTCACACTGGCACGATAAACGTGACCGCTTCTTCAAGTAACTGTTCTTGGACAGCCTTGAGCAACGCTTCGTGGATAACGATTACAGCGGGAGACGCAGGCACCGGGAATGGAACGGTGTCTTATTCCGTATCCGAAAATACAACAGGAAGCACCAGGATCGGAACTATGACTATTGCGGGTAGCACATTCACCGTAATGCAGAGAAAATTACTGAGCCTCCCGGCCTTGCAGTTGCTTCTGGAATAAGTGATCGATGAGGTTAATCAAGCATTGCAACCGGAGAATCTCGAACTGTCGGCCTGCCGCTCAACTATTAGGAGCAACCACATCTTGTCGTTATTCTGCTGGGCTCCATTGCCGCTCACGTCTGGGGGAAATCGTTAATCGCCGAGGAGCAGCCATACGGGGGCAAGCACGGCTCCCGGGCGCTGCGTGCCCGTCTTCATCTCAAAGGCGCCAATGTCCAGGGCGCTGTCTGAAGGGCGCGCCTCCGAGCTTCGATGTTTGACGTACTGATAGAGTACGGGATAGGCATCTCCATGAAGAGACGTGCCCCCGTTCACACATGGCGACCCGCTCGATAGGTGGTAGTCCTGGAGAGCACCGTCCATGAATCCCGGGCTGTCGCCGGTAATATTCCCACCATCGTCGTAGATCGTTCCGGTGAGGCCGCTATGGCTGTGCACCCAGCCCGACTTCAGCCAGTTGTTTTTCAGGTGGAGGATTCCCGCCTCATTTAGTAGAGCAAGATGGCTCCCCGGCGCGGTCGCATAGATGATGTTGTTCCGGCAGTCGCAGGTCTCGTCGTTGGTCGAAAGGCGAAGCAGGGTCGTGTTGCCGGTGCGGGAGGAGACCATGGTATTGTTGTAGAAGTAAAGGGTCCCCTTGCGGTAGATGCTCTCGGCGCCACTGTCTCCCCCGTAGTGCACGATCTGGCTGTTCCCGGCCCCATCTGGCTCAATGAGAATGTTGCCGTAGACAAAGGTCTTCCTGTAGCTCGGGTGGTTGACCAGCTCTGTGCTGTCCTCGGCATCGACTAGGTCGAGTTGCCGGTTGCCGCTTTCGATCCAGTTATAGCGGACCACCAGTCCGGCGGACCGATCCTTCAGGTTGTTGCCAAGACAGTTCGCCCGAAGGGGACCGAGATAGTTGAACTGATAGATGATCCCGATGGCAGCGGTGTAGGTATTGTGCTCATAGATGCTGCTCTCGATCCCGTTGTCGTAGATCCAGCAACCATCTATAAGGACATTCCGCGCTGCGTGGGAGATGAACAGACCGTTCCCCGAATCATGGAGAATACAGTTTCTGATGGTGACATTCTGACCGGTCTCCATGTACACCGACGCCGCATTGTTGGTGTAATTCGTCAGCCCGTTTCGCCCGGTAAACTGGAAAGGCGTCCTCCCGCTCCGGATGTCGAGGTTTTCTAGGACAATCCAGGTCGGCTCAGCCACGTCGGGGATGTTGGCACCGCCGATCTTGATTACCCCACGTTCCTCGCCCCAGTAGTTGATCTGGCTTCGGGTCGTTGCATCCCGGCCGTCGATGACAGGGAGTTGCCCGCTCTCGCTTGCCACCCCTCGCACCGTAAAGGGCTGCTGCTCCGTCCCCTGAACGGCGATCACCCATTTCTCTCTGTAGGGCTCCTGCCGCCAGTGGATCAGCACCTGATCCCCCGCCTTTATGCTCTCCCATGGGACATCACCGATGTTGCCATAATCCTTCCCAGGCCCCACTTCGTAGGTCGCCGAAAACGCAGGGAGAGGAAAGCAAAGAAGCAAGAAAGACAGGGTCAGCACGTTCCGGATCATATACTTCTACCCCTTTACTCTCAGGCATCAATCTTCATCAACCGGTGTCGCCTTATGGGTGATGAGAAGTCGCTGTTTTTTTGGGTGAGCATAGATAAATTAGCCATTCGGGTCAACCAAATCCGATCTCAGGATATTATGACGCAGTCTTTAATCGAAGGACCCTCCTTCGGGTCCTCTGTCAGGCCGCTTTCCCGATTAGACCTCAATGTACCCTGATATCTCTCCGATCAATTGCCAGAGATTAGAACTGATTCGACTGCTGGTAAGATTTATTGGTGCCCTATCTAAACAGACTGAACCAACTTGTCCCTCGCTCCATTTTCAGGGGTAGACATGCTGGTTCAGCTCTGGCAAGATGCGAGATCAGATTCAATTTTTCGCAGGCCACTGTCCATAATCTTGTCTTGCTTTTTTCTGGAGGTGCGTGATGGAGTCAGGCAAATATGTTCTCGGACTTGTTGGAAGTCCTAACCGGGAAGGACGAACAAGTAAGCTGGTATCGGCAGCCTTGGAGGGTGCTCGCCAACAGGGAGCTTCCACTGAGTTGGTTCACCTGGCTGATCATGTTGTGGCGGCATGCAGGGACTGCCTCCCTTGGGTGTGCAAAGAGAATAAAAAGTGTACTTACGAGGATGAGGCCTTCGAATACCTCAGCCAGAAGATTCTGAAGGCCGGAGCACTGGTTCTGGGCACCCCGGTCTACTGGTGGGATACCAGTGGAATGGTAAAATACTTGATTCTGAAAATGTTCAGGGTGTATGCGCCCTCAGCTCCGCTCCAGGGAATGCCGGCATTTGGCATCGCCGTGGCAGGGGGAACTGGCAATGGTCTCGTCTCCGGACTCCGTCCCTTGTACCACTTCTTCCAGGTGATGCAGATGCGAGCCATGGAGCCTCTGCCCGCTACACGCTTTAACTTCGCCGCAGCGTTTGAGCGCGCGCAGACGCTCGGCGAAAAAATTGCGGAGTTGGCTGGACAACGGGCAGCCTTTAAAAACGTTGAGGAAAGGCTTTTGTGGTATGACACCCTGCCCTATCTGGGGCTGAGCAGGGCCGCAGAGAGACGTCTGTTGGCTGATCTCACTGTTCAGGCATTGCCGCTGAACGCAGATCCCGCGATTGCCAGAGGCCTTGGTCGAGCCGATGCAATGGCAGCCGCCGGCAGCGCACTGGATTCTCTGACTGAAATTGGCCGAGTGTACGATGCCGCAGCCCAAGCCTTCGTGGAGAAACCCTGAGCCAACTAGCAATCGAATTGAGAGAACATGTCTTCCTTTGATGTCATTTTTGTCCTTCCCTACCCCTTTTCCGACCACCCCTCTTTTCCAGAAGGGATCTTGCGAAAAGCTCTGGAGGTCGAAGGATATCGGGTCGGGATCATTGAAACGCCCTTCTGGCAGGACAAGGAATCCTTCGCAGCCCTCGGAAAACCGCGACTGTTCTTTGCGGTCATTTCAGGGCCTGTGGATTCCGTCGTGCTGAATTACACTTCGGCACGCAAACGGCGGCGGGAAGATCTTTATCAGCTTGGGGAAAACGCATACTTCGAAGGATACCCGCCTTCCATCAAATACAAAATCAGACCTGATCGGACCACTATCGTCTTCACGAACAGAATCAAAGAGCTTTTTCATGATGTGCCCATCATCATCGGCGGTCTTGAGGCGACCCTACGCTGTTTTGCCCACTATGACTTTCAACAGGACAAAATCAGGCGTTCGATCCTGCTGGATTCAAGGGCGGATCTATTGGTCACCGGCATGGGGGAGAAACAGCTCGTCAGGATTGCCCGGAGCCTCGAATCCGGAATGCCGAGCGATACCCTCATGCTGCCCGGAACAGCCGCCGCAACGAATGAATTCCCGGAAGCAAACGATTTCGCGGAACTCCCCTCCTTTGAGGCCATCTTAGAGGACAGGACAAAACTTCTAGAGGCCTATCTGATCATGGAAAGAGCGTCACTCGAGGGAAAGGGCATCGTGCAGAAACACGCAGACCGCTGCGTGGTGCAGTATGCAGCTGAAACCTATGACCGCTCTGATCTTGACCATATCTATAATCAGCAATACTCCCGCGCGCATCTGAAAGGGGCCTCTTACTCACCGGCGCTGCGGATGAATCTTTTCTCCGTCACTTCACACCGCGGCTGTGGAGGCGGATGTTCTTTTTGTTCCATTGAGGTCCATCAAGGGAAAAAGGTCGTTTCCCGCTCCATAGAATCCATTACAAGGGAAATCTTCACCCTGACCCGGCATCCTAAATGGAAAGGCTCCATTTCCGACATCGGCGGAGCTACAGCCGAAATGTACGGAAATGATTGCGATGCCGATGGATGTGTGGAACCCTCCTGCCTTTACCCCGAAAGGTGCAGGATATTTTCTCCGGGGAAAAGATATTTAGAGTTATTGCGAGAATGCAGAAAAATACAGGGGGTCAAGAAGATATTCCTGGGCTCAGGCATCCGGTATGACGTGTTGCTGAGCAATCCTGAGTTGCTGGAAGAAATCCTGCTTTACCACTCCGGCAGATTCCTGCGCATTGCACCCGAGCACACTCAGGACTCTGTTCTGAACCTGATGAGAAAACCACCCTACAAGACTCTGGAATCCTTCGTCAGCCTCTTCAACTCCATCAACAAGAGGCTGAAGCGAAAGATTGAGCTTGCGCCCTATCTCATCATAGGTCATCCGGGAGAAAAGGGTCGTGACATTGTAGAGATGAAGAAGAAACTCAAATCCCAGGGAATGAAATCCACTGACGTACAGATCTTCACCCCCACTCCCGGAAGCCTTTCCACTGCCATGTACTATGCAGCATGCGATCTTTCCTTCAAATCTATTCCTGTTGAAAAAGCAATCGCTGGATTAATGGAACGAAAGAGGTTGCTGTCCTCGTAGACCGAAGCGCCTTTAGAAGTGTTTGTGCTGCCCTGCGCGTGCATCAAGACTAGAGGCGTGAGGCGTATTCAATCGCTTCGTCGCGGGATATGACATCGCAGTACTTCATCCAGAGATCAAGGAGCGCAACTTTGTGAGAGACGCTGATGCGGTCGTAGACACAGTCTTCAACGACGGCCACATCAAAGTTGCGGCTGATCGCA
>Ga0209253_10006447_pt1 | contig 10168 bp, 7 predicted proteins | sample FrelakmetBRP12BR_FD_187145 | JGI IMG/M metagenome (GOLD analysis project Ga0209253, IMG submission 187145) | Freshwater lake sediment microbial communities from the University of Notre Dame, USA, for methane emissions studies - BRP12 BR (SPAdes)... | ecosystem: Environmental > Aquatic >...
GCGAGAGGAGAGCGAGGAGCGGATCGAGCTCGTTTTTCTCGCTGGGAAAAAAGAGAGCGGTTTCGATGACACTGGCCTGAGCCTTGACGGGGACGCGCCGTGACAGGACCCAATTGACCAGACGATTTGATTGTCACGGGGTTTGGGATGCCACCTCTCAGCTGCGGCCGCGGAGGTAGGAGACCATTTTCGGAACGGCCAATGGCACTAGGTCGGGCAGCATGTGTGGCATAAGGTTGTCCATGATCTTCGGCATCATCTCCGGCATTTGCTCCGCCATGTAGTCGGGCATGGGAATCATCTGCCCCACCCGCTCGAGGATCGTCGGCATAACCTTGGGCATCATCCGGGGAAGAAGCTTCGGAAAGAGAACGGGGAACACCGGCTTCATCATTCCGAACACAGCGCCGCCGACAACTCCTAATTTGCCGATGAGCCTCATCATCGGTCCCATCCCCAGAGGCATGGCTCCGAGCATCTCCGGCCACATCGTATCCATCAGATCGGCAAACCCCCGCGGACTCATCAGGGCGATCATCCCTTCAAAGACCGCCCACTGCCTGAGGGCTTCAGGAGTTGGGTCGGCATAGTCCTTTCCCAGCGCGCGGCAGGCAAAGGCCGCCAGGTCATGGATCTCGACCGGGTGTTTCTTCTTGTCCTTGCTCACCCGCAGCTGAAATTCGCAGCAGGGGCAGAGAGCCAGGACCGCTTCCGCGTTGACTTCTTCGGCCTCGTCCAAACGCGTTTTCCCGATTTCATGGGCGACCAAAGGGTCCTTGATCAACGTCAGCACGCTGCCGCAGCAATGAGCTTCCTGATGGTGGAACGGCATCTCGACAAACTGCACGCCGGGGATGGCTTTGATCACCTCGCGCGGTTCCTCATAGACACCCGAGACCCGGCCGATGTGACAGGAGTCATGCCAGGTCACCCGCTTGGGAATGGAGTTCGGGAATGTGAACCCGCCGCCCCTGATCTTTTCCGCCACGACCTCGCTGTAGTGTTTGGCCGTAAGGCCATATTTGATCCCGAGCTTTTGGGCCCACTCGGGATAGGTATGCCGCCACATCATGTTGCAGGCCGGGCAGGAGCTGATCACAGTATCGGCGCCCGCCGCCTTGACCGCCTTGATGTTCTTGCGCAGGACATCCTCGAACACATCCCATTTCCCGGCCACGAGCATCGGAGTCCCGCAGCAGTTCTCGATGTTCCCAAGATATGTGAAATCCACGCCGGCTGCATCAAGAAGCGCCACCGAAGCCTTGCCGATATCGTTCTCGACGTAGGACGCGGTGCAGCCGGCAAAATAGACGTTCTTGCTTTTCGCGGACGGGCCATGCTTTTCCAGGAGCTCTCCAGGGAACCAAGCGGACCTGTCCTTGCGGTAGCCCGCCCAGATATCGCCCTCGGCTTCGGTGGCCGCAGCCATCATCTCAAAAGGCGGGAAGGTCATCCTTTTGTCCTCGTGAATCAGCTTACCGCGCAGTTTCATCCAGCTCGGCTCGATCGGAAGCACGGCTGAGCAGCGGAGGTTACAGAGCTCGCAGGTCGTGCAGACGAGGAACGTGTCCACCATGAACTGGTCCCATTTGACCCGGCCTTCCATATACTGGCGCAGCCAGTACCACTTGCCGCGGGGCGACTGGCTCTCCCAGCCGCGGCCGTAGAATTGGTCGCATTCATCGACGCAATAGCCGCACTGAGAACAACCGTAAGCATACCAGGCCACGTCCGCCGGAATATCTCGCACGGGCTTGTCCAGGCGCTCCCCGACCTGAGTGACCACATTGTTCCCGAAGGGCCGAATCAAGGGCTCGAAGAAACGGGCGATGTTCAACACTTTTCCGACCAGCTTGCCGCCGACGACTTTATCCGGATTCAAGATTCGGTTCTTGTCCACTTCCTTTTTGAAGGCCTTGATCTGCTTGGCTCTTTCCTCGCCCAGGATTTTTTTGATCTTGCCGGTGAAATAAAGGCCCGTGGAATAGGGCCGGCCGCCGTGCTTCTCGGCGATTTTCATGATGGAAAGCACCAGTCCGAAGACGAAATTATAAGAAAATTTTCTCTGGTCACTCGGTATAAACCCGAGAATCACGACCTCGGGGTTGCCGTCCTTTCCTTTTCTGATGACCACACCTTCCTTGACCAGAGGCTGATTGATTCTGTGTTCGATCTCTTCCAGCGCGGCCCCCAGTTCCTCAAGAGGAACGACGGTCTCGGCAGGGACAAGCGAAGGGCCCAGGCGCTTTACGATCATCAACTTAAACCTGTTCTCCCACTCATGGTCGGCGATCTCCTGGCTCAGCACCTCGCCCTGGCCATCTTTCAGGATCTCCGGCAGCACGGGCACGACCTTCTGCCGATCGGCTTCCCGGAAAGAGAGAAGGGCGATATAGGCTGCGGGAAGGATGACCTTCCGCTCATCGGGGTGGCCGTGATGCGTCCGGACCGGGGCCCGGTTCTTCATCTCCGCCATCCGCGGGTTGATGAATATCACCGACCAGAGGGGAAGGCCGCGGCCGATGAATTCCTGAAAAACCCTGGCGAGTGTGCGGGCATCGGTGCAGGCGATGGCGGCCACGCCCAAATCAACGAGCTTCTGAACACGAATTGTGACCTGGCTGATGATGCCGGTCGTTCCTTCGGCATCGGCAATGACATCGAGATCCTTGCCCTCAAACTCTCTGACCTCTCCGGAGGGCAGCACGACACGCGCCTTGACCACGTTCTCGGCGAACCAGCCGTATTCATAAGAGCCAATGCCGGCCCCTCCCTGGGCCAGCCATCCCCCGGCCGAAGAAGAAGGATAGCTCGTCGGATAGAGGCGCAGAGTCAGACCTTTTGTTTTGAGCTGGCGGTCGAGCTGCTCCCAGGTTATTCCTGGCTCTACCGTCGCCGTTTCTTTGTCGGCATCGACGGCCAGCACCTTCTTCATCCGAAAAAAATCTATGATGATTCCTTTTCGCGTCGGGATGATTCCGCCGTAACCTGACGATCCTTTTCCCCGCGGGACCAGCGGAATTTTTCTGGCTGAAGCCCAGCGCACGACGAGCGCCAGTTCCGCCTCGGTCTCCGGTTGGACGATGGCCTCCGGCGTGGTTTGGCCGATAAACGGTTTGAAGAGGCTGGGGACCGCGGCAATATCGTGACTATAGAGAAGACGCTCGGTCGGATTGAAATTGGCCCTGGGGCCGAACTTGTCCTCGAGCCACTTTCTATTCTCCGCGCTCAATCGACTCATGATGACACCTCTGGTCAGGAGATTGGTCCGTTTTATATCAATCTCTTTGGAAAAAAAGAAGCGAACTGGTATCTAGTCAATCGATATATTTTATATATTCAATATGATTTTTTCAAGAGCCCGGCCCTTTAAAGACCTCCTCCCGGAGAGTGGCCCGCTTGATTCTGTCTTCCTGGGGAAAAACGCCGATCCCCGGCCCCTCCGGCACTTTGATCGTGCCCTCCTTGCCGAGCTCTATGGGAGGCTCGATCAGGTCCTCCCGGTAGTATCTCTTGCTCGCCGAGAGGTCATTGGGCAGCTTAAAATTCGGAAGCGAGGCGATGTGCAGATTGTGGGCCCGGCCGATGCCCGACTCCAGCATCCCGCCGCACCAGACCGGAATTCCCTGCGACCGGCAGAAATCATGGATCTTGCGGGTTTCCACCACCCCGCCAACGCGGCCGACCTTGATGTTGATAATGCGGCAACTTCCCATCTCCAGGGCCTGGCGCGCCGTGTCGGCTGAGATCACACTCTCATCAAGACAGAGTGGCGTCTTCATCTCCTTCTGGAGGCGGCTGTGGTCCCAAAGGTCGTAGGGAGGGAAAGGCTGTTCGAGCATCAGGAGGCCGAATTCGTCCAGCTTTTTGAGGGTCTCTTTGTCGGCGAGGTTATAGGCTCCGTTGGCATCTGCTTGAAGAAGAACGTGGGGGAACTTTTGGCGGACCTCCCTCGTTGTGGCCACATCCCAGCCCGGCTTGATCTTGATCTTGATCCTCTGATATCCCTCGGCGATGAAAGATTCGATCCGTTCGAGGAGCGCGGCGACAGAATTGTCGATCCCAACGCTGACTCCGGCGGTGATGACGATTTTTGTGCCTCCGTAGACTTTCCACAACGGTAACCCCTCTCTTTTCGCCTGGAGGTCCCAGAGCGCCAGCTCCAGACCTGCTTTGGCCATGGGATGACCGCGGAATCTCCCCGCCTCTTTATAAAAGTCCGTGGGGCTCGTGACCTTTTTCTCCAGGATAAGAGGGAGCAGAAACTCCCTCAGGACGAGCCAGGCCGTCTCGGTTGTCTCGTAGCTGTAGAGGGGAGCGGAGGAAGCCACGACCTCGCCATAACCGCACAGGCCTTCGGAAAAGACCTTGACGATGATGAAGGTCCGGCCTTCCTCGCGGCCAAAGCTGGTCTCAAAAAAATGAACGTAGGGAAGATACAAAAGCGCCAACTCGATGCGTTCAACCTTCATATTTATTCCTTAGCCAGCCGGATACCCTTCCTTAAGGCCAATCTCTCATAGAGATCGATGATTTTCGCGGCCATGGCTTCGGCGGAAAATTTCTTGTGGACCACCTCATACCCATTTTGTCCCAGGCGGGCCGCAAGCTCTCTGTCGCGGTAGAGCATCAGGATGTCTTTAGCCAGAGCCTCGGGGTTTCGCGGCGGCACCAGCAACCCAGTCTCCTCGTGAATGACCACTTCCGGGATGCCGCCTACCTGTGTGGCCACGACGGGAAGGCGGCTGGCCATGGCATCAAGCAGAGAACTTCCCAGGCCCTCCAGGTGAGAGGATAGGACGAAAAGATCCAGGGAGGCGAGAATGCGGGGAACATCTTCCCGGAATCCGAGGAAAAAGACAATGTCCTCTACGCCCAGTTCGCGCACCTGCTGGTCCAAGACAAAGCTCAGAGATCCTGTCCCGACCACGATAATTTTTATCTTCGGCGCCTGCTCTCTTAGTATTTTTGAGGCCTGGATAAGGTAGGTGTGGCCTTTATGATCCTCGAGCGCCGCCACGATGCCGACGAGGAAGTCATCCGGGGCAAAGGAGAATTCCTTCCTCAAGAAATCGCGTGGAGTCACTTCCTCAAAAGGGGAAAAGTCTATCCCGGACGGAATGACATGAACAAGAGACGAGGGGATCCCTGAATCGAGGAGGACGTTTCGCACGCCCTCGGAAATGGCGATGATGGCATCAATGTCCCTCGTGTATTTCCGGTGGGAAAAGGCGCTCTTTTTCAGAGGAAAATCCACTCGCCGGGAAATGAACCGAAGAGGGACCTGGGCGCGTCGCGCGGCCGCCGCTCCGATCGCGACTCCATGGGCATCATGGAAATGGGCCAGCCGGCACTGCCGCCGTTTCATCTCCCGGCTCAAACGGAAGATAGCGCCGAGGTCGAACTCGCTTTTCATCCGCAAAGGAAGCACCCGCACGCCGGCCTCTGAAGCCTTCTTATGGAGAGGACTTTCAGGTTGGACGACAAAATGAACGGGATAGCCCTCCCGCTGGAGCACTTTGACTAGAAAAAGAGCCTGTCTCTGGCCGCCGCGCCAGTCTTTTCCCGCGTCAATATGGAAAAGGCTCAATCCGCTCTCCTTTTTTCCAGATCTCCTTCAGTTTGGCGTAGCGGGCAAAGATTCCATAGCCGGTCAGGACGGAGATGACCAGGCCGGCGAACCCGTCCAGGAAACCCCGCTTCCAAAGATAAGCCCTGAGAAATCTGAAAAATGGCAGAAAGACCAGATGGTACCAGCGGCATTTTTTCTTCTGGGCATAGAGCTTCTGGGCGCCGAGGTCGGAGAACGTGTTGATGCGGCCCAGGTGTTCGGAAATGTTCTGATAAGTGAAATGGTGGATCGAGCCCTTGAGCTTATCGACCTGGCCTTCGACTACGAGCGCTTCGTGAACATACTCCCCTTCCCAGCTGGCCCTGTCTTTGCGGAAGAGACGCAGCTTGCGGTCGGGGTACCAGCCGGAGTGACGGATCCATCTCCCGAGATAGAAGACCTCGCGGGGGATGGAAAAAGCAGAACAACGGGGCTCGGTCTTTTTAAGCCCGGCGATCTCGGCGCAAAGCTCGGGGGAGACTCTTTCGTCGGCGTCCAGGGAAAGGATCCAGAGGTGAGAAGCTTTGCCGTTGGCGAAATTTTTCTGGTCGGCGAAATTTGTCCAGGCCCGCTCGAAAACGCGGTCGGTATACTTCCTCGCGATCTTGACCGTGTTATCCGTGCTGAAGCAGTCGACAACGACAATCTCCGAGGCCAGGCCGGCGACGCTCTTCAGGGCGCCCTCCAGGCGCACGCCTTCATTATAGGCAATGATGACCGCAGAGAATTCCATTGGCTTCATAATAGCACAGGGTTTATAGCCTTGACAAACAGGCACAACTTTAATATTCATCTTTTCAATGGCCAGAAAATTCCAGCCTTATCATCTTCCTTTCTTTTTGATATTTGCTGCCCTGTTAAGCCCCTGTGTTCTTATTTACCGGCGAGCTCCAGGATTTACCATCGGCAGCCACGCCTTTAATCCTTTCTCGGCCTCTGCCGCTCTGATGACCGGGGTAATGTTCTTGTTGCTCCTCGCTCTCTGGATTCTGTATTCAAGATTGGTATCCTTCATGTTGGCCCGGAAAGTTGAGGACGTTTTGGCGCAGGACTTTCTGACCTTTCTTCCACTTCTTTTCTTTAGCCTGGTTCCTTTGACACTGCATCACTATATCGGCGCAGACGACCTTCGGACACGCTTGAAGATCTTTCTCCTGGTCATTGGGGTCGCGTTCCTCTACCTCAAGCTCATTCAGATCCGGGATTGGCACAAAGCGGGAGCTTTTCCTTGGCAGAGATGGGAAGGATGGTTCTCCGCCCTCTCCCTCAGAAAAAGGCTGGTGCTGCTTTTCCTCGCGGCGCTCATCCTCTTCAATGCCGGAACAGCGCTCCTCATCTCGGGAGGCATAACGGTTGCAGGAGACGAACCCCACTATCTCCTCATCTCCCAGAGCTTGCTCCAAGACAGGGATTTTGACCTGACGAACAATTACGCGCAAAGAAATTATGCCCGGTATATGAAGATACAGAAACTCACCCCTCACATTGTTCCGGGCGCCAGGCCGGGAAGTCATTATTCGTTCCATTCTCCGGGAATGGCCCTGCTTCTCCTTCCTTTCTATGCCTTCGGGACCCTGTTTCAGGGCGAGGGAATGCTCGTGGTCATCCGTCTGGGGATGAGCCTTTTCGGGGCACTCTTTGCGCTTCAGGTTTACCTTTATGCGCAGAGCGAGTGGCAGAAGGCGAATTTGTCCCTCTGGCTCTGGCTCCTCGCGAGCTTCACTTCTCCGGTTTTCTTCTATTCCATTCACGTTTATCCGGAGATTGTCGTCGCGCTCCTTTCCCTGACTGTCTTCCGGATCTTCCGGTTTTCTCCATCGCTTTCCTGGCCGAAGCTTCTCCTCTCGGGCTTCGTTCTCGGATCCTTCATCTGGTTTCACGCCCTGAAATATCTGTCTCTCTTCGTGCCCCTGTTTGTCTACTGCCTTTGGGCCGGGGCGAAAAAATTCAGGTTGGGCTGGAGGGTCATCTTTTTTGCCGCCGCTCCTGTTTTCGTTTTCGCTTTATACCTAAATTTTCAGCGAACCCTCTACGGCACCTATTCCCTTTCGGCCGTTTCTTGGGCCCAGCCCATGACCGAGGAAGCGCCTCTCCAATTTGTCAAGAACGTTCTGCTCAATATACCTCTCCGTTATCGCCTGGACACTCTCGCCGGCTATTTTTTTGACCAGCGGGACGGCCTATTCTTTTACGCGCCCGTCTATTTCTTCGCCCTGCTGGGGGCCTGGGAAATGCTCAAAAGAAAGCGGAAGGATTTGTTGCTTCTTTTCTTCCTGACCGCTCCTTATGTCCTGACCTCTGCCTTTCTCACCCAGAGGACAGGATTCGCCCCTCAAGCCAGGCCGCTCGTCGCAGTAATCTGGGGAATGATCATCCTGGTCGGCCATTTCCTTGTTGATCAGGGGAAAAAAATATTCTCCTATTTCTTCAATTTTGCCGCAGCCGTGAGTTTCTTTTTTGTCTTTCTTCTGCTCAAGCACCCGATCAACCTCTACCAGGAAACCACCAGGGGAGTGAAAGAAAGGGCCGGCGGGCTGTTTTACCTTCTCAGCAACCTCCACTTTCGGGCGCCAGATTTATTGCCCTCTTACATCAAAGTTGAGGAGTGGCGGTGGCTTCCCAATTTCATCTGGCTGGGAATGGCGATCCTGTTCGTCGTGGCTTATGCCGTGATGAAAAGGCGCGCTTTGTCCCTGAAGTTTTCCTTCCATTTTTTGCTTGCCAGCGCCGGAATCCTTGTCCTTTTTGTCTGGCTCGTGCTCTACCCCCGCAAGGTTCTCGTCGACCCCGTAAGAGTCACCCTTCCCGCCGGTGAGAAGGTCACTTTCTATTCCCTTTCGCGGTCGTCGCGCCAGATTGGACCGGGCAAGTTTCAGCTTCGCGAGGACAACCGCGCTTATCGCATCAATTTCACCACGGCGAAGCCCATCCAGGCATTAAAGGTTTCTTTCGGGTCAAACCAGGGAGAGTATGCCTGCGAGATCAAGATGTTCGACCTGACTTTTTTTCGTGGACAGACATCCGGAGAAATCAAGAACGTCATCCTTCCCGAGCCGCCCCGATATCGGCTGGGAAAAGCGAGCTATTACGAACTGACCTTGAGTTTAGGAAAAGGCGCTGGCGTCGACACCGAGCTGAACCCTTATCTGTTCAGCATCGATTTATCAAACTCTCTTGAAACTCAGGGACCAGAACTTCGTTACTGAATGAAGTCTTGCGTCCGCCTATTCAAATTGAGCGGATTTGATGATGGCCTTCTTGTGGAGTTTGAACTTGGCCAGCATCTTGAGAATAGAGAACCCGTAGGCGACGCTCCTCGGGAAGCCGATCTCAGAGGCCTCCTCAAAATAGCGGGTCTCGATCGGGATCTCTCTGATCCGAAGATTGTGAATGACTCCCTGGGCGATGATCTCCGAGTCAAAGACAAAGCCATCCGAGTTGAGTTCGAACTTCACCGTCTCCAGGTACGTGCGGGAGTAGGCCCGCAGCCCTGAGTGGTATTCCGTGAGATACATATAGAAGACGGCGTTTTCCAGGGCGGTAAGAAAAATATTGCCCAGGTATTTCCACTTGGGCATCCCTCCCTCCAGCGGCCGTCCTCCCAGCATCCTCGACCCGAACACGGCATCGCATTCCTCATTATGAAGGGGCAGGATGAGCTGGGGAATTGTTTTGGGGTCGTACTGATGGTCGGGATGGACCATCACCATGATATCTCCGCCGAGCTTGAGGGCTTCACGGTAGCAGGTTTTCTGATTGGCTCCATAGCCCTTATTTTTCTCGTGCGCAAACACCCGGAGCCCGAGCCTGCGGGCAAGATTGATGGTCCCGTCGCGGCTTCCGTCGTCGGTGAGAACGATCTCATCCACCCAGTCCTTGGGGATATCGTTGCAGGTGTGCTCAAGGGTTTTTTCGGCGTTATAGGCCGGCATGACGACGATCACTTTCTTGGTACGTTTCGCGGCCATCTCAGAGCCTTGAAGGCCCACTTATAGCACGTTTGGACCTTCACGACAACGGAGGGGAGCCGAAAACCAAGCAAATCAAAGGGTCAGGTCTTCATTCTTGACACAACAGGTGAGCGGAGGAGACGTCTCGCGCTGGAAAATGAAAAATTGCCCTTGTCGCTTTTTTCCTTAAGTGAAGAATGAAGACCTGACCCTAGGCAAGGCTTGGCGCTAAGCCGTGATCCAGAAACTACCAGGGGAGCGTCTTGAACCCGGCCTCCTGCTTGAGCTTGGCCAGGAAAGCCCGATAAGCGTCGCCTTCTTTGGCCTGTTTCATCTGCCTTTCTAACTCAGGACGCACTTCTTCCAGAGGACGGGTTTCTTTTTTCCTGTCCACAACGAGAAGGATGTGGTAGCCATATTTCGTTTCTACGATATCGCTGATTTCATCCAGTTGCATTGAGAAAATTTTGTCTTCAAAGGATTTAACCATAACGCCACGACCAAAGAAACCTAGATCTCCACCTTGCGCTGCTGAGCCTGGAGTCCGTCTACGCACATAAGGAGAGAAAGAACAACAGTCAATAGGATGGATCGTTTCATGAATATG
>Ga0209253_10006448_pt1 | contig 10167 bp, 8 predicted proteins | sample FrelakmetBRP12BR_FD_187145 | JGI IMG/M metagenome (GOLD analysis project Ga0209253, IMG submission 187145) | Freshwater lake sediment microbial communities from the University of Notre Dame, USA, for methane emissions studies - BRP12 BR (SPAdes)... | ecosystem: Environmental > Aquatic >...
ATCCCGGTCTACGAGCGGCTGCGCGTCAGCCCGAACTGCGCGCTGATCCTGCCGTCGCACATCGCGCTCGACCGCGCGCGCGAGCGTGCGCGGGGCGCCAATGCGATCGGTACGACCGGTCGCGGCATCGGGCCTGCGTACGAAGACAAGGTGGCGCGGCGCGCGGTGCGCGTGGCGGATCTTTTCCAGAGGGATCGCCTGGCGGCCCGCCTCGGCGAGATCCTCGACTATCACAACTTCGTGCTGAGCCGGTATTTCAGCGCCGAGGTCGTCGATTTTCAGCCGCTGCTCAACGAACTCGTCGCGCTCGCCGATCGCGTCGCGCCGCTCGTCGCGGACATCAGCGAGTCGCTGAAGGCCGAGATGCTGCGCGGCGGCAACATCATGTTCGAGGGCGCGCAGGGAGCGCTGCTCGACGTGGACGTCGGCACTTACCCCTTCGTCACCTCGTCGAACACCATCGCGGGCGAGGCCGCGGTCGGCACCGGCCTCGGTCCGCGCGACATCCACAAGGTGCTCGGCATCGTGAAGGCCTACACCACGCGCGTCGGTGCCGGGCCGTTCCCCACGGAACTGTTCGACGAGACCGGCGAGCACCTTTCGCGCGTCGGCCACGAGTTCGGCGCGGTCACCGGTCGCGCACGCCGCTGCGGCTGGTTCGACGCAATCGCGCTGCGGCGCGCCGTCCTGCACAACAGCATTTCGAGCCTCGGCGTGACGAAGCTCGACGTGCTCGACGGCCTCGATACGCTCAGCATCTGTACCGGCTATCGCATCGACGGCGAAGTGCACTCTTCACCGCCGTTGCTGCCACACCGGTTCTCGGAATGCGAGCCGGTCTACGAGGAGCATCCGGGCTGGAAGGAAGCGACGGCCGGCATCACGGATTTCGGCAAGCTGCCGGCGAATGCGCGCAAATACCTCGCGCGCCTCGAGGAACTCGGCGGCGTGCCGATCGACATCGTGTCGACCGGGCCGGACCGCAACGAGACCATCGTGCTGCGCCACCCATACGATTGAATACCTGGCCGTATCTCTCCTACCTCCAGCCCATAGCCCATAGCCTCTACTGCCATGAAGCCCTACGAATCCCCCTGGATGGACGACGACCTGCGCATGCTGCGCGAGGCGATTTCCCGTTTCGTCGAGACCGAGATGCTGCCGCAGGACGCGAAGTGGCGTAAGCAGCACCATGTCGACAAGGAAATCTGGCGGCTTGCCGGCGCGGCCGGTTTCCTGCTCATGGACGTTCCGGCGCAGTACGGCGGCGGAGGCGGGGATTTCCGCCACGAGGCGCTCCTGTACGAGGAGACGGCGCGCCGCGGCATCTCGGGCTTCGGGCAGGGCGTGCACAGCATCGCCGCGCACTACGTGCTCAATTACGGCACCGAGGAGCAGAAGCAGCGCTTCCTGCCGCGGATGGCGCGCGGCGAGCTGATCGGGGCGATCGGCATGACCGAGCCGGGCGCGGGCTCCGACCTCAAGGGCATCCGTACGAAGGCGATCCGCGACGGCGACGAGTACGTCGTCAGCGGCTCCAAGATCTTCATCACCAACGGCGGGTCGGCCGAGATCCTGATGCTGGTCGTGCGGACCGATCCCAACGATCGCAGCCGCGGCCTGTCGATCCTTATGGTGGAGACGACGGAGCTCGAGGGCTATCGCGTGGGTCGCGTGCTCGACAAGATGGGCATGCAGGCGCAGGACACGGCCGAGCTGTTCTTCGAGGACGTGCGAGTGCCCGCGGCCAACCTCCTCGGCGGGGAGGGCGAGGGCATGCACATGCTGATGGGTGACCTGCCGTACGAGCGCGTGCTGATCGCGCTGGCGGGCGTCGCCTCGATGGAAGGCGCCCTCGACGAGACGGTCAAGTACGTCAACGAGCGCAAGGTGTTCGGCCAGCCGGTCGCGGCTTACCAGAATACGAAGTTCAAGCTCGCCGAGGCGGTGACGCACACGCGCATCGCGCGCGTCTTCGTGGACCGCTGCATCGAGCAACTCATCAAGGGCGAGCTCGACACCGAGACGGCGGCGATGGCCAAGTGGTGGATCACCGACATGCAGCAGAAGGTGATCGACGAATGCCAGCAGCTCTTCGGCGGCTACGGCTACATGAACGAGTACATGGTGTGCCGCATGTTCGCGGACTCGCGCGTGCAGCGCATCTACGGTGGCACGAACGAGGTCATGAAGGAACTGATCTCGCGCGCGCTGTGATATCCACTCCCTCTCCTGCAGCAAGCGGGAGAGGGTTGGGGTGAGGGTGCCCCGCACGGCGGGCGAGGGTGGGGCGAGGGTTGGGATGAGGGTCTCGAAATCCCTCAAAACCCTGCAAAAACAGACGGTTGCGTTATGGAGTGCTAGACTGGCGAACGCCGGTCGTGTGGTGCCCAGGAGAGGACTCGAACCTCCACGGTGTTACCCGCTAGTACCTGAAACTAGTGCGTCTACCAATTCCGCCACCTGGGCACAGGTGTCCGCGCGGCCTTGGGACCGCGCTGGAAGGTGGCGCAATTTACTGGCGGCCCCCCGGGCTGTCAACGAAGGAAAAATGAGAAGGCAAAGAACAGGGCCTCGCGCGGCTGCTTCCGGCAGCATCGGTGGCGCGCGCGCGCGCGGCGCAAGCCGGCCCGCGCCCAGCGCGGAATCGATCGTATTGGGCGTGCTGCGCAAGGCGGGCCGTCCGCTGCGGCTCGACGAGGTCGCCGAAGCCATCGGGCTCCCGTCCGACCAGGCCGAGGCGCAGCTGCAGGCGCTGGTGAAGCGCGGCGAAGTCGTGCCGAACAGGCGCGGCCAGTACTGTCTGCGCGAGCACTTGCCCGGCCTCGTCGTGGGCACGATCCAGGCGCACCGCAACGGCGACGGCCTGCTGCTGCCGGACGACGCGTCCGCGGCAGTGCACCTCTCCGGCCAGCAGATGCGCGAGGTGATGCACGGCGATCGCGTGGCGGTCCGCATCGAAGGCGCGCATTTCCGCGGCAAGGCGCAGGGCACGATCGTCGAAGTGCTCGAGCGCCGCACGCGCGAAGTCGTCGGTCGGCTGCAGGTCGAATCCGGCGTCGCGTATCTCACGCCCGACAACCCGCGCATGACGCATCGCGTGCTCGTGCCGGCGGGCGCCCTGGGTGGGGCCGAGAGCGGCCAGGTCGTGATCGTGCAACTCACCCAGCAGCCATCGCGTTCCGCGCAGCCCGTGGGACGCGTGACGCGCGTGCTGGGCGATCACGGTGCACCGGGCATGGAAGTGGACATCGCGGTTCATTCCCATTCGCTGCCCTTCGAGTTCCCCGATAGCGTGGTCGCGGAGGCGGAAGCGTTCGGCCGGCGCATTCCGCAGGACGCCATCGCTGGCCGCGAAGACCTGCGCGGCCTCGAGCTCGTCACCATCGACGGTGAGGACGCGCGCGACTACGACGACGCGGTGTGGTGCGAGCGCAGCGGCGCTGGCTGGCGACTCATCGTCGCCATCGCGGACGTCGGCCACTACGTTCGTCCGGGCAGCCCGCTCGACGTCGAGGCGCGGGAGCGCGGCACGTCCGTCTACTTCCCGAATCGCGTCCTGCCGATGCTGCCCGAGGCGCTGTCGAACGGCTTGTGCTCGCTGGTGCCGCAGGAGGACCGGCTCTGCCTGTGCTGCGAACTGCGTGTCGGCGACACGGGACGGATCACGCGCTCGCGCTTCTTCGAAGGCGTGATGCGCTCGGCCGCGCGCCTGACGTACCACGAAGTCGGCGCATTCCTCGAGCACCCGGGCAAGCACCCCGGCGAGCGGCTCGTGCGCCTGCGCGAGCGATTGCTCGCGCTGCACGGCGTCTACAAGGCATTCACGCATGCCCGCTCGGGCCGCGGTGCGCTCGAGCTCGACACGCCCGAGCTGAAGCTGAAGTTCGACGAGCAGGGCCGCGTTGCCGCGCTGGTCGAGAGCCCGCGCAACGACGCGCATCGCCTGATCGAGGAGTGCATGATCGCGGCCAACGTCGCCGCCGCGCGCTTCCTCGATCGGCACAAGGTTCCGACTCTGTATCGCGTGCACGGGCTGCCCGAGATCGATCGCCTCGAGACCTTGCGGCAGTTCATGCGCGAGTTCGGCATCTGGCTGCCGCCGGCCGAGGAGATCAAGCCCGAGCACCTGCGCGACCTGCTGCAGAAGATCGGCGATCGCCCGGACGCCGGGCTCATTTCCACGGCCGTCATTCGTTCCATGCCCCAGGCCGTCTACCAGCCCGGCAACATCGGTCACTTCGGGCTCGCGCTCGATCACTATGCGCATTTCACCTCGCCGATCCGCCGCTACCCGGACCTCGTCGTTCATCGCGGCATCCGGCAGGTGCTGCGCGAGGGCGATCCGCAGGACCTCGTCGCGTGGCACGGCGCGTTCCCGGCGCTCGGGCAGGACTGCTCGTTCCGCGAGCGTCGAGCGGACGAAGCGACCCGCGGGGCGGTGTCCTGGCTCAAGTGCTACTACATGCAGGAACACGTCGGCGAGGAGTTCGACGGCATCGTCTCGGGCGTCGTGGACTTCGGGCTGTTCGTGCAGCTCGAAGGCCTGCAGGTCGACGGGTTGCTGCACGTGTCCGCGCTCGGGCAGGACTACTTCACGCGCGACAGCAGCGGTTTCCGGCTCGTCGGCCGCAGCTCCGGCAAGATCTTCAAGCTCGGCGATCGACTGCGCGTGCGGGTGACGAACGTGTCGCTCGACGATCGCCGGGTCGATTTCGAGCTGGCCGGTGAAATGGCCGTCGAGCGCAGGCCGCGCTTCCTGCGCTCGGGGCGGAGGCGGCGCTGATGTCTCATGCGGTGGCGTATGGCATCCACTCCGTGCGCGTGATGCTCACGCGCACGCCGCAACGCGTGCGGCGGGTGCTGCTCGCCTCGGGCCGCGATGCCAGCCGCCTCGGCGAGGTGCGCGAACTGGCACAACGCGCCGGCGTGCAGATCGAAGCCGCGAACGATGCGCTGCTCGACAAGCTGGCCGAAGGCGGGCGTCACCAGGGTGTCGTCGCCGAACTGCACGCCAAGGCCGGCGATCCGGAAACCCAGCTGGAAGAGGCGCTCGAAGCGGCCGAGGGCGCGCCGCTGCTGCTGGTGCTCGACGGCGTGCAGGATCCGCACAACCTCGGCGCGTGCCTGCGCAGCGCCGATGCGGCCGGTGTCGCCGCAGTGATCGCTCCGCGCGATCGCGCCGCCGGCCTCACTCCGGTCGCCCGCAAGGTCGCCGCCGGCGCCGCCGAGTCCATCCCGTTCGTGTCCGTCGTAAATCTTGCGCGCACGCTGCGCGACCTCAAGGAACGCGGCATCTGGTTGATCGGCACCGCCGACGATGCCGACATGACCCTTTTCGAAGCGGACTTCACGGGCCCGACCGCGCTGGTGATGGGCTCGGAAGGCGAGGGGATGCGGCGCCTGACCCGCGAATCGTGCGACCAGCTGGTATCCATCCCGATGGCCGGCGCGGTCGAAAGCCTCAACGTTTCCGTCGCCACCGGCGTCGCGCTCTTCGAAGCCGTGCGGCAGCGGCGCGCCAAGCCGCGCAAATAGTCCGGACTACGCCAAGCGCGCCAGCGCCACCGGCCAACGGCCGCGAACTTCAAGGCCCAGACGCGGTCAATCCGCCGGGCCGTCACGCGCCATGGACGGCGCGTGCGGAGCCTACAGGGACGTACTTGCGGCGTCCCGGCGGGTTGACCCGGCTTGGGCCTCGCTCGCTGCCGTTGGCTTCCGTGCCTACTGGAGCGAAGCGGGCTGTGCGCCGGGCCGATTTGCACGGTTTGGCCCGCTCCGCTATCCTTGGCGGCCCCGTAGCGCCCCCCGAGGGTTGCGCGGTCGTTGTAACTCCTTGTCGCACCAACCCATTCGGGCGGCAAACCCATAAGGAGCGATTGCATGCGTCATTACGAAATCGTGTTCCTGGTCCATCCGGATCAGAGCGAACAGGTCCCCGCCATGATCGAGCGCTACCGCGGCATCATCACCGCGGGCGGCGGCGCGATTCATCGCCTCGAGGACTGGGGCCGCCGCCAGCTGGCGTACCCGATCAACAAGATCCACAAGGCGCACTACGTGCTGATGAACGTCGAGTGCGGCAAGGCCGTGCTCGAAGAACTCACCGCGTCGTTCCGCTTCAGCGATGCCGTCATCCGCAACATGGTCGTTGCGATGGACGCAGCCGTCACCGAGGCTTCGCCGATGGCGAAGGCGGCGGAAGAGGGCGGCCGCGCCGAGGAATCGACGCTGCCGGAAGCGAGCGACGACGACCGTGGCGATCGTGGCGATCGTGGCGATCGCGGCGACCGCCGCGACCGTTCGGCCGACTGATCGCGACCTCGCACAACTCAATTCATCGGGTGACCCATGGCACGTTTTTTCCGCCGCCGTAAGTTCTGCAAGTTCACGGCCGAAGGCGTCGAGCGCATCGATTACAAGGACCTGGCCACGCTGAAGGGCTACATCACCGAGACGGGCAAGATCGTCCCGAGCCGCATCACCGGCACGCGGTCGAACTACCAGCGCCAGCTGTCGCTCGCGATCAAGCGGGCCCGCTTCCTGGCGCTGCTCCCGTACACGGACCAGCACTGAGCCAAAAGGGCGCCGTGCGGGAGAACCGCCGGGGCGCCAGCATGAACCGCACGCTCGCCCAATGGCTTGCCGCGAATCCAGGCGGCGCCGTCCTGGTGACGGGACTATTGGGGCTGCTGCCGTTGTTCGGGCTGGGGTTCGCGTTCTTCCTGCCGGGGGCGGTGCCGGGCCTGGTCACGCTGGTGCGTGGCGGCCGGGTCGGCCTTGCAGTGGCGCTCGGTGCGAGCGGTCTGCTGGCCGGGGCGATGTGGGTGCTCGGGCGCCCCATCCCGGTCGGGCTGATCTATGCTGCCTGGGTGCTGGGCCCGCCGCTGGTGCTGGCCTGGCTGCTCTCGCAGACGCAGTCATTGTCGATGTGCCTGCAGGTGGCGACACTCGCAGGCGCAGTCTTGCTGGTGGTGCTGCACGTGTCCTTCGGCGACCCGCAGCAGTTCTGGCTGCCGTTCGTGCGCGACATGGCGCACGAGATGCAGCGGCAGGGGCTGCCGTGGGACCTCGAGAAGGACGGGCTGGCGGAGGCGCTGGCGCAGACGTTGTGGGGTTGGGTCACGGCGCTGACCGTGCTGCTCGCGATGTCCGCGCTGTTCCTCGCGCGCTGGTGGCAGTCGCTGCCGCAGGGCGAGGGCAGCTTCGGGAAGGAGTTCCAGTCGATCCGGCTGGGTCTCGTGCTCGGCGCGGCGGCGGCGATCATCCTCGTCGCGTCGCAGCTGACGAAGCTGGTGCTGCTCGATGACCTCGGCCGCCTGTTCCTGGGCGCGCTGATGGTGGTGGGGCTGGCTGCGGCACACCGCAAGGTCGCGGCAGGCGGATGGAACGCCGCCTGGCTGTGGGTGATTTATGTCCTGCTGGCGCTGATTGCGCCGGCAATGGTCGCGGTACTGGCGGCCTGGGGTTTCGTGGATAACTGGGCTCGCTCGCGTCCGAACGCGACGCGCCCTGCCTGAACGACAGAACAGTCAATCGAGGAAACAACGATGGAAGTCATCCTGCTGCAGAAGGTCGCCAACCTCGGCAACATCGGCGACAAGGTGAAGGTGAAGCCGGGTTACGGCCGCAACTACCTGCTCCCGCAGGGCAAGGCTGCGGTTTGCACCGCCGCCAACCTGAAGAAGTTCGAGGAGCGTCGCGCGGAGTTCGAGAAGATCGCCGCGGACGATCTCGCGAGCGCCAAGTCGCGCGCCGCCCAGCTCGAAGGCTTCAAGCTGACCCTCGCGGCGAAGGCCGGTACCGAAGGAAAGCTGTTCGGGTCGGTCGGCACCGCCGACATCTCCGAGGCCGTCACCAAGGCGGGCATCCGCATCGAGCGCAGCGAAGTGCGCCTGCCGGGCGGCCCGATCCGCCTCGTCGGCGAGCACCACGTGAAGCTGCACCTGCATACCGACATCGAAATCGAGCTGCCGGTCACCATCGTCGCCGAGGAATAATCCTCGCCCGGGAGACGCTCGATGGAGCAGGACGGCGGAGCGGTTCGGCAGCGCCGCAAGGCGCCGGCCTTCGTGAGCGCGGAAGACGCGCTGCGCGTGCCTCCGCACTCCGTCGAGGCCGAGCAGGCCGTGCTCGGCGGCCTGCTGCTCGACAACAGCACCTGGGACTCCATCGCAGACCGCCTGCGCGCCGAGGACTTCTACCGGCGCGACCACCAGGTGATCTTCGAGGCGATCGCGGAACTCTCCGCGCGCAACGAGCCCAGCGACGCCGTCACGCTCGCGGAGTATCTCGCGGCCAAGGGCCAGGCCGAGGAATCGGGCGGGCTCGGGTACCTCGCCGGGCTCGCACGAGACACGCCCTCTGCCGCCAACATCCGCGCCTATGCCGACATCGTCCGCGAGCGCTCGCTGCTGCGGCAGCTGATCCGTGTCAGCGGGGAAATCGCCGGCACCGCCTACCTGAGCGAAGGCCGCCCTGCCACGGAACTGGTGGATGAGGCCGAGCGGCGCGTCTTCGAGATCGCCGAGAAGGGCCGGCGCACCGGCTCGGGTTTCGTGCCGTTGCGCGACGTGCTCGGCGCGACGATCGACCGCCTCGACATGCTGCACCAGTCGCAGGGGCAACTCACCGGCATCAGCTCGGGGTACACGGAACTCGATCGCATGACCGCCGGCCTGCAGCCCGGCGACCTCATCATCGTCGCGGGCCGGCCGTCGATGGGCAAGACGACGCTCGCGCTGAACATCGCCGAGCACGCCGCGATTGCGCAGAACAAGGCAGTGGCGGTCTTCTCCATGGAAATGTCGCGCGAACAGCTCGCGTTCCGCATGATTTCCTCGATTGGCCGCGTGGACCAGAGCCACATGCGCACCGGCATGTTCGGCGACGAGGACTGGGCGCGCATCAACAGCGCCATCGCGCAGATGAAGACGGCGCCGCTCTTCATCGACGACAGCGGCGCGCTCACGCCCACCGAGGTGCGCGCTCGTTCGCGACGCCTCGCGCGCGAGCGCAAGGACGGCCTTGGCCTGATCGTCGTCGATTACCTGCAGCTGATGCAGGTGCCGGGCACCCGCGAGAACCGCGCCACGGAAATCTCGGAGATCTCGCGCTCGCTCAAGGCGCTCGCGAAGGAGCTGAAGGTGCCGGTGATTGCGCTCTCGCAGCTCAACCGCGGCGTCGAGCAGCGCCAGGACAAGAAGCCGGTGATGTCGGATCTTCGCGAATCGGGCGCTATTGAACAGGATGCAGACGTCATCATGCTGATCTACCGCGAGGAAGTGTACGAGCCCGACACGCCCCGCAAAGGCGTCGCCGACATCATCATCGCCAAGCAGCGCAACGGCCCCACCGGCGACGTGCATCTCACGTTCCTCGGCAAGTACACGCGCTTCGAGAATCTCGCGCACGGCGGCTACGGCGGCTACGGCGACTGAGAGCCCGGCCTTGCCGTCCCTGATCCGTTCCGTCATCGACACCGCGGCCTTGCGCCACAACCTCGGCGTGGCGCGTACGCGTGCCGCCGGTGCTCGCGTGATGGCGGTCATCAAGGCGAATGCCTACGGCCACGGCGTGCTGCAGTCGGCGAAGGCGCTCGCGGAGGCCGACGGCTTCGCGGTCGCCCGGCTCGACGAAGGCCTCGCGCTCCGGACGGCCGGGCTCGCGAATCGCGTGCTGCTGCTCGAAGGCGTGTTCAGTCCGGAGCAGCTGGCGCTTGCTGCCCAGCAGCGGTTCGAACTGATGGTGCACAGCCCGGAGCAACTCGATTTGCTGGACGCCTTCGCCGGGGCCGAGCCCATCCGCGCGTGGATCAAGGTCGACACCGGCATGAACCGGCTCGGCTTCCGGCCGGAGGAGTTCGCGGCGGCGCATGCTCGCCTCGCGCGCAATCCGCGTGTCGCGCCCGAGCCGGCCCTGGTGACTCACCTCGCGAGCGCCGACGACCGCCGCGACCCGAAGACTGCGCAGCAACTCGAGCAATTCAAGTCCGTGACCGAAGGGCTGGTCGGCGCCCGCAGCATCGCTAATTCCGCCGCCGTGCTTGCCTGGCCCGCCACGCGCGGCGACTGGGTACGTCCGGGACTGATGCTCTACGGGTTGTCGCCGTTTCCGAGCGGATCCGGCGTCGACCTCGGCCTGCGCGCCGCCATGAGCCTGCAGTCC
>Ga0209253_10006449_pt1 | contig 10164 bp, 11 predicted proteins | sample FrelakmetBRP12BR_FD_187145 | JGI IMG/M metagenome (GOLD analysis project Ga0209253, IMG submission 187145) | Freshwater lake sediment microbial communities from the University of Notre Dame, USA, for methane emissions studies - BRP12 BR (SPAdes)... | ecosystem: Environmental > Aquatic >...
GCTTGTTCAAAAGGACCGAGTAGGCCGGCAGCATCGCGTGGTGAGCCGTTCCAGGTAGTAGCCACAACTGTCTGGTAGTGTTCGATCTTGCCATCTGCGATGCCCACCCAGTGACCGAGTGCACCGCGCGGCGCTTCCGTAGTGCCCCAACCAGTCGCTGTCAAAGGCCAGGTAGAAGGATCCCAGCGGCTCCCTTCATGGATGGCAAGGTTACCATTTTTCATATTAGTTTCAAGCTGGTCGATCCAGGTGCCCATTTCTTCGACCACCAAATTAGTCTCTATACCTCGTGCTGCAACACGTCCCAGGGTTGAGATGAGCGCTTCCGGGCTAAGACCGAGCGTTCCAAGCAGCTCATTTACCAGCGCTCGGACCTGCTCATGACCATTTGTATAAGCCACCAGCATGCGAGCCAGGGGTCCGACCTCCATCGGCAGGTCGTTGTAGCGGGGTGCCTTGAGCCATGAGTATTTCCCATCTACGTTAAGGTTGTCGTAAGGCGGCTGAGGACCGGTATAAGTCGGTAGGGTTTCACCCATTGAAGGGTGCAGGCCGTACGGATCGCCTGTGCTGTAGCTGTACCATGAGCGTGCGACAAATTCCTGTATGGCTTGCTGGTCTAGGGGTTGGCTGGGGTCGTTTAGGTTTTTGTCAACGATCACACCACGTGGAAGCCAGTATGAATCTGGATCATTCCCATTGGATGGGAAATCGCCGTACGATAGGAAATTACCCACACCCACACCATAATTCGCCCAATCTATGTAGTAAGAGGCGATTAACTTTAAATCAGGGAGATAGACCTGTGTCACAAAGTCATGCGCCATGCCGACCAGCTGCCGCAGCTTGGCGATCACCTGTGGGTTAATTGCATGGTTACCGGATGGATTCACTGGGATAGCCATGCCGCCAACTAGGTAAGTCTGTGGATGTGGATTCTTTCCACCCAGAAGAGCGTGAAACTTAATAAACTCACGCTGCCAATCCAGAGCTTCCAGGTAGTGTGCCACAGCCAGCAAGTTCCCTTCGGGAGGTAAAATATATGCCGGATGACCCCAATAGCCGTTTGCAAACAGGCTTAACTGTCCGTTACCGGCGAAATTTTGAAGGCGGTTAAGCACCCCCGAGAAGTATTCTGGACTGGAGTTCGGCCATGGCGAAATCGAATGGGCTAACTGGCTAGTTGCAACCGGATCTGCTGAAAGCGAGCTGATCACATCAACCCAATCCAGGGCGTGGAGATGGTAGAAGTGGATGACATGATCCTGGACATATTGAGCTGCTTCCATCAGGTTACGTACCAGGCGGGCATTATCTGGGATAGTGATCCCAAGCGCATCTTCGACTGCCCGTAGCGACGAGATAGCATGTACGGTTGTACAAACACCGCAGATACGCTGAGTGAACAGCCATGCATCGCGAGGGTCACGACCTTTCAATATCGGCTCGATGCCACGGAACATTGTGCTGGCACTCCAGGCATCTTTCACCCAGCCAGCCTCCACTTCCGCCTCAATGCGCAGGTGGCCCTCGATGCGGGTTAATGGATCGATCACAATACGGGTGGGATTCGAGCCCTCGTTATTGTCTTTACTTACAAGTGGCAGGTAGACATCTGACATTGTGAATGCTCCTCTCTAATCGTCAACCGGTTGATAGAATGGCGTCATTGTGTCCCAGAAACTGGGCATAGTGCAACCGATACAGCCATGTCCAGCGCCGATCGGCCAATTCGTACTATCATTCCATTTCACCCATTGACAGTTGGACTTAGTCTCTGGACCCTTGCAGCCCATATTGAAAAGGCACCAACCGTTCTTGTGCCCCTCATCGCCCCAGGCGAGGACGAACTTATCTTGCTCATAGAAATTGTGACGCTCGCATTCTTCGTGAATCTCCTCGCCGTAGGCAAAGTATGGGCGGTGGCGAGAATCCATCTCTGGTAGGTGATTGAAGGTTATCAGGTAAACGATGGTCGCCACCAGGTTAACTACATTCGCAGGACAGCCAGGCAGGTTGACATGATTGCCTAAGCTGGGAATGGCGTTGAGGATGCCCGTTGCACCGGTAAGGTTAGGCAGCGCTGCTGGCAGGCCACCATCAACAGCACAAGAACCCATGGCAATTGTTGCCATTGCGTTGGGAAGGACCTGTTGTGCGATGCTCAAGGCTGTGCGCCCTCGAATGGTGCAAAAGATGCCATTCTGAGCTTGTGGGATCGAGCCTTCAACAATACATAGGTATTGATTGGGATACTTCTCCAGGACCTCGTTCAATGATTTCTCTGAAGCGAACCCGGATGGCGCCATGAGTGTTTCGTGATATTCAACGGATATGAAGTCGAGCAGAAGATCGACCAGACCGGGGTCAGTGACACCAGGTTGAATTGGGTCAGACCGACTCCCGGCACGCAGAAACGACTCAGTGTCTCCAGCACAATCCTGGAATTCCAGCCAAATGACTGGCAGCCGGGTCGCAAGACTCAACGCTTTAGCAATCTTGTCGACATATAGGGTGGGAAGTGCCAGCGTGGCAGCCATCAAACTGCAGAACCGTAGGAAATCCCGTCGATTGAGATTTGATTGCTGAGCACTTTCCGAGAGTTGATCATTTTGAGAATACATATTTACCTCCAAGTTTTTGTGGGTTGTCGAATCAGACATTATGTAAAGTTTGTTTCTTATACGCATTACTTGAAGATTCCATTGTCGTTCTTAGAATAGCAAGATTGACCATAGGGATGGACTGCGTTTTAAATATGAATATTTCAATTCTGTTATGGGAGAATCATATAAACCGATAAGTATAGGTTGTTCTTTACAACCATGCACGAAAAACACATTTTTATGTTAGGGAAATACCGGTAAATAATGTTTATAATTTTCCCAATATACTTGAAATATAAATTAAAGTCAAGGCAGTTGATTGCAAGAATAATTGCTATCAACTAGATCCTCCATCCTTGCATTTACTCCACATCTGGTGTATTCTCTTTCTCACCATGAAACCATACCCCGTCCCCACCCAAGAAATCCGTCGTGAGCTGTTCGTATCGAACTCGCGCTTCATCTCCTCCCTTGCCCCGGTCTTCTCCGTAGAAGAAGCCAAGGCTTTCATCACCCGCATCAAGACCGAGTTCGCAGATGCCTCCCATAATGTACCTGTCTACCTGGTCGGGTATGGCAACTCGGTGATTGCCCACTGCTCGGACGCTGGTGAGCCCTCCGGCACAGCAGGACGGCCTGCCCTGGCTGTACTGCGCGGCAGCGGGCTGGGGGACGTGGTGGTGGTGGTGACGCGCTACTTCGGCGGCACCAAGCTGGGCACAGGTGGGCTGGTCCGGGCATATTCCGAGGCGGTACGGATGGTGGTGGAGGCCGTGCCACGTGCTGAAAAAGTGCAAACCCATACTATCATGATGGCTTTTCCCTACACCTTCCTGGAGCGCGTGCGTATCCTCGTAGCCGACCAGGAAGGCAGAATATTGGATGAGGAGTTTACTGCGGATATAACCCTGACCGCTCGTCTCAGGGTTGAGAAATTGCCCGGTTTTCAGGCTTCCTTAAGTGAATTAACCAACGGAAAGGTACAGGTAGAGGTGGTCGAGACCAAAGACGCTCTCATCCCATTAGCACAATCAAAACATTAAGTTTCATTAACGCATGTTCGTATGTAATAACGCCTGTGTAGGGGCACGATCATCCTCAGGGATTAGATATCCCTTCGGATGTTCACATCCTTACGGATGTTCAATTTCGTGCCCCGACTGCATTTTGATTATTTTTCATGCGAGTTAAGTTTGGTGCCCAGTCATTTTTAGCCCCTTCGAATAGCGACTCTGTCTTCAGAAGTCGCAAAATTTTAATATCCCCAAGATTGGCTCACAACATCATTAGGACCTTTTCATGGGCGGACAGCTCCCGGTAAATCGAATCCAGCTGTTCCTGACTATCGGCGTTGATATGTACCGTCACAGACAGGAATCTGCCGTTCCGGCTCAGGCGCGAGGTAACCATTGCATCCGTTGATATAGAAACATGTTTCTGGATGATCTCGAGCACAAGGCTCTCAAAATCATCTGAGTTTACTCCCATTACCTTCACTGGAAATACACACGGAAAATTCATCAGCGGATCTGTCCTGGAAGAATTTCTCCCTAAGGTGTCTCCACTCCATCCCACCCTGCTAGGCGCGCTGAGAGCCACCAGAAAGCCTGTCCTTTGAAATAGCAGTTCAGCGAGTGGGAGTGGGCACAATCGATGGCTGGCGACGGGCAGTAACCCGGATGGGTGTCACACCAATTTTGACACCATGGGCAGTCATCCGAAGGATTGGGGTAAAGCGTGCCGTCTGGAAGCCAGCTTTCAATGTCAGCGAAATCGTACAGGATTTTATGGTTGGCAAGGACGTAATCGCGCACCATGTTGTTGTTGCGGTTGAGCACATCCTGGTTGGAACTGTCGGTGTGTCCGGTCATGTAAACGAAACGCACACCCGGGTATTCAGTTTCAAGCTGGCTCATCATATCCAGGTATCCCTGGACATCACTGGTGTCGAGCCAGGACATCTCCCCGCACCATGACCACATGAAAGCATTCGCTTGAGGAGCCGAATCCAGCATGTTGCGTACAGTGTCCAGGAAAGCGGATGGGTTCCAGTTGAAGCCGCTGTTATAGCCCATACGCAGGTAGGCTGGATCACCCTGGTCGGGTGGAACAATCGATTGCTTAAGGAAGTTGTAGGTGGGTGGGTCTACATTGCTGCTCAAGTAGTCGGCGCCTGCCCAAACCTGGGTGCCATGCGAGGTGGAGCCATATGACCAGATGACATTCTGCCTGGCAGCCAGGATCCACTGGGGAGGGATCAGGGCTGCATCCCGGTTGTTATGGTCGATGATGATGGCTGACAGTTGATTGGCTCTGTTCAATATCGGAAGGAAGTTAAATTCAGCATACCCAGGAATATAGACCTTTTTATTCATTTGTAAAATTGGTGATGACGCCAGGACCCTGGTAAGCTGGACAGACGCTAGGATTACCAGAAAGAAAGCTAGTATTGCTCCAGTAAAAAACATCCAGGGTGGAAACCTCTCACTCTTCATTCCTGCCTCCGTTTAAAAATTATACGCGAGCTTCCAGATCGGCGATCATCTCCAGCATGTGCCCATAATGCGAGCCCTTCCAATAAATTTGGTTGCAGGTTGGGCAAATGCGGAAGTCGTCATAATACTTCTTGGTCAGGGGCTCCAGCCGCTCGATGATATCCTGCTTGTTTATGGCGTGGAGAGGGCTGTTGCAGCGTAGGCAGCGCTGGAATGGCTTCACCTGGCCGGATAGTTTAAAGCGCTTGATAACCTCCACCACCTGCTGAGGTGGATCAGTGTGATGGATGCAGTATCCATGCCTGATTGTGTTACGCATCAGCAGTCGCCGGTCACGCGTAAGCAGAATTCGCCCCTCAAGGCTTGAGACATGGGCAAGCTCATCATCCTGGTAATCGTTACGGTAGAGGCAGTCGAACCCCAACATGCGCAGGTAGGTTGCCAATTGCCCCAGGTGGTTATCCAGGATGAAATGTGGTTCACGTTCAAAAGGGGCGTCGGCTGGGAAAACCATCACCAGGGCACCATCCTGCATCCGGTCTGCAGGATTCCCAGGCTGACCGTTGACAAGCACCTGGCCGAACTCGGTGTGGGGAACGCCGAGGGATTCGATCAGGTGCTTGAGGCTTTGGTGGTCCTCAAACTCGAGGCTGAAGGTGGTGTTCTTACGGTAATGAGACAGGAAATCGTTCAGCTCGGCGATGAAGGTGAACATTGCTCTCATATTACTATCTCGGTAACGGGTGGGTCTAGATCAACTTCAAACGTAATGCAGACCAATCTTCGTTGATGGAGACTATTGCCACACCCTCCAGGCCAAGTGTATGGGCAAAGGCGTTGATCGTGTCGCGGTTGATATCGGTCTTCACCTTCGAGGTGCCTTTATGATAGGTCACCCACAGCATACCTTTGAGAGTCATCCGCTCCTTTAGCCTCGGAAGCTTCTCCTCCAATTCTGAGCGGTTAGCAACGAATACCTGGATGGCTTCCACGAGACCGCTCGAATTACTCAGCAGGACAGTTCCCTGGGGAAGCTCTCCCAGTTTTACCAGGTACCCATCCGGTGGATTGACCAGCAGGAACTTGCAACCGGGCTTGATGAACAGCTTTTGAGCGATCGATTTTTCGGACATGTTATCTCCAATGTATACCTGGTTCTGTTTGTATCGACAAAGAGTGATATGGATACGAAGGAATTTTACTGCTTCAGGATCAGCTAATTTTTTGTTTTTTGGATGGGTGAGAGGATAAGCCAGGGAATTCAGGCGCACCCAGGGAGCGCATACGCTGCTCCTCGGTGACCTGGCTGAGGTGTGGACCCTCCGTCCATTCCCCACCCTTCAGTTCGGAGGTGGCAATCTGGATGGCTTCTTTTGGGCTGTTCGCCCAGATGGATTTTGCATATGGCTCAATAGAATTTACCGGGTACGCACCCGTTTTTTGTTTCTTTTTTACGCCTTGTATATTAGCAAATAGACCTTCAACGTAGAATTGTGGCATGGCACACCTATTGTTCATTCACCAAACAGGTGCGGGGGTGCCTGGATGGTAACCACTTCACCCCGAGCGCACACCTCTCCATGGGCGGATAGCCAGGCTTCCAAAACCACCTTACGCCCCTTGATCTCTTTCACCCTGGCGCGCACCTCCAACGGCACGCCTAGCGGAGTGGGTTTCAGGTAATCCACTTTGAGCGAAGCAGTCACAAATCGGAAGGGTGGTTGGGTATCCATGGAACGCCCTTCAGCTTTATAAGCTGCTGCGGCAGCCGTTCCAGTGCAGTGGCAGTCGATTAGTGAGGCAATCATCCCGCCATAGACATAACCTGGTATAGCAATGTGGTAGTCCCTGGGTGTATAGGTGCAGACAGTTTCGTCCCCGTCCCAGAAGCTTTTGATCTGCAGGCCGTGCTCGTTCAAACGCCCGCAGCCATAGCAGTAACTTACGTTATCTGGGTAGTAATCCTGAAATGCTTTTTCACTCATCTTGTACTCCTATTTCTTTAGCTGCCAGCCTTAAGATCTCAAATCCATATTCCACCAGCCAGTCCAACTCAGCAACGCTAATCTCTTCACCTGCTTCGAGACGCTCAATATACCGCAGGAACGTGCCACGCAGTCCACTGGCCTGGTGGGCATAGGTTGAATCTGCCGAGAGCCGTTCCAGACGCTCGACCAGGCGCATTAATAATTCCAAATAGCTTTCATCCACGGTCAAACCTGTTATCCGATGAATATACGTTTTGTGGGTTTTATACATCACCAGGACATGATACGTTCGGGGGTGAGCTTGATGAGCAGGTTTTCTGGGTCCTTCAGCCAGGATTGCGGTTCAGCTTCCTTGACCCCCTGTGGACCAAGATAGCGGATATAAATTTGGCTGGCCATCTCGCGAACCAGCGGGCGTGGATAGGTCACCAATTCGACTGCGCCTTCCAAGAGCACAGCCTGGAGTTTGCCACCTTCCTGCTTGGATTCGATCAAGACAGCCCCGCGTGGGTTAATCTTGAGATCCCGGATCTTGCGTGTGCTGACAAAACTACTGATCCATACATGTTCGCCATCCCAGGCAAACCAGACTGGCACCACGTGCGGTTGTAGAGTCTTAGGGTTGGTGGTGGCCAGGCGAGCCAGGACTGGCTCAGCTAACACTGCATCAATCAGTTCTTTTCGATCACGTTTGGGTTCATCTGACATTGGTATTCTCCGAAAATTTATCTGGCAAGAGTATAGTACAAATCTTTGCTGGATACAACACCCGCAGAATCACGAGAGCCGGGGTATATGCCCGGCTCTCTAAAAGGAGGAGAAGAAATGTACAACTTATAGGATAATCATATCAAAGTCCATTCATTGGTGCTTGACGTTATGCATACGTTCACCCAACGCTTATCCGACAATCTCTTTATCCCGGCGGAGGCGTTTTATCTCGCCTCTTTTTTGCTTGGATTCGAGCCTGCGGATAACCGAAGCGCGGGTGGGTTTGGTTTTATAGCGCGGTTTGGGAGGCTCAAGGGCTTGCCTGACGATCCGCTTCAAACGTTCCTGGGCTGCTTGTCGGTTTTGCTCCTGCGAGCGATATTGCCTTGCTTCAATGATCAGGATTCCGCCTGAGGTCATGCGTTTGCCGGCTAACCTGACCAGGCGTTTTTTTGCTTCCTCTGGCAGGGAGAAAGAATCCTGGACGTTAAACCGTAGTTGGACCGCGGAGGAGACCTTGTTGACATTCTGGCCTCCTGGACCAGGTGAACGGGCGTAAATGTACTCGATTTCCTGATCATCGATTTGTACCGAAGGCGTAATTTCGATCATGGACCAAGTATAACAGTCCGGAATACTCTTGGAGCGGAACTCAACTAAAAAAATAAACTATTGAGGCATAATCGAACAATCTTCGTTAATATTTTAAGCAGAAAGATTCCCTGACCGAAGATCAGAGCAATTACCACCTGATGAATTACCCCTTTGATGTTGTTGACACTAAAATTATTTCAGGATAATATAGGTTTCCGACCAGGCATTATTGGCGAAAAAAGTCACTGTTAAAATATGTCTTGGTTGAGTCAGTAAGGATCCCGAATCCTTCCCTGACCATAAAAATGAGCGAATGGATTGAATGACCGCTCAACACGTTGGAGAAACCATGCAAAAGACGGTCGTTGCAGCAGCTTTGGGTGAATGTGTCCATGTGGCAGGGGTGTTGAATTTCCTCCACCTGGCTGAATCGGCCGGCTGGCGGACGATTTTTCTTGGTCCGGCGGTCTCCATTGAGGAAGTTTTACACTCCGCGCAGGCAGAAAATGCCACCCTGGTTGGGGTATCTTACCGGCTGACCCCAGAGACTGGGGAGCGTTTAATTGGTAAATTTACTGAAGAGGCAGATGATCTACGTACTGCAGGGGTTCGCTTTGCTTTTGGAGGAACTCCCCCCGTGGCGGAAAAAGTCGGTAAGATGGGTTTCTTTGAGCGTATTTTCGACGGGAGCGAACCGCCCGAAGAGGTGCTTGCATATCTAAAAGGGCAGATATCTATCCAATCCATTGAGCTGGATTACCCACAATCCACCGTAGAACGCATCCGCTGGAAATCCCCCTATCCGCTTTTAAGGCACCACTTTGGATTACCTACGATGGAAGATAGCCTGCATGGAATTGAAAAGATATCCCAAGCCAAAGTATTGGATGTCATATCCCTGGGGATCGACCAGGATGCCCAGGAAAACTTCTTCCATCCAGAACGGCAGGATGCACAGCGAAAAGGGGCAGGAGGTGTGCCGGTCCGTTCCCCTGATGATTACCGGAGGTTGTTCACTGCCAGCCGCCAGGGAAATTACCCCCTCATGCGCACGTACTCTGGGACCGATGATTTTATCCGCCTGGCAGAGATGTATTTAGAGACCATCAACAATGCCTGGTGTGCCATACCCCTATTCTGGTTCAACCAGATGGACGCCAGGGGTCCGTGGGATCTGGAAGCATCCATCCGCCAACACCAGGCTGTGATGGCATGGTATGGGGAAAGAGACATCCCGGTGGAACTGAACGAGCCTCATCACTGGGGAATGCGGGATGCGCCTGACGTGATATTCGTGGTATCAGCATTCCTGTCAGCTTACAACGCGCGTGCCTTCGGTGTGAGGGATTACATAGCCCAGCTGATGTTTAACAGTCCGCCCGGCACATCAGGCGCAATGGACCTGGCAAAGATGCTGGCGGTACTTAAAATGCTCGAATCCTTGGTTGGTCCCAATTTTCATATCTGGACACAGACTCGTACGGGGCTACTCAGCTACCCCCTGGATGGATATGCAGCCCGCGCCCATCTGGCAACCAGCATCTACTTACAAATGGCACTTAATCCACACATTATCCATGTAGTCGGCCATACTGAAGCTCATCATGCCGCATCTGCTGAAGACATCATTGAAGCGTGCGGGATCGCCCGTAAAGCGATTGAGAATTCCCTGGCCGGTGCCCCGGATATGGTCGCAGACCCCGTGGTTCATACCCAGGTGGAACACCTGGTCTCGGAAGCCGGGGTCACTTTACAGGCTATCCGATGCCT
>Ga0209253_10006450_pt1 | contig 10163 bp, 10 predicted proteins | sample FrelakmetBRP12BR_FD_187145 | JGI IMG/M metagenome (GOLD analysis project Ga0209253, IMG submission 187145) | Freshwater lake sediment microbial communities from the University of Notre Dame, USA, for methane emissions studies - BRP12 BR (SPAdes)... | ecosystem: Environmental > Aquatic >...
CAGTTTATTGCCGGCCATATCCCGCCCATTGTTCAGCCCCTGCACCAGTTGCATGACCTGAACCGAGTCGAGATCATAGACGGGCTTCGCGTCCTTGTGATCTCCGACAGTTGGATAGTCCCCGGTGAGACAGAGAATATTGCGGATGCCGAGCATAGAGGCGCCCATGAGGTCCGACTGCATGGCTATCCGGTTCCGGTCGCGGCAGGTCATCTGCATGACCGGATCGTGACCGAGTTCGTAGAGGAGACGGCAGACGGAAAGTGACCCGGCCCGTACGACGGCGGCCGTGTTGTCCGTCACGTTCACCCCGTGCACGCGCCCGACCAGCGCCTTGGCATTCTCCAACACCGCAGAGATGTTCGTGCCTTTGGGAGGATTGTACTCAATCGTGACAGCGAACTGCCCCTGATCGAGGATTTCTCGTAGTCGTCTCGGCTCTCGGCTCATGCGTTATTCCCTCAGCTTGTTCCACTAAGAGGTGGCTGGGATGCTCCATCGTGCGCGCGCCCAACGAGGGCCTTCTCAGGCCGCGCGTTGCGCGAGCACAGGAGCGTTCCAGCTACCTCTTAGAGCATTCCCGCCATTCGCTTCGCAGACTCCACCGTATTCTCCAGCAGCATCGCGATCGTCATTGGCCCCACGCCACCTGGCACAGGGCTAATCCAGCCGGCCTTCTGACTGACCGATTCAAAATCGACATCGCCGCAGAGCTTCCCATCCGTCCACCGATTGGTGCCCACGTCAATCACGACCGCTCCTTCTCGCACCATGTCGGCCGTCACGAACTTGGCCTTCCCAATCGCGACGAGCAACAACTCCGCCTCACGACAGACCGCTGCCAGATCTTTGGTCTTGGAATGACAAATCGTCACGGTGGCGTTGCGCTGCAAGAGCATGAGCGCCAACGGCTTCCCGACAATATTACTACGGCCCAAGACCACCGCACGTTTACCCTCGATGCCCACACCGGTAGACTCAATCATCTTGATGACACCCTTGGGCGTGCAGGCTTCAAACACCGGATTCCCTTCAACCAGCCTACCGAAATTATAGGGATGGAACCCATCGGCATCCTTGTTCGGCGACACCGCCTCGAGGACCACCCGACTCTCAATATGCTTTGGCAGAGGGAGCTGCACCAGAATGCCGTGAATCTTCGGATCGGCGTTTTTCTTCTCGATCAAGGCCAGCAACTCTGCCTGAGTCGTGCTCGCAGGCAGCTTGTGGTCGTCAATATAAATACCTGCCGCATCGCAGGCTTTCTGCTTGCTCTTCACATACTGATGTGACGCGGGATCGTCGCCCACCAAAATCGTGGCAAGACCCGGCTTCATCCCGGTCTTCGCCAACACTGCCGCTGATTCGCCCACCAACCGCTCCCGCACTTGTAGTGCCAAGGCTTTGCCGTCGATTAATCGTGCTGCCACGGATTCCTCCTCCGTTGAGAGATCGTCAGGAAAAACAGAGCACCATAGCAGGGCATTTTTGAGCAAGTCAACGATCGGAATCGGTGAAAAGTTAAGCACTTCCATCTCCGTCCCCCTTCGCCTCACCTCGTACGTTTCATCCCGTTTCTTGACAGGCTCTGAGCCTGGCAGCTACGATGCGTTCCTCAACCACGGCCAATCGCTATCTACCCTGTGAAGAGAACGTCCTCCCTCATGTCCCTTCTTACACGCACCATGTACCATCCGGTCTCCTGGTGTATCTGGATTCTTTCTGTCGCAGTCGTGCCCCCCATTGGCGCCCAGATCACGGTGACGGAATTGGAGTCCCCCTATAGCTTTGTCAACGACCCTGTCGAGAAGGGCTATTTCATCTCGAGCGTCAACGGGGAGCCTGAAACTGCTGACAACAACGGATTCATCACCAAACTCGATCACAATGGTAAACTCCTCAATCTGAAATTTATTCAAGGCGGGAAGGAGGGCGTCATCCTCCATGCCCCCAAAGGCATGGCCCTGGTGGAGCATGTGCTCTACGTGGCCGACCTCGATACCCTGCGTGGCTTTGACACCATCACCGGAAAGCCCGTCCTGGCGCTCACCATCCGATCGCCTGTCGCCTCACAGTCCGTGCTTCCACAAGCCTCCTTGAGCGACGTGACCTTCGATGGCAAGGGCCATTTGTATTGCTCAGACCAGAAAGCCAATACGATCTACCGCATCGATCTGGCCACTCAAACGTTGTCCGTACTGGTCACAGACCGCGCCCTGGCCGGCCCCTCTGGACTTGTCGTCCACCCCAAGTCCGGCCAGATCATTGCGGTGAGTTGGGATAAGGGTAAAATTTCCGAGATCTCGCCGGAAGGCGTCGTGACGGAGCTCTTCTCCAACGGATTCTTTTCCAGCCGCTTTCAGAATCTCCGCGGAGTGGATTTCGACCGGTGGGGCAACATGTATGTGTCAGATTTCACGACGGGAAAGGTCTGGCGCATGAGTTGGGACAAGCGATTTCAAGTCATCGCCGAGTTCTTACCCACACCGGGAGATCTGAGTATCGACCGTGCCAACAACCTCATCCTCGTTCCGTATGAATTTGCCAACGCCGCCGAAATGAACGGGCTTGAAACCCCCAGCGATGGAAAGCCCAAGCAGGAAAAACGGACGTTGGCGGACTATGGATTCATCCCTCCACCACCGAAACCGGCACCGGAAGGACCCGCAAAAAAATGAGTCAATGCGCCTATTGCACACAACGAAAAGGCAAACGGCCCTGTCCCGCCTTGGCCGGGCAAATCTGCAGCCAATGTTGCGGCGAACACCGAATCGTGCGGATCTCATGCCCCGCTGACTGCGTCTACCTCGAAACCGGGAGCGACTATCAGCAGAAGCGGCTTGCCGTACAATTCATGCCGGTCAGGCGAGACTTCTATCGCGAGTTGGGGGAGCTGGGCGGCGAGAAGGCTGTGGCCCTGTTCAATCTCGTCGAAGTGGTGATCTTTGGGTATTTCCAGGGACGCCGCGACGGACAAGATGCGGAGATCGTGGCGGCGCTTCAAGGCTTGAGACGAACGCTCAGCCCCCTCCATGTGCCTGCCGCACCGTCGCCGGTCTTCGCGGAGCATCTCAAAAAGGAGTACGACGCGTTCAAAAAGCAGAACCCTCAGCAGATCGCCGACATGTCAGACGCACCGGAAATACTCGACCGTGCGATCGCCTTCGTCTCACACTTTTCCGGTACGGACTTCCAATCGCAACGGTTCCTCGGTGGACTCATCGGCTATGTGCGAGCCTACCATCCGGAGATTGCGGACCACCTGACTAAACAGCGTGAACCGGGCCACATCATCTTGCCGGGACAACAGTTCATGCCGCCCCAGGCCCCTGAGCAACATACCCACGACCCAGGGTGCCAGCACCACCACTAACAATCGGTCACCACCCGCGAAAACGGCAGGCCACACGCTATGAGCCAAGAAAAAGACCAAAAGATCAGAAAAGCACGCCGGGTGGAGCTACATTGCACGATCGGATTTTCTTCAGGAGAGGTCGAAGGGGACGCCACGGTGACGAACATCTCGACCGCCGGCTGTCGAGCCGAGTCCGACATCAATATGGCCGAAGGACTCGACGTTCACGTTCTGCTACACCTTCCAAACCAATCACCACCGGTGAAGGTCGAGCGGGCCTCCGTGCGTTGGGTCTCAGGCAACGCATTCGGTCTCAATTTCATTCTCTTCTTCCCGTCCGAACGAGCCCGCCTCCGCACACTGCTCGAAAACACCAAATAGCGTTCTCTTTTCCCCCTACTGCCTTCCACAGACAGTGCGGCCTCACGGACTCCAACTGCGCACAGTGTGCACGCAGAGCACGGGAGTCAATGAGGCTGCAGGGCTATTCGACAATCGTCACCGTCATCTCAATCCGCTCGTTCGGCAGGTCGTGATCGTTTTTCGGCAAGCTCACGATCCTGTCGGCGATACCAAGGCCCTTGGTCACCTCACCGAAAGCCGTATATTTTCCATCGAGAAAGTGGGACGGCTCAACGACAATGAAAAACTGCGACCCGGCCGTATCGGGCTCAGTCGCTCGCGCCATCGACACAATACCGCGCTTGTGAGGGGTGTCGCTGAATTCCGCCTTGAGGAGGATAGGATTCCCCTTCTCATCCTTCGGCCCACCAGCCCCATACGTCTCCTTGCGCAACGAGTTCTTGGTATTGGGATCGCCACCCTGGATCATGAAACCTGGAATGACCCGGTGGAAAATCGTCCCATCGTAAAAGCCAGACTTGGCCAGCTTGATGAAGTTCTGAACATGGTTCGGCGCCACCTCGGGGTAGAACTTGACGTGAATCTCGCCGAACTTGGTCTTAATAATGGCTCTAGCGCCAGGGGCAGGCGGAGGCACAACCGGTTTCACATCCGCCTTTCCTCCACACCCAGTGAGCAGGCCGATCGCCAACACCAGTCCGCAGAGCATGAGGCTCCTCGTAGCGGCAGATTCACGCATCATGGTCCTCCAACCCCTCATCGCTACTCGACCACCACGACCGTCATCTCCACACGCTCATTCGGAAGGTCACGGTTGTTCCTCGGCGAACTGACAATCTTATCCGCCACCTCCATCCCCCTCACCACTTCGCCAAACACCGTATACTGCCCATCGAGAAAATTTGAATCCTTCACGACAATATAGAACTGTGATCCGGCGCTATTGGGGTCGCTCGTGCGCGCCATGGAGAGAATCCCTCGCCGGTGAGGAATGTCGTTGAATTCCGCCTTCAGCCGCTGACTCGGTCCCCCCTGTCCATAGGTCTCCGGCTTGTTCAGATCTTTCGTGTTGGGATCACCGCCCTGGATCATGAATCCGGGAATCACCCGGTGAAAAATCGTGCCGTTGTAGAATCCAGACTTCGCCAACGAGATAAAGTTTTCGACGTGTTTGGGGGCCTTGTCTGGAAAGAAGGTAATCTCCATCTCCCCGAACCTCGTGGTAATAATCGCCCTTGGACCTTTCACCCCTTCCACTTTTCCCGCTTTCCCCGCCGGAGCCTTATCGGCCGAAAAGACGACGCCCATTCCCCACAGCAGGCTCCCGCCCAGCACCAGCATCATCGCCACACTCTGTACCATGACTCGTCGCTGCATCATCTGCCTCCCTAAAATGAGAACTGGCCTCGTTATGAAATCGCCCTACCCTGTCGACGGGATCAACGCCCTACCTGTTCGAGGGCCTGCTTCGCCGCCTGTTGTTCTGCTTCTTTCTTGCTTCGTCCTGACCCCATACCCACGACCTCGCCCTGGATGGACAACTCCACCTCGAATAACTTCTGGTGGTCGGGCCCCGTTTCTCGAACGGTCGCATAGCGTGGCAAGGTGTCATGCCGCTTCTGGCACCATTCCTGAAACTGCGTCTTGTAGTCGCCGGCTCCAGGCTGCTCCTGCTGTGCTGCAATATTGGTGAGCTCCTCTGCGAAAATATGGCGTGTCACCATGCGGCTGTCGTCGAATCCTCCGTCAAGATGCACCGCGGCAAGCACCGCCTCCAGCGCATCAGCCAGCAGCGAGTCTTTCTCACGGCCCTTCGAACGGTCCTCCCCGCGGCCTAACTTCAGATGCTCTCCCAGGCTCAGCCGTCGAGCCACAGCCGCAAGCGATGCCTCACTCACCAACTGTGCTTTCAACTTCGAGAGAGCCCCCTCTGAAGACTGCGGCAACGCGGACGCGAGATATTCACTTATCACCAGCGATAACACGGCATCGCCGAGAAACTCGAGACGCTCGTTATGTTGAGGCGAAGCCGATTTCTGTTCGTTGACGAGAGAGGAATGCGTCAAGGCTTCCTCGAGCAAGGCCATGGCCTTGAATCGATAGCCTAACAACGATTGGAGCGAGTCGATGGAAGAAGCCGAAGTCATAGTGGCGAGTAGATCCCCTCGCACAGACCTGTTAGGCGTCCGGCTTTTGAAAGAGCAGACAGGCGTTGACCCCGCCGAATCCAAACGAATTCGACAGCGCGACTGTCACCGCAGCCGGCCTAGCCTTGTGGGGAATATAGTCCAGATCGCATGCCGGATCCGGATGATCGAGATTGATCGTGGGAGGCAGTATCCCATGGTGAAGCGCCAGCACGCTAAACACCGCTTCAATGCCACCGGCGGCTCCAAGTAAATGGCCGGTCATCGACTTGGTCGAACTCACTGGAATCTGATAGGCCCGTTCACCGAACACCTGCTTGATAGCCTTGGTCTCAATGGCATCCGCCATCGTTGAGGTACCATGCGCATTGATGTACCCGACCTGGTCCTTGCTGATACCGGCATCCTTGAGCGCCAGCTCCATACACCGGACCGCGCCTTCTCCCTCTTCGGACGGAGCGGTAATATGGTAGGCGTCGCTGTTCATGGCATAACCGATGAGTTCGGCATAGATCCGAACCCCACGCCGACGAGCATGCTCCAGTTCCTCCAAGACTACGACTCCGGCGCCTTCGCCGAGCACGAACCCGTCGCGATCCTTGTCGAACGGTCGGCTCGCTTTCGTCGGGTTATCATTTCGAAACGACAAGGCCTTCGACGCCGCAAACCCTGCAACACCCAACGGTGTAATGGCGGCTTCCGCCCCGCCGGCGATCATAACATCGGCGTCACCAGCCTGAATCAGTCGAAACGCATCACCGATACAGTGATTGCCCGTCGCACAAGCCGTGACTGCACAAGAGTTCGGCCCCTTGGCGCCCAGTCTGATCGCCACCTGACCTGACGCCAGATTGATGATGGTCATCGGAATGAAAAATGGCGAGACCCGCCCGGGGCCTTTTTCCTGCAAAATCTTGTGATAATGCTCGATCGACCCAAGCCCCCCGATGCCCGATCCGATGTACACCCCGACTCTGGTGGCCTCTTCCGGCGCCACGGTGAACGATGCATCATCCACCGCCAACTGGGCAGCGCCCACGGCATAATGGATGAACGCATCCATCTTTTTGATTTCTTTCTTCTCGATGAACTGGGCTGGGTCGAAGTCTTTCACTTCCCCGGCAATCTGGGCATCGTAGGCTGCGGGATCGAATTTGGTGATCCGGCCTATGCCGGATTCACCGGCACAAATCGCTTTCCAGGTTTTGTCGACACCGGTCCCCAGAGGCGTGATAAGCCCCAAACCGGTCACGACAATCCGCCTGGTCGAACGAGCACTCATAGCGTCCTGCGCCCCTTAGGCCTTGTCCTTGATGTAGTCCAACGCTTTTCCAACCGTCAAAATCTTCTCTGCGTCTTCGTCGGGGATCTCGATGCCGAACTCTTCTTCGAGAGCCATCACCAGCTCAACGGTATCGAGCGAGTCAGCACCAAGGTCTTCCACAAAGTTGGCTTCAAGCGTGACCTCGTCCTCCTCGACCCCGAGCTGCTCTCCGATAATCTTCTTGACCCGTTCTTCCACAGTACCCATTGATTTCCCTGCCTCCTTCTCCATCGTAGATTCTCCCTCTTGCTGCGAATCTGTCGCCGCAGCATCTTACAATATTCTGCCCACACAGTCGTCAGGGCATCAACATTCCCCCGTTCACATGCAACACATGCCCCGTGATGTAGGCGGCCTCATCCGATACGAGAAAACGCACCGCCGCAGCAATATCGGCCGGCGTACCCAATCGTCCCAACGGGATTTGCTTTTGGAGAGTGTCTTTCACCTCCGTCGACAATCCCTGCGTCATGGCGGTATCGATAAATCCTGGCGCGACTGCGTTGACCGTCACGGCTCGGCTCGCATATTCCCGCGCGACCGTCTTCGTCAACCCGATCACCGCCGCTTTCGACGCCGCGTAATTGGCCTGGCCTACATTCCCCATCACGCCGACGATCGACGCGATGTTGACGATACGACCATACCGCTGCTTGGTCATCGGGAGCAAGACCGCCTTGATGCAATTGAACGTGCCGGTCAAATTGACTTGCAGCACCAGATTCCAGTCTTCTTCCTTCATCCGCAACAATAGCCCGTCACGCGTAATCCCGGCATTGTTCACCAGGATGTCGACCTTCCCCCATTCCTTGATCACCTGATCGACCATGGCTTTGGTGTCGGTGCCATCCGCCACGTTGACTTTGACGTTCAGCGCCTTGCGACCCAACTGCTCCACCGCCGCCACCGTATCTTTCGACCGGCTCGGGTCGAGGTCGGCAACCACAATGTCGGCCCCGGCTTGCGCTAACGCTTCTGCGATCGCCCGGCCGATTCCTTGCGCCGCCCCTGTGACAATCGCAACCTTACCTTGCAGTGACATCTGCTCGCTCCTCACATTCCTTCACGCACTGAACGCAGTGCGGGTCGCCTCGAGCGACTTAGGATCATTGACATTCAAGGTCACCGCGTCCGGCACAATTCGTTTAATCAAACCGCTCAACACCGTTCCCGGCCCAACCTCGACGAACGTCGTCACACCCATCGCGGCCATCGCCTTCACCGAATCTTCCCAGAGCACTGACGACGGAAGTTGTCGTACCAACGAGGCCTGAATATCACCGGCTTTGGTGATTGCCCTGGCTTCCGCATTGTTGACCAAGGGCATCTTCAAATCGGACCATGTGATCGCCGCTAGCTCTCCAGCGAGCCGATCGGCCGCTGTCTGCATCAGAGGCGTATGCACCGGCACACTGACAGGAAGGGGAATCGCCTTCTTACAGCCCCTGGCCTTTGCCAATTCAATAGCCCGTTCCACGGCAGCCTTTTCACCGGCAATGACTATCTGGCCAGGCGAATTGAAATTCGCCGCGGCGACAACTCCTACAGAAGAGGCCTCCCGACACACCTCTTTTACCACGTCAGCCGCGAGTCCAAGAAGCGCGGCAACCAGTCCTGTCCCTGGCGGCACTGCTTCGGCCATATACCGACCCCGCTTCTGCACGATCCCCACCGCCTCACGATAGGTCATTCCCCCGGCGGCGACAAGAGCCGAGTATTCACCCAAGCTATGTCCGGCCACTGCGATCGGCGTCAGACCCAATGGCGTGAACGCATGGAGCGCAGCCATGCTGCTCACCAACAAAGCCGGCTGAGTATATTCCGTGAGATTCAATCGTTCCGCTGGTCCCTCGAAACATAACGCGGCAATATCGTACCCCAGCACCGACGACGCCTCATCATAGAGACTTCTGATGTCTGGATAGGCCTCGACCAACGCCTTCCCCATCCCGACTGACTGGGACCCCTGGCCTGGGAAGACCAACCCAATACTGGATGACCTTGTTGATTGGAGAGTCCCCATACTACCGAAGTGATTGCGCGGGGCTACTGGTTAATTTCATCATCATGATATTCGAAGCTACAGAGGGCACACCGCGCCGTCTCCGTGGAGTTAGATATCGTCGAATTTCCTTTGAATGTCAACGGGAAAAGTTTCTTGGGGCCCATCAACTATCAGCCAATCCTTTGAGCTGAACCCAGATAGCTAAACACTTATCCTGCTACCACCTTATGAGCGCCGACGCCCAGGTAAGCCCAGCCCCGAAGGCCCCCAACATAACCAAGCTGCCTTCTTTGATGCGTCCCTGCCGCACAGCTTCATCCAAAGCAATTGGGATCGAGGCCGCCGAAGTATTCCCATACTGATCGAGATTCAACATCACTTTTTCAGGCGGGAGCCCGAGACGAGTGGCCACGGCCTTCAGAATACGTATGTTGGCTTGATGCGGCACATAGAGGTCGAGGTCCTCCACGCGAAGATTATTCGCGGCTAAGGTCTCTCGTGCAACCTCCTCCAAGGTCCGCACTGCCACCTTGAAGGTCTCGTTCCCCTTCATCTTGATGTACTGCAGCCGTTCCGCCACAACCGCTTCAGAGGGCGGCATACGTGAACCTCCCCCAGGAACCGTAATCAAATCGCAGAGGCTACCATCGGAACGAAGATGCGTGGACAGGATACCCCGGTCGTTCTCGCTCGCGCTGATGACAGCCGCTCCAGCCCCATCGCCGAACAAAATACAGGTATTGCGATCGGTCCAGTCGGTAATCGCCGACATCACTTCAGACCCAATGATCAACACATGGCGCATGCCGGTTTTCACATAAGCATCCGCCACTGATAACGCGTAGACGAAGCCACAACAGGCGGCTGACAGATCGCAGGCCGCTGCACGCGTGGCCCCCAACCGATGTTGAATCAAACAGGCGGTCGCAGGAAGGGGATAGTCACCGGTACAAGTGGCCAACAGAATCA
>Ga0209253_10006451_pt1 | contig 10162 bp, 8 predicted proteins | sample FrelakmetBRP12BR_FD_187145 | JGI IMG/M metagenome (GOLD analysis project Ga0209253, IMG submission 187145) | Freshwater lake sediment microbial communities from the University of Notre Dame, USA, for methane emissions studies - BRP12 BR (SPAdes)... | ecosystem: Environmental > Aquatic >...
GCAGCGCCGAGAACGGCAGCGGCGCCTCCCCCGCCGCGACCGGCGACGGCGTCTCCTGGGTCGCGTCCGGCGCGCCGGACCGCGGCACGACGGGTCGGCTATCCGGGGCACCTGCGTTCCCCTGACCGGTCAGCGGCGGCGACACGTGAGCCGCGCCCCGCTCGCCCCGCGTACGGCCAGGCCACGGGCCGCCCTGCAGAGACGCGGCGCCGCCTGACTCCTGGCGCGCGGCGTAGCGGTGGAGCGCCTCCGCCACACCCTCCGCCGCCGGGCGCTCCGTCAGCCCCGTCGCTCGGGAGAGCGCCCGGCGCACCGCCGCGAGGACCGCGTCGTGCACGACCCGGGGCTCCCGGAACCGCACCTCGTGCTTGGCCGGGTGGACGTTCACGTCCACCTCCTCCGGCTCGAGCGACACCATGACCGCCGCTCCCGGCCAGCGACCACGCGGGATGAGACTCGCGTAGCCCTCGCTGACCGCGTGCGCGAGGCCGCGGTCGCGGACCGGCCGTCCGTTGACGTAGATGTGCAGGTAGCGCGCGCTCGCGAACGAGAGGTGTGGCGACAGGAGAAAGCCCGCGAGTCCGATCCCCTCGCGCTCGTCCGCGAAGGCACGGCCCCCGCGCACCTTGTCGGTACCGAAGACCTGGCGCACCCGTTCCTCGAGGCTCGTGACCGGCGGATGCACGGCGACCTCCCGTCCCTGGTGCAGCAGCCTGAAGTGCACGGCGGGGGCGGCCAGGCTCACGCGAAGAACGAGCTCGACGACGTGCCCCAGCTCGGTCGCCACGCTCTTGAGGAACTTCCGGCGCGCGGGTACCGGTGCGAAGAGCTCGCGCACGGTCACCACCGTGCCCTCGGCCGTCCCGGCCTCGCGAACCTCGCTGACGTCTCCTCCCTCGGCCCGTACCCGAACGCCGGTGGCCGCGCCGCGGGCGCGCGTCGTCAGCTCCACCGCCGCGACGGCAGCGATGCTCGGCAACGCCTCGCCGCGGAACCCGAGGCTCACGATCCGCGCCAGGTCCGACTCGTTGCGGATCTTGCTGGTGGCGTGCCGGCGGAACGCGAGGGGCGCATCCGTCGCGGCCATGCCCTCGCCGTCGTCCGTGACCCGGATGAGACGCACGCCCCCGTCCTCCAGCTCGACCGCGATCCGGCGCGCGCCGGCGTCGAGGGCGTTCTCGACCAGCTCCTTGACGACGGATGCCGGCCTCTCGACCACCTCTCCGGCCGCGATCTTGCCGATCAGCGCCTCGGGAAGGAGCCGGATGCGGCCCGGCGAGCCCGGCGCTGGGGCCGCGGCGGCTCTGTCCAGCGACTCGTCCACGCTCGACGACTCACTCATGGCCGGCGGCTCGACACCGAGCTCGGGACCGACAGGCTGCTAGACAACGTAGCGCTCCTCCCTGCGGGCGATCCAGCGCTGCGCGTCCGCGCGTCGCCCCTCGTAGCCGGGCCTTCCGGCCAGCGCGTCGAGGAGTGACAGGCGGTTCTCCGCTCCCGCCTCGTCCCAGGGGCGTGCGCCCCGGAGGCCGGCAACCGTCACCGCGATCAGCTCGAGGAGGTAGACCAGCTGCCCCACCCCGAAGGGGCTTGCGCTCGGGCAGGTGACCGTCACCGCCAGGCGTCCAGCTGCGGCGAGCGCGAGCTCGACTGCCTGCTGCTCCAGGTTCACGAGCTCTCCCAGGCGGTGCCCGCCGAGGTAGCAGAGTGTCTCCAGGTCCGCGTACGCCTCCGGCACGACGACATCGTGGGCGTGCTCTTCCAGCCGCAGGAAGACGATCACCTGGTCGGACGGGTCCTCGGTGAGCAGCCGTCCGTGCGCGTGCCGCTGCACGGGACCGACGGAGCGCATCGGAACGGTCGCCGCCTCCGTCGCGGTCTCGGGACCGGCGCCCGGCGCTCCCAGCACGTCGCTCCAGAGCTGGCAGGCCCAGTCGGCAAGGCCCGTCAGCCGCTCCGCGCACGGCACGACCACGACCGACCGGCACTGCCGGAGCTCCGCCGCGAGGTGGAGGGCCCCGGCGAGCACGAGCGCCGGATTGGTCGCAGGCTCCGTCGTGCGGCAGCGCTCCTCCATGTCGGCAGCGCCTGCCAGGATCTCCGCAACGTCCGTCCCCGCACACGCGAGGGGGAAGAGACCGACCGGCGACAACGTGGCGAGCTGTCCGCTGAGCCCGGCCGGCCACGACAACGAACGAAACCCCTCGTCGTTGACCACCTGTCGCAGCGTGCCGTGCTCGGGATCCGTCGTCACCACGAAATGCTGCCGGTACTCGACCGCGCCCAGCTCCTTCAGCAGGCGCTCACGGACGATCAGAAACTGGCTCATGGTCTCGGCCGTGTCCCCCCACCGGCTCACCACGTCGAACACGGTGCGGCGGAGGTCGAGCGCCTCCAGCACGGCGGTGAACGCCGACGGGTCGATCGTATCGGCGAACTGCACCCGCATCGGCGAGGGGCCAGAGGCGGGGCCGAGTGCCGACCAGAGCGCACGCGCTCCGAGCCCGGAACCCCCGACGGCGAGCACGACCAGATCGTCGAACCGCCCCCGGAGCTGCTCTGCCACCCGGCGCACGCGACCGCTCGCGTTCCTCTCGAACGCGAGATGGGGCAGCGCCATGCTGCTGGCTCGCCGCCGCCGCTCGACGCTCTCCATCATGTCCACGAGCCGCGGGGCCAGCAGCGCGACCTCCTCGTCGGCGAGGCCTGCGGCACCGACGAACGGAGCCATCATGCCGTTCACGTCGACCCGCAGGCGCTGCTCCTGGCGCCAGCGCTTGCGCCTGAACGCCTGCGCCATGGCGCGTCCCTCCTAACATGACGCACCACGCCAGCACAAATTCCGTCCCCGGGCGGCGATCGGTCCGGATGAGGCGAGGAAGGAGGGAGGGACGGTGGGAGGGTACGGGGTGGGTCAGGCCCCGGAGAACCACCCTCCCACCGTTGCACAGCACGCGCGGCGTCGGGGGGGTGATGGCGATCGGTAGGAGTGGGGTGACTCTAGCGTCATGAGTGGAGTGACGTGACGCCCGATCGTGTGTGCCGCCACCGCGCGCATGCACCAGTCTGAGCCAAAAGCATGCCACGAAAGGCCTCGATTCGACGAGAATCTACCCGCCACCACTCCTGGCAGCCGTGCGCGATGCGCTGCGAAGGCAGCAATCGCGCACGAGAGGGCGCGCTGCCTCTATGGCGGCGCGCGCATCGCGCTGCTAGATCTGCTGCCATGCGTTATCGCGACAAGGTGGTCGGCACGGACGCTCTCCGCGCCGTCACCGCCGCGGCGCGCGCCGCCGGCAAGCGCGTGGTCTTCACCAACGGCTGCTTCGACGTGCTCCACGTCGGCCACGCGCGCTGTCTCGCCGTCGCACGCGACGCCGGGGACCTCCTCGTCGTCGGCGTGAACAGCGACGCATCGGTGCGGCGCCTCAAAGGATCCGACCGCCCTCTGGTCCCCGAGGCTCAGCGTGCCGAGATCCTGGCCGCACTCGCCGCCGTCGACTACGTCACGATCTTCGACGACGACACCCCGGCGAAGCTGATCGCCGATATTCAGCCGGACATCCTCGTGAAGGGCGGCGACTGGACGCCTGACCACGTGGTCGGGCGCGAGACGGTCGAGGCCCGAGGTGGCCGGGTTCTCATCGTTCCGGTCGTCGCGGGCTTCTCGACCACCGCCTTCGTGGAGCGCGTTCGCCGCAGCAGCTGAGTCCGCGGGCCCGGGAGGGCCCGGAACCCACGGTTGATCCCGACTGGGGGACTGCGGACTGGAGCTTCCGGGGTGACGCGGCAATCCTCAAGCGTTCCGCGGTGATGGTTTGCCCGTGCGGTCAGCCTGTGATACCGACCAGCGTCTCGAGAGGGGTCAAGATGGCACGCACCTGTGACGTTTGCGGCAAGGGTCCGTCGACCGGGAACAACGTGAGCCACGCCAACAACCGCACCCGGCGGCGCTGGCAGCCCAATCTGCAGCGCGTGCGCGCCAAGGTGGGAGGCGGCGTGCGCCGGCTCCTCGCCTGTACCCGCTGCATCCGCAGCGGAAAGATCGTCAAGGCCGCGTAGCGCCTGCCACGGCGATCGCGTCGATCTCGACGCGCGCTCCACGGGGCAGGGCGGAGACCTGCACGGTGGCACGCGCCGGAAACGGCTCCCGGAAGAACTCCGCATAGATCTGGTTGACGCGCGGGAAGTCCCCGAGATCCGTGAGATAGACGGTCGTCCGCACGACGGCTTCGGTGGAGAGGCCGGCGGCTTCGAGCACCGCCCCGAGGTTCCGAAGCACCTGGCGCGCCTCGTCCTCGACGCTCCCAGCAACCAGGAGGCCAGTTGCCGGGTCGAGGGCGATCTGACCGGAGAGAAAGAGAAGACCCCCGGCACGCACCGCCTGGGCGTACGGGCCGATCGCCTGCGGGGCCCGGTCGGTAGCGATGGGGTGCTTGCTCAGCGCCTGCTCCCCGAGCCACCGGGCGTCCCGCGGCCGCTCGCGCTTGCGTGCCGTCGCCTCATGCCCGCAGCCGCTGCACCCGCATCACACCCTTCACCTTGCCGAGTCCCCGCATGACCCGGTTCAGCGTGTCGACGCTGTTCACCATCACCTCGAAGGTGTTGAGGGCCTTGCCGTCGGGCACGGTCGTGACCTGGGCACGCGTGATGTTGACGCCGGCCGAGCTGATGACCTTGCTCATGGCAGCGAGCAGCCCCGGCGAGTCGATGCACTCCACCTCGAGCTGGACCGGCCGGAACGTGCGCTCGGCTTCGTCCCACTCCACCTCGACACGGCGCTGGGGGTCGGCCTCCATGACGCGCTGGCACTCGATGCCGTGGACGGTGACGCCGCGGCCGCGGGTGATGAAGCCGACGATCCGCTCCCCGGGCAGGGGGTTGCAGCACCTCCCGAAGCGCACCATCACGTCGTCGACGCCGCTCACCTTGACGCCTCCGTACGAGGTACGGCCCACGATCCGGAAGAGCTTCTGGAGGGCGCCCTCCCCCTTCTCCTGCCGCTCCGCCAGCTCCTCGGGTGAAGCCAGCTTGGCGAGCAGCTGCTGGGTCGAGAGCCGCCCGTACCCCACGGCCGCCACCAGCGTCTCCTCGTCCTTGAAGCCGAGCTCTGCCGCCGCGGCGCCGAGCTTGCCGCTCTTGCGCAGCGAGCGCAGCGCGAGACGATGGCGCCGCAGGTCGCGTTCGAGGAGCTCGTTGCCGATCTCGAGGCTGCGCCGGCGCTGCTGGTCCTTGATCCAGGCCCGGATGCGCTCCTTGGCCCGGCTCGTCTTCACCAGCTTGAGCCAGTCCTTACCCGGGGTCTGGCGCGTGGTGGTGATGATCTCCACCGTGTCGCCGCTCTGGAGCTGGTACTTGAGCGGCACCAGCTTGCCATTCACCCGCGCCCCGGCGCAGTGCTCGCCGACCTGCGAGTGCACGCGGTAGGCGAAGTCGATGACGGTCGCGCCCTGCGGGAAGTTGAAGAGATCTCCCTTCGGCGTGAAGCTGAAGACCTCCTCGTCGAAGAGGTCCTCCTTCACCGAGTGCAGGAACTCCTGCGGATCCTCGAGATGCTGCTGCCAGTGCAGGAGCTGGCGCAGCCAGGCGAAGCGCTCGATCTCGTCCGTGCTGCCGGCCTCGTGCTGGTCCTTGTATCGCCAGTGAGCCGCGATCCCCGACTCGGCGATGCGGTGCATCTCGGGCGTCCGGATCTGCACCTCCATGCGCTCGCCGAACGGGCCGATGACGGTCGTGTGCAGCGACTGGTACATGTTCGCCTTCGGCATCGCGAGGTGGTCGCGGAAGCGACCCGGCACCGGCTTCCAGTGCGCATGCACGACGCCGAGCGCCTCGTAGCACTCGCGCGGCGTGTCGACGAGCACCCGGAAGGCGACCAGGTCGTAGATCTGCTCGTAGAGCAGCTGCTGCGTCTGCATCTTGCGGTAGATCGAGTAGAAGTGCTTCGGCCGGCCCGTGACCGTGGCATCGAGCCCCGCCTGCTCGAGCTTCTTGCTCAGCACCGAGCGCACGTGCTCGATGTAGCGCTCGCGCTCCGCGCGCTTCTTCGCCACGTTGCGCTTGAGCTGGTAGTAGACCTCGGGGTGGAGGTAGCGCAGCGCGGAGTCCTCGAGCTCGTTCTTGACCCAGTAGAGGCCCAGGCGGTGGGCGAGCGGCGCGTAGATGTCGAGCGTCTCCTGCGAGATCTCCGTCTGGCGCTCGACCGGCAAGTGCGAGAGCGTCCGCATGTTGTGGGTGCGGTCGGCGAGCTTGATCAGGATGACCCGGATGTCGCGCGCCATCGCCAGGATCATCTTGCGGAAGTTCTCCGCCTGGCGCTCCTCGCGGCTGCGAAAGTTGATCTGGCTGATCTTGGTGACACCATCGACGAGGGTCGCGATCTCCGGCCCGAACAGGCTCTCGATCTCCGAGAGCGTGGTGAGGGTGTCCTCCACCGTGTCGTGGAGGAGGCCGGTGGCGACGCTCGGCACGTCGAGGCGGAGATCGGCGATGAGGCCGGCGACCTCGAGGGGGTGCACCAGGAAGGGCTCGCCCGACTTGCGCCGCTGTCCGCGGTGGACCTCGGCCGAGAACTGGTACGCGCGCTGCACCGTCGCGACATCGGCGGCGGGATTGAAGTCGCGGATCTTGCCGATCAGGTCGCCCAGGTTCACCCGAGGGCCTCCACGACGACCCGCCCGACCCGGGCCCGCTCCGCGGTGACGACGGCGTCCAGGACCCCGATCGAGGCCTCGACCTCCGCGTTGACGATCCAGTAGTCGTAATCGAGAAAGGCGCGCGCCTCCTCGCGCGCGCGTGCCAGCCGGCGCGCGATGGTGGCCTCGTCCTCGGTCCGGCGCGTGCGCAGGCGCCGCTCGAGCTCCTGCCAGGAGGGGGGCAGCACCATCACGGCGACCGCCGCCTCCTGGTAGCTGCGCTTGAGCTGCCGTGCCCCCTGCACGTCGATGTCGAGCAGCATGTCGCGCCCGAGACCGATGGCGTCGTCGAGGGGTGCGCGCGCCGTCCCGTAGAGCGCGCCGTGGACCTCCGCCCACTCGGCGAACTCGTCCTCGCTGCGCCGGCGCTCGAACTCGTCGGCTGCAACGAAGCGGTACTCGCGCCCGTCGCGCTCACCGGGTCGCGGCGCGCGCGTCGTGCACGAGACCGAGAGCGTCAGGTCCGGATGCCGCGCCAGCAGCGCCGCGACGAGCGTGCTCTTCCCCGCCCCCGACGGCCCGGAGACGATGAAGATCACCCCGTGACGCTCGAAGCGAAACTCAGCGCGCATACCTCATTGTAAGCCGTCACTCGACGTTCTGCACCTGCTCGCGTAGCCGCTCGACCTCCCCCTTGGCCTCGACGACCAGGCGGGTCACCTCCAGGTTGTTCACCTTGGAGCCGATGGTGTTGATCTCGCGGTGCACCTCCTGGAGCAGGAACTCGATCTGCTTGCCCACCGGCTCGCCGCTCGCCAAGAGCGGCCGGAGCGCGGCGAGGTGGCTCGCGAGCCGCACCAGCTCCTCGGTCACGTCGCTGCGCTCGGCGAGGTACGCGGCCTCCTGCGCGATCCGCGCCTCGTCGATCGTGGTGTCGGCGAGGATCTTGCGCATGCGCTCGACGAGCCGTGCCCGGCTCTCCGCAGCGTAGGTCCCGGCACGCGCCCGGATGGCGCGCTCGATGGCGGCCAGGCGGTCGAGCCGCCCGCGCATGTCGCGCGCGAGAACGCGCCCCTCCTGCCGGCGGGAGGCCGCGAGCCGCGCGAGCGCGAGCGTGAGCGCACGGGTGGCGGCCGGGAACTCGCTCGCCGCATCGAGCGGCTGCTCGACGGTGCGGAACACCTCGGGGATCTGGAACTGCGCCAGCTCCGGCTCGCCGCGGAGACCGAGCTCGTGCGCGAGTTTGCGCCAGGCCGCGGCGTAGTCGCGCGCCGCCTCGAGGTCGAGCACGACGCGCGCCCGCGCGCGGGCGGGGGCCTGGCGGTGCACGGAGACCTCGGCGCGGCCGCGTGCGACGCGCGTGCGCACGAGCTCCCGGCAGGCCGGCTCCCACGCCGCATACTCGCGCGGGGCGGTGACGCGCAGGTCGAGGAAGCGCTGGTTGACGGTGCGGACCTCGACGGTGAGGCGACCCTGCGGAATCGGCACCGTCGCGGCACCGTAGCCGGTCATGGAGTTGAGCGCTCCGGCTCTCGTGCGCACGTGCATGTGGTCCCTCATCCCTGCTCCGCGAGCGCGCGTACCAGCTCGCGGGCCGACGCCGTCGCAGTGCCCACCTTGCCGACGACGATGCCGGCGGCGTGGTTCGCGAGCACCGCTGCCTCCTCGAACGTGCCGCCCGCGCCCAGGGCGAGGGCGCAGGTTGCGAGCACCGTGTCACCGGCGCCAGTCACGTCGTACACCTCCTGGGCGACGGTGGAGAAGTGGTGCGGGCGCGTCCCCGGCTTGAACAGCGTCATCCCGGCCTCGCCGCGCGAGATCAACACCGACTCGGCCTGCCAGCGCTCGAGCAGCCGCCGGCCTGCAGCCGCCAGCGTCACACGGTCCTCGATCTCGATTCCGGCCGCGACGCTCGCCTCGAGGAGGTTCGGCTTCACCAGGGTCGCCGCCCGGTAGTGCGGAAAGTTCGGGCGCTTGGGGTCGATGACGTACGCGAAGCCGTGACGGCTACGCAGGCGGGCCAGCTCGGCGAGCAGCTCGGCGCTGACCACCCCCTTGCCGTAGTCGGACACGACGATCACGGCGAACTCGCGCGCGTGCCGCGTCACCCACGCCAGCAGGCGGCGCATCAGCCGCGGGGGCGGGGGCTGGTCGTCGGCATCGTGATCGAAGCGCACCACCTGCTGGTTGTGGGCGATCACGCGCGTCTTCGCCGTCGTTCCGACGGCCGCGCTGCTGAGCACGCCCGCCAGCGTCGCCCCCGCGACGCCGAGGGCCCGGAGCAGCGCCCGGCCGGCGGCATCCCGCCCCACGAACCCGCACGCCGCGGCCCGACCACCGAGCGCCACGACGTTGGTGGCGACGTTGCCCGCGCCGCCGGGTCGCGCCTCCTGGCGGCGCACGCGCACGATCGGCACCGGCGCCTCGGGCGAGATCCGGCTCACGTCGCCCCAGACGAACTGATCGAGCATGAGGTCGCCGATGACCAGCACCCGCACCGTCGCGAAGCGCCGGATGAGGCTACGCAGCCGCGCCCGTTCCCGCATCGCCTTTCTCCACCAACCGGCGGTAGAGCGCGAGGGTCGCCTCTGCCATGCCCGCCATGTCGAAGCGCGCCCGTGCTCGCGCCTTGCCGCTGGCCCCGAGCGCCCGCGCCCGCTCGGGCTCACGGACCAGGGCCGCGACCGCCGCGGCCAGGGCGCCCGCGTCCCCCGGAGGCACGAGCACGCCCGCCTCCCCTTCCCCCACCACCTCCGGCAAGCCTCCCACCCGGCTCGCCACGACGGGCCGGCCTGCCGCCATGGCCTCGAGCGCGGCGACACCGAGGCCCTCGTGCAGGGAGGGCATGGCAACCGCGTCGGCGGCTGCGAGGAGCTCCGTGACGTCGGCCACCCGACCGAGAAAGGTCACCTGGGAGGTCAGGCCGAGGGCGTCCCGGCGCGCGATCAGCTCCGCCGCGCGCGTGCCGCTGCCCGCGCAGAGGACGCGCAGGCGCGGCTCGCGGAGGCGCGCCGCGGCCTCGAGCAGGACGGTGTGGCCCTTGCGGTCCTCGAGGGCCCCTACCATCGCGAGGACGAAGTCCCGATCCCGGACGCCGAGTCGCGCCCGCGCCTCCGCACGCATGGCGTCACAGGCGGCGAAGCGCTCCAGCTCGACACCGCTCGAGATGACGTGGATCCGTGCCGGGTCCACACCCGCAGCCACGAGCGCAGCCCGCACCCCCTCGGAGATCGCCACCACTGCATCGACTGCCCGATTGTAGAGCCAGCGCGCATACCAGCCGCCGCGGGGCCGGTAGTCCATCCGCCGCGTGACGACGCGTCGCGCTCGCCGCGACGCCCCCAGGAACGCGCTCAGCGCATGGGCGCGCGCGGTGTGGAAATGGACGATGTCATAGGCCCCGACCGCCAGCAAACCGGCCAGCCGCCGCCCAGCGCAGACGTCGGCGTGGTTGCGGACGCAGAGCGGCCGCACGTCGACGCCGAGGGCAGCGATCACGGGTGCGAGCTGGCCTTCGGGATCGGCGG
>Ga0209253_10006452_pt1 | contig 10162 bp, 10 predicted proteins | sample FrelakmetBRP12BR_FD_187145 | JGI IMG/M metagenome (GOLD analysis project Ga0209253, IMG submission 187145) | Freshwater lake sediment microbial communities from the University of Notre Dame, USA, for methane emissions studies - BRP12 BR (SPAdes)... | ecosystem: Environmental > Aquatic >...
GGCGCGGCTCACCTCCTCCATGGCGATCATGTGCGCCAGGTAGCCCATGTTGGCGCCGCCGTACTCCTCGGCCACGGTGACGCCGAGCACGCCGAGCGAGCCCATCTTGCGCCACAGGTCCATCGGGAACTGGTCGGAACGGTCGACCTCGGCCGCGCGCGGCGCGATCTCGGCCTGGGCGAAGTCGCGCACCGTGTCGCGCAGCGCCTCGATGTCGTCGCCGAGGCCGAAGTCCAGTCCGGGGAGTTGCATGGTTTTCTCCAAAGAAGAATCTTTGCCAAGGATTACCGCGGATGAAGACGGATGTCTCCTTCTGATCCGTGTAATCCGTGTAATCCGTGTAATCCGTGGCTAAGTCCTTAATCTGGCGGCCCGTGAATCACTGCCGTCGCTGCAGGGTCGCCACATGTGCCGCTGCAAGAGACTTTTTGCCACGGATTACACGGATTACACGGATAAAACAAAGAGCGTTCTCTTCATCCGTGGCTAGATCCGTTCGTCCCTCATCCCGTGCATCACCATCAGCGTCTGCTGCGTGGCTGCGACCAGCGTCTCACGGCCGGCTTCGAGGGCGTAGACATCGGCACGCACGATCGACAGCGTGCGGCCCGGCTTCATCACCTCGCCGCGGGCGATCAGCCGCTCGCCGCGCGCCGGCGCCAGCATGTTGATCTTGTATTCGACCGTCAGCACGCTCGAATCCGCCGGCATCAGCGTGAAGGCCGCATAGCCGCCGGCCGAATCGGCAATCATGCCGACCACGCCGCCGTGCACGAACTTGTGCTGCTGGGTGAGGTCGTCGCGCACCGGCAGTTCGATCTCGCAGCGGCCGGGCGCGACGCGTGTCAGCGTCGCGCCGATCAGCGCCATCGCGGCCTGGCGGGCGAACGAGTCGCGTACACGCTGCTCGAAACTCGGGTCAAGGGTCTTGAAATGCATGGCGGAGCGCGGCCACTGGGGCTGGGTAGCGGCAGCCCCAATCGTAGCCGTGCGCCGGACGACGCGCGGGCGGCGCTTCCGGGGACGCTATGGCGCGGGGCCGCGGTCGGCCAGCAGGAATCCGCCGCGCAGGATCCGGTAGCAGTTCCAGATCCACACCACGAGGATGCCGAGCCCACCGGCCATCGCCGCGCCGACCGTGGCGAAGATCGCCTCCCAGGCGATGCCGAAACTGAACTCCTGCGCGTGGCCGCCGGCGCGGATCGCCTCGCCGATGATTTCGCTCACGATCGGCCAGGCGCCGGCGACGATCACCGCCAGGCATAGGAGATACCAGAGCATCGTCCACCAGACGGTGCGGATAAGCCAGCGGTGGTGCGAGGCGATGAAACCGGCCCCGTCGGCGTCGCGGCGGACGTAATTGATGATCAACCCGATCAGCGGGCCGAGGACGAAGCCGAAGGCGCCGGTGGCGTGCAACGCGTAGGCGACCCAGATGGTGCTGTATTCGGCGCTGGACGGTTCGGCCTCGGGGGCGATGGCGTCGGCTGGCATGGCGATCCTCCGTTGGTCGCGCCGGATCGTAGCCCGTGCGCCGGCAGTCGACGTGCGCTTCGGGCCGCTGATTCCGCAGTCCGTCGCATGCGCTGGTCCGGCCTCTGGCGCGCACCTCGGCGGCGGTGCGGCGCCGGGTTGCTAACCTCGCCGCCCATGAACCGGTACAGCGCGCAGTCGGTCCTGCGCGAAATCTTCGGCTACGAGACCTTCCGCGGCTTCCAGCAGGAGGTCATCGAGCACGTGGCCGGTGGTGGCGACGCGCTGGTGCTGATGCCCACCGGTGGCGGCAAGTCGGTCTGCTACCAGATCCCGGCCCTGCTGCGCGACGGCATCGGCATCGTTATTTCGCCGCTGATCGCGCTGATGGCCGACCAGGTCGCCGCGCTGCAGGAACTCGGCGTGCGCGCTGCGTTCCTGAACTCGACGCTGGCCGCTCGCGAGGCGGCCGCGGTCGAAGCGGCGATGCGGCGCGGCGAGCTCGATCTGGTCTACATCGCGCCGGAGCGGCTGCTGACCGAACGCTGCCAGCGGCTGCTTGGCGAATGCACGATCGCCCTGTTCGCGATCGACGAGGCGCACTGTGTGTCGCAGTGGGGCCACGACTTTCGACCGGAATATGGACAGCTGTCGCTGCTGCGCGAACGCTGGCCGCAGGTGCCGCGCGTCGCGCTCACGGCCACCGCCGACGTGCCGACGCGACACGAGGTCGTCGACAAGCTCCTGACAGACGCGCGCGTGTTCGTCGCCAGCTTCGACCGGCCGAACATCCGCTACCGCATCGTCGAGAAGCGCGAGCCGCGCGAGCAGTTGCTGCGCTTCATCCAGGACGAGCACGCGGGCGAGGCCGGCATCGTCTACTGCCTGGCGCGCAAGACGGTCGAGGAGGTGGCGGAGTTCCTCGCCGGCCACGGCATCGCGGCGGCGCCGTACCACGCCGGCATGGACGCGGCCTCGCGGGCCGCGAACCAGCGCCGCTTCAAGAGCGAGGACGGCCAGGTGATCGTCGCCACGATCGCCTTCGGCATGGGCATCGACAAGCCCGACGTGCGCTTCGTCGCCCACCTGGACATGCCCAAGAGCATCGAAGGCTACTTCCAGGAGACCGGCCGCGCCGGCCGCGACAGCGGGCCTGCCGACGCGTGGATGACCTACGGCCTGGCCGACGTCGTGCAGCAGCGGCGGCTGATCGAGATGTCGGAGGCCGACGACGCCTACAAGCGGCTGTCGAGCGCCAAGCTCGACGCCATGCTGGGACTGGCTGAGGCCGCCGACTGCCGGCGCGTGCGGCTGCTGGCCTACTTTGGCGAGGAAAGCGCACCCTGCGGCAACTGCGACAACTGCCTGGCGCCGCCGCAGGTGCGCGACGCCAGCGAGGATGCCAGGAAGCTGCTCTCCTGCATTTACCGCTGCCAGCAGGCAAGCGGTTTCGGCTTTGCCGCCACGCACATCATCGACGTGCTGCGCGGCAAGGTGACCGACAAGGTGCACAGGTTCGGCCACGACCGGCTCAGCACCTTCGGCCTCGGTGCCGAGGTGACCGAGGCTGAGTGGCGACTGCTGCTGCGGCAACTGGTGGCGCAGCACCTGGTCGAGGTCGATTACGAGCGCTTCAACGTGCTGCGCCTGGCCGAAGCCAGCCGCGCGGTGCTGCGCGGCGATCGGCGCATCGAACTGCGCCGGCAGCTTGCCCTTCCCCGCGGCAAGGCGAAGAAGGCGAAGATCGTCGCGGGCGGGGCGATGGATGCCGGCGCAACAACGCTGTTCGAGAACCTGCGTGCCTGGCGCGCGCAGATTGCGAAGGCGCACGGCGTGCCGGCCTACGTGGTGTTCCACGACAGCACGCTGCAGGCGATCGCGCAGGCGCGGCCACAGAGTGTCGACCAGCTGCGCGCGATTGCGGGCCTGGGCGAACGCAAGCTCGCCAACTATGGCGAGCAATTGCTGGCGCTGGTCGGCCGGTGATTCGATCTTCCAATTGCGGGGTCTGCCAGTGCTCGTCGCCCCGGCGCAGGCCGGTGCCCAGTCTCCGGCGGGCGAACTTGGATCCCGGCCTTCGCCGGGGTGACGATCGATGTTGGTGTGAACGAGACACCGCGCGAGCGCGCGCCGGCCTCGTCGGAGGCCAGCCCGAACTTGCTGCAGACCGACGCCGGCAGAGCTTCGCGCTCGGTGGACGCTATGGCCCGAGCGAGCGGGCCGGCCGCATGGCGGCGACAGGCCCGGCGGCAGACCGACGATAATGCAGGCTCCAATGCGACGCGACCTGCCTGCCGTGGCAGCTCGCAAGACAGCAATTCTCATGACGAATGCCTCCTTCCACATCGTCGGCTGTGCAATCGCTGCGCAGCCGGACGCTGCGGCGATCGACGAGTGCGTCGAATGGACGCGACGCTACGGCGCCGAGATCCTCGCCCAGGACGAGCGCCAGGCGGTATTCGTGCAGTTCGACGCGATCGGTGCGCAGTTGATTCTGTTCGGCTGCCGGACCGCGCTGGCGCGCAAGCCGCCGCTGCTGCGCTTTGGTTTCGCTTCGGCCGTCAAGGAGGCGGCGGGTGCAGGCGGTCAGCTGCGCGCGGGCGAGCGCGGCGTCCTGCAGGCCTGCGACCTTGCAGCCGGGGCGCAACCCGGGCAGGTCCTGGTGTCTTCGCAGCTTGGTTCGCTGCTGCAGCTTGCGCAGATCGAGCCGTTCGAACGTCTGCGGCAGATGCGCCTGCCGCTGCCCGACGGGCGCATGGCCTCCGCCTACGAGGTCGAGCCGCGGCGCGCCGCGGCGGCGGGCGAACAGCCGGCCGTATGAAGGCGCAGGCAGATCAGGCGGCGGGCGGCGCATGAATCCGCTCGAGCACGAGCTCACCTACCCGTGGCCCGAGGTGCCGGCGCTCGGCACCGTGACGCAACTGCGCCCCGGGATTCACTGGGTGCGCATGCGGCTTCCGTTCGCGCTCGACCACATCAACCTGTGGCTGTTCGACGACGAACTGGACGGGGCGCGCGGCTGGACCATCGTCGACTGCGGTATTGCGTCCGACGAGACCAAGGCGGCGTGGGAAAGGATTTTCGACACCGTCTTCGACGGGCGGCCGCTGAGGCGGCTGATCGCCACGCACTTTCATCCTGACCATCTGGGCCTGGCGCACTGGCTGGCGGTCGGCGGTGAGCGCGGCCAATGGGCCGCGCCGCTGTGGATGAGCGCCACCGAGTGGACCATCGGGCGCCTGCTGTCGCTGACCAGGGGCGCGCTCGGCGAGGAAGCCGGCGAGCGCACCGCCGCGCATTTCGCCCGGCACGGGCTGGCCGATCCCGACTCCCTGGGCAAGGTGCGTGCCCGCGGCGCGGGGTACTACGCGAAGCTGGTGCCGGCGGTGCCGGCTTCATACCGGCGTCTGCAGCAGGGGCAGTCGATCGCCATCGGCCCGCATGGCCGCAAACGCGTGTTCGAGGTGATCGTCGGCCAGGGGCACGCGCCCGAACACGTGTCGCTGCATTGCGCGCAAGACCGGCTGCTGATCTCCGGCGACATGGTGCTGCCGCGCATCTCGACCAACGTCAGCGTCTTCGAAGTCGAGCCCGAGGGCAACCCGCTGCCGCAGTACCTGCATTCGCTCGATCGCTACCTGCAGCTGCCGGAAGACACGCTGGTGCTGCCGTCGCACGGCAAGCCATTCCTTGGCCTGCATCGGCGCGTGGCGCAACAGCACGCGCACCACCAGGCGCGGCTCGAGGAGGTGCTGGCCGCCTGCGCCAGGCCGGCCTGCGCCGCCGACATCGTGCCGGTGCTGTTCAAGCGCGAACTGGACCTGCACCAGACCACATTCGCGATCGGCGAGTCGCTGGCCCACCTGCACGCGCTGTGGTTCGACGGCTGCGTCGAGCGCCGCGTCGGGGACGACGGTGTGTTTCGCTTCGCTGCGGTCTAGCTTTCTTGCCGCCTTCGTCATCGGGCTGGCCGGCGCCGCCGGCCTGTCCCATGCCGCGACAGCACCGGGTGCCGAAGGGCCATTCGTCGGCACGCTGCCCTGCGCCGACTGCGAAGGCATCCGCACCGAGCTGACCCTGTGGCGCGAGGCGGGCAGCGGCGCCCCGTCGCGCTTCGTGCTGCGCGAGACCTACCTCGGCAAGCCGCGCGGCGCAGCGGTGTTCGAATCGAGCGGTCCGTGGCAGGAGATCGGCGCCGGCGCCGCGCCCGCGGAGCGCCGCGTCCGCATCGATCCCTTCCAGCCGAACACGCGCCGCACCTTTCTGCGCCTCGGTCCGGCGATGCTGGAACTGCTCGATCGCGAAGAACGCCGGGTTTCGACCGTGCTGAACATGAAACTCGAACTGGCGCCGCCGGCCGCCCCCGCCGGGGCTGCGCCACCGCGCGTGCTGCTGGCCGGCATGCTGCGGACTGCCGGCGCGGCAGGACTGCAGCTGCAGCGTTGCGGCGAGATCGGTACGCAGCGCGCGATCGATGTGTCGCCCGAGAACTCCGTCACCGCGGCGCTGACCGACAGCGGACTGGATCGCCGCGGCGCGCTGTACGTCGAGGCATTCGGCCACCTGGTCGACGGCACCGTGATGATCGAGCGGCTGAACCGCGCCGGCGCCGAGATGCGCTGCGTGGAAACCGGCGCCGGCCTGCGCTGGCAGGCGCAGGGCAGCGAGCCGTTCTGGGCGCTGCGCGCCGACGCGATGCGGACCACGTTCGTACAGCCGGGCGAGGAACCGATCGCGCATCCGTCGATCGACCTCACGTGGCGCTGGCGCGGCGAGCGGCGCGACGATGCCCGCGCGTACCTGCACTCGCAGACGGAGGCCGGCACCATCGAGGCCGTGCTCGAGCCGCGCATCTGCCGCGACACGATGGCCGATGCTGCCTATGGCTATCGTGCCGAGGTGACCATTCGCACTGCGGCTGCGCGAACGACCTTCGGCGGCTGCGCTTATCTCGGCGCCCGGATGGCGCCGCCCTGATCCGGACGGAGAGGCAATGACAGAGAACAAGAAGAAGCGGCCCGCGACGCAACTGGTCACGCTCGGGCGCGACCCGAAGGCGAGCTTCGACTTCGTCAACCCGCCGCTGGTGCGCGGCTCGACCGTGCTGCACGACGATGTCGCCGACATGCGCAGCCGCGTGCACCGGCGCAATGAGGGCGAAGACGGCGAGGGCGGCACGCCGGTTGCCTATGGCATCTACGGCACGCCGTCGCATCTGGCCTTCTACAGGGCGCTGACCGCGCTCGAAGGTGGCCATCGCAGCTGGGCGTTTCCTTCGGGGCTCACCGCCTGCACGATGGCCATCCTCGCCTATGTCCAGCAGGGCGACCACGTGCTGATCCCGGATTCGGTGTACGGGCCGACGCGTCGCTTCGCCCTGCAGACACTGCCGCGTTACGGCGTGCAGGCGAGCCTGTACGACCCGCGCGTCGGCGAGGCCGGCCGGGCGGCGGTCGAGGCGCTGTTCAAGCCGAACACGCGCCTGCTCTTCCTCGAGTCGCCGGGCTCGCTGACCTTCGAGATGCAGGACGTGCCGCTGCTGGCCTCCGTTGCCCGCGCGCGCAGCGCGATCAGCGTGATCGACAACACCTGGGCCACGCCGCTGTACTTCCAGCCGCTGGCGCATGGCGTCGACGTCTCCGTGCACGCGGCGACCAAGTACATCGCCGGCCACTCGGATCTCGTCATCGGCACCGTCACCTGCAACGAGCGCGCCTGGCCGCGAATGCGTGAGACGGTCTTTCACTATGGGCTGACCACCAGCCCCGACGACTGCTGGCTGGCGCTACGCGGCCTGCGCTCGATGGGGGCGCGGCTGGCGCAGCACCGCGCCAGCGCGGAAGCGTTGATCACCTGGCTGAAGCGGCAGCCGGAGGTCGAGCGGATCCTCTATCCGGCCGACCCCGACGACCCGGGCCATGCGCTGTGGAGGCGCGACATGAGCGGCGCCTCGGGACTTTTCGGCGTGGCGCTGAAGCCCGGCATTGCCGAAGCGCGCTTCCATGCCTTCATCGACGGCATGGCGCTCTTCGGCCGAGGCTACTCGTGGGGCGGCTTCGAGAGCCTGCTGATTCCGGTATCGATGGAGCGCACGGTGGTGCCGTGCGCTTTCGCCGGGCGGCTGTTTCGCATCCAGACGGGACTGGAGGACGCCGCCGACCTGATCGCCGATCTCGACGCAGGTTTCGCGCGGCTGCGTTCGGTTGCCTGATCGCGGCTGGCCGGTTCAGCGCCGCAGGCGGGCGCGGCGGAACTGCGCCAGTCGTGCCAGGCCGGCGATCGCGCGCGAGCCGTACCAGCTCGTCCATTCGGCGTCGATCAGGTCGACGGGCCTGCCGGGAAAACGCTCGCGCAGCTGCTGCGCGTGCCGTTCGCGAAAGCTGAACGGCTCGGTGGACAGCAGCACCCGGCCGACGCGCGCTACTTCGGCATCGAGATCGGCCAGTTGCGGATAACGGGCGGCGCCGGCGCGGCCACCGGCGCCGTGTGGAACCCGCCAGCCGACTGCAGCCAGCGTATTGGCGATGTAGGTGTCGGCGGCCACCGTCATCCACGGGCCTTTCCAGATCAGGTACAGCACGGTCTCGGGTGGCCAGTGTGCGGCGCTGAGGGCATCGAGTTGCGCCTGCAGCCGCGCGCACAGCGCTTCGGCGGCATCGATGCGGCCGAAGATGCTGCCGAGGAGGCGATACAGCGCCAGGTTGTCCGCGGGTGCGCTGGGGTGGGTGACGATGACGTGGGGCACGAAGCTGCGCAATTGCTCGACCGTCGGCGCCTCGTTCTCGTCGATATTGACGATCACGTGCGTTGGCCGCAGCGCGCGCACGGCCTCGAGCTTCACGTCCTTGGTGCCGCCGACCTTGACGATGTCGCGCACGATCTCGCGCGGGTGGATGCAGAAGCCGGTGCGGCCGACGACCTGCTCGCGCAGGTCGAGGTCGATCAGCGTTTCGGTGATCGATGGCACCAGCGAGACGATGCGCGCATCTCTGGCCGGCGCGAAGCGCCGGCCGAGTGCGTCGACTGATGCGCCGTTCACTGCCTGGCCGCCTTCAGTCGGCGGCGCTGCGGCTCCGGCGTGGCTTGTACGGGCGATTGCCGAAGGCGCGGTCGAAGAGTCGGTTCGGCAGCAGCCGCAGCAGCCTGGCCACAACGCCCATCTGCCACGGAATCACGCGATATGAGACGCCGGCGAGCATCGCGTCGGCCGCCTGGCGCGCGAAGTCAGCCGGCTCCATCAGGAAGGGCATCCGGTAGGGATTCTTCGCCGTCAGCGGCGTGCGCACGAAGCCGGGCGAGATCGTCACCACCTTGACGCCGGCGCGCTTCAGTTCCACGCGCAGGCTTTCGCAGTAGCTGATCACCGCTGCCTTCGACGCGCAGTAAGCCTCCGAGCCCGGCAGGCCGCGGATGCCGGCCACGCTGCCGATGCCGACCAGCGTGCCGCGGCCGCGTGCGCGCATCGGCGCGATGAACGGGTGGAACGTGTAGGCCATCGCCAGCACGTTCGTCGTGAACACGTCGCCGAAGGCGTCGAGGTCCTCGTAGTACTCGGTGAGCACGCCGACCGAGATGCCGGCGTTGGCGATGACGAGATCGGCGCCACCCGAGGTCTGCTCGAAGGCCGCAGCGGCGGCAAGCAGCGCGTCCTTGTCGGTGACGTCGACCGCGTGGCAGTGGTGCTTGCCCGGCAGGCTCGCGGCGAGCGCTTCGAGCGGTTCGCGCCGCCGGGCCACCAGGCCGAGCGTGGCGCCGCGGCGCGCAAACTCGGCGGCCAGCGCGGCGCCGATGCCGCTCGAGGCGCCAGTCAGGAAGACGTTCATCGAGCGGGAACCGGCGGCGGCCGGAAATCGGACTCTGACCCCGATTTCCTACTTCTTCGCCGCGCCGTTGCGCGCGCCGCGGGCGAGGTCGATCAGGTGGTCCATCACTGGCAGCGTCCCCGGGCGGCTGCCGACCATCGACGGCGCCGTCATGAACTTGCCGTCGATGGCCACCGCCGGCGTGCCCTCGAGCTTGTACGCGGCCCAGACCTGGGCTGCACGGCTCGCCTGCGTAGCGACGGAGAACGAGTTGAAGGCATCGAGCCAGGCCTTGCGGTCGATGCCGTTGGCCGCCATGAAGTCGGCGATTTCGTTCGGGTCGAGCAGCCGCTTGCGCTGGCCGTGTATGGCGGCGAAGACCTTCTTGTGCAGTTCCTCGACCTTGTTCAGCTGCAGCAGCGTGTAGTACATCTTGCTGTGGTTCGACGTCGAGGTGTCGAAGGCCACCGGCAGGCGCCGGTAGTCGACGTCAGTGGGCATCTTCTTGCGCCACTCCGTCAGGTCGGGATCGAAGCTCGCGCAGTGCGGGCAGGTGTACTGGAAGAACTCGAGCACCTCGATCTTGTTGCCGGTGTCCACCGGCTGCGCCGGCTTGACCTCGCGATAGTCCTTCCCGGCAGCGGGAGCCCTGGGCTGGGCGTGCGTGACCGACAGGGCCGGCACCAGGGCGGCGGCGAGCACGAAACGGCGGCGGGTCGAATGCATGGTGGACTCCTTGTTGTCGATTCTCATCGTACCGGCGGGCCGAGCCGGTTCACCTGCGGGCTAACGCACAGACCGCTGCCGCGGCTGACGGTTCCGTTGGCCGCCATCAGCGCAGCCGGACGACCTGTGCCTCGATGTTGTTGTCAGCCAGCAGCTTGCGC
>Ga0209253_10006453_pt1 | contig 10162 bp, 8 predicted proteins | sample FrelakmetBRP12BR_FD_187145 | JGI IMG/M metagenome (GOLD analysis project Ga0209253, IMG submission 187145) | Freshwater lake sediment microbial communities from the University of Notre Dame, USA, for methane emissions studies - BRP12 BR (SPAdes)... | ecosystem: Environmental > Aquatic >...
GACCTGCGTCTGGCCGATGCCGTCGATGTAGTACTCGATCGGGTCCTCGACCGTCATGATGTTGCGCGTGCGGTCGTTGATGCGGTCGAGCGCGGCGTAGAGCGTCGTGGTCTTGCCCGAGCCGGTCGGCCCGGTCACCAGCAGGATGCCATTCGGCTTGTGGATCAGCTCGTCCGTGAGTGCCTGGGTCTTCGGGTCCATGCCGAGGGAGTCCAGGTCGAGCCGTCCCGCCTGCTTGTCGAGCAGGCGCAGCACCACGCGCTCGCCGTGGCCGGCGGGAATCGTGGAGACGCGCACGTCCACTGCCCGACCCGCGACCCGGAGCGAAATGCGCCCGTCCTGCGGCAGGCGCTTCTCGGCGATGTCGAGGCGCGACATGACCTTGATGCGCGAGACGATCAGCGGCGCAACCGCCCGCTTGGTCTGCAGCACCTCGCGCAGCACGCCGTCCACGCGGAAGCGGATCACCAGCCGGTTCTCGAAGGGCTCGATGTGGATGTCGGACGCGTTTTCCTTCACCGACTGGGTGAGGAGGGCGTTGATCAGGCGGATGACCGGTGCTTCGTCCTCGCTCTCGAGCAGGTCGGACTGCTCGGGGATGTCCTGCGCGAGGTCGGCGAGGTCGGTGTCCTCCTCGAGTCCGCCCATCGCGTCCATGGTCGCGCTGGAGCCGCCCTCGTAGGCCTGGCGCAGCAGGACCTCGAAACGTTCCGCGTCCACGCGCTCGATCGTGAGCGCCCGCCTCAAGTGGCGCCGCACCTCCGCGACCGCGAGCGGTGACGCGTCGAGCCTCACCACTGCGTCCACCCGTTCCCCGACCAGGCCCCGCACCAGCACGCCGTGCCGCTTCGCGAAGGCAAAGGGCAGGGGCCGCAGCGGATCGGCGACGCGATCGGCCGCGGCCAGGATGGCCTCGTCGGTCGCGGCCGTGCTCACGGAGTCGTGTCCGGCGGCGGGGGCGGCGGCGCGGCAGGTTCGGGTGCCTGCTGCGCGCCGAACGGCGCGGTCGGTGCCGCCGGTTGCTCAGGCCCCGCGGTCGCGGACGGTGGCGCCCCGGAGGGCGCCTGGGTCGCCGCGGCGCCGGACCCGCTCTCCGCGCGCCCGGCCGGCGTGGTGCCCGGGGGAGCCCGTTCCTCCGCCTGCCTGAGCGCGTCGGACGGCACGAGCTTGTCGAGCGTGGGCAGCGCCGGCTGGTGCTCGGAGGGCATGAGCGGCACCCTTTTGCCGAACATCAATTCCCCCTGGCCGCGGAGATAGTTGTACTTGGCGTTGGTCTCGACCGCCACGTCCACGCCGTCGCGCAGGATGCGAGGCCGGACGAAGAACATCAGGTTGGTCTTCTTCCTGTTCACGCTGCGAGTCTTGAAGAACTCGCCGATGATCGGGATCGACCCGAGGAACGGCACCTGGGACTTCTGCTCGGTCATGTCGTCGGACAGGAGCCCTCCCAGCACGATGATCCCTCCGTCCTCGGCCAGCACGTTGGTCGTGATGGTGCGCTTGTTGGTGATGAGTCCCTGTTGCGCCGCGAGCACCTGCTGGGAACTCGCCGCCAGGTTGGAGACTTCCTGGGAAATCTTGAGCACGATCGTGCCGCCGTCGTTGATCTGTGGCGTGATCTTCAGGATGACGCCGACTTCCTCGCGGCTGACGGTCTGGAACGGGTTCACCGTCCCGCCCGCGCCCGAGCCGGCTCCCTGGTTGGTGTAGGAACCGGTGACGATCGGCACCTCCTGGGCGACCTTGACTTCTGCTTCCTCGTTGTCGAGCGTGAGCACCGAGGGCGTAGCGATGATGTTGGTGTTCCCGGTCGCCTGCAGCGCGCGGATGATCGCGGCCCAGCTCATCCCGCTGGACACGATCTGGCCGACGCCGAGCGTGAGGCCGCTCGGGAGCGCCTTGATGCTCGTCGGATCGCGGATGCCCTGCAGGATCTCGCCGATGCCGGTGCCGTTCACCGGCTGGACGAAGCCGCCCGCGGGCAGGATGTCGCCGTTCGAGTTCCGGTCCGCGATGAGCCAGTTGATGCCGAGGTCGGTGGACCTGTCCACGGACATCTCGACCAGGATGCCCTCGAGCAGCACCTGCGCCCGGCGGATGTCGAGGCGGTCGACGATGGACATCACCGTGCGCATGACCTTGGGCGGCGCCGACACGACGAGCGCGTTGGTCTGCGGCTCGGCCCAGATGGTCACGCTCTTGTCGCCGCCGCCTGCCTGCGCGGTGGGAGCTGGCGCGTTGCCGCCGCCCGCGGCGGCGACGGACGCGGTGATTCCCTGGATCTGTTCGCGCAGCTTGGCAGCGATCTTCTCCGCGTCGGCGTACCGCAGGTAGCGGACCTGCGTGTCGCCGCCGGCCGCGAGCGGCGTGTCCAGGTGCGCGATCAGCGCCTTGAGCCGCAGGCGCTGCGAGCGCTCGCCGCTCACGAGCACGCTGTTGGTGCGGTCGTCGGCGACCATCTTCACGGTCGGCATCCCGGCGCCTTCCGCGGCACTCGAACCATAGAGCGTATTCACCGTGCGCACCACGTCGGCGGCGCTCGCATGCTCCAGCGGAACGACGTCGATCTCCTCGTCGCCCGACTGATCGATGCGCTCGATGATGCGCGCCATTCGGCTCACGTTGGACGCGCGGTCCGAGATGATCAGCATGTTGGACGCCGGGTACGCCGCGAGGTGGCCGTACTGCGGGATCAGCGGCCGCAGGATCGGCACGAGCTGCGCGGCGCTCACGTTCTTGACCGCGATCACCTGGGTGACGATCTCGTCGGAGGTCGAGCTCACGTTCGAGGGCAGGTCGTTGGCCGGCATCTGGCGGGCATTCGCATCCGGCAGGATCTTGATGACCTTGCCTGCCGGCACGGCGACGAAGCCGTGCACCTGAAGGATCGAGAGGAACGCCTGGTAGAAGGCGTCCGGCGACATCGGCGTCGAGGACAGCATCGTGACCTGCGCCCGCACGCGCGGGTCCACGATGAAGTTCTTGCCGGTGACGGCGCTCACGGCCTCGATGATCTGGGAGAGGTCCGCGTCCTTGTAGTTCGGCGTGATGGCGCCCTGGGTCTGGCCCAGCGACACGCCCGGGCTCGCGAGCGCCAGTAGGCCGACGAGCGCGATGCCCGACGCAGCGAGGGCGAACCGATCGAGCAGCTTGCGTTTCATCGTCACTCCGCTTGGTCCTGTCTTCCCGGTGTCGCCGTCATTTCGGTCACCGGCACCGCTTCGGGCATGGCTGCCGCAGCCGCCATGTCAGCGGCCAGCTGGGCATTGTTGATGGTGATCTGGGTCGGTTGTCCGTTACGCTCCACGGTCACCGTGACGTCGGTCGCGGAGTTCATGGACTGCAGGATATCCATGCCGCGCGCCGGATCGTCGAGCGGCGCTCCATTGACGGCCGTCACGAGGTCCCCCGGCATCAGCCCCAGCTTGCTGAACTGTTGCCGGTCGCGCCCGGGGTATACCCTGTAGCCGCGCTGCTGGCCATTCGCGAAGACCGGCTGCGGGCGGAGGACTTCCGTGATTGCTCCCGGATTGGCGTTGGCGAGGTCCTGCAGGCGGCTGCCGAGCATGGCGCTGGCGTCCGGCGGCGCACCGCCGGCCGGTCCGGGTCCGCCCTGGTACTTGCGCGGCAGCATCAGTGCCTCGAGGCGGCCGCCGCGGTCCAGGATCGCACGGTCGGGATAGACAGAGTGCAGCTTGGTTCCGCCCGAGATGGTCGCGCCGACCGCGTACACCTTCGCGCTGGCCGCGTTCTCGCCGATGATGGCGTAACCGTGCTCCGGGTCGGACTCGGCGATCGTGCCCACGAGCACCAGGCTCATCTGTGTGGTGGCGACGGAGTTCGGGTCGGTCGAGCCGGCCGCCGCGCCCGCGACGCCGAAGAGGTGCGCGTTCACGATGGCCTGCAGGTCCACCGAGGGTCCTGCCGGCGCCGCTGCCACTGCCGTGGCGGAAGACCGCGCCCGGTTCGTCCCGAGGATGGTCCACGTGAGCTGCACGAGCTGCCACGCGAGCAGCAGGACCAGCGCGACCGAGACGATCCACGGCAGCGACTGGATCCAGCGGCCGGACCGGAGGTCGTCCGCGACCGAGGCGAAACGGGACAGGCTTGGCGGCAGCTGCATTTAGGGCGTGCGATCGTCCACCCGGCGGGTGGGTCGCCGGGACCGTCGAATGATACGGACTTGCGGGACCGCGCCTCAAGACAATCCGGTAAATATCGGATCTGCGGCCGGTTGCACGGTCGCGCGGCACGGCGCTTGTCAGGGGGGCAGTGTGGCCCTATATAGGCTGGTCTGGAGTATCCGGGGATCATGAGCGAAGAGCACACAAGACAGGGACAGGGCCTGGTGGTGGAGGAGGCGCGGCCGCAGGTCAAGCGCCCGCCCCTGTACCAGGTCGTCCTGCTGAACGACGATTACACCCCCATGGAGTTCGTGGTGGACGTGCTCGAGCACATCTTCGGCATGGACCGGACGACCGCCACTCGTGTCATGCTGGAGGTGCACACGCGCGGCAAGGGCGTGTGTGGCGTGTACACGTACGAGATCGCCGAGACCAAGGTTGCCCAGGTGACCGCCTACGCGCGCCAGCACCAGCACCCCCTCCTTTGCGCCATGGAAGAGACCTGACACCGTGTTGAGCAGCGAACTCGAAGTCTGCCTGAACGAAGCCTTCCAGTCGGCGCGGGAGGCGCGCCACGAATTCATGACCGTCGAGCACCTGTTGCTCGCGATCGTCGAGACGCCGAGGGTGGGAGAGATCCTGCGCGGCTGCGGAGGCGACGCGGCACGACTGGGCAGGGAGCTCCGGGAGTTCATCGACCAGACCACGCCGCGCCTCAAGCAGGACGACGACCGGGAGGTGCAGCCCACGCTCGGGTTCCAGCGCGTACTGCAGCGCGCCGTGTTCCACGTCCAGTCGAGCGGGCGCAAGGAGGTGTCCGTCTCCAACGTGCTGGTGGCGATCTTCAGCGAGAAGCACTCGCACTCCGTCTACCTGCTCGCGCTGCAGGACGTGTCGAGGCTGGACGTCGTCAATTTCATTTCGCACGGCCTGTCCAGGACGGGTGACGAGCCGGCACCGGGTGACGAGGCGGCGCAGCCGGAGACCGAGCGCGAAGCGGAAGGCGGTTCGGCACTCGAGAAGTACGCGACCAACCTGAACAGGCTCGCCGAAGAGGGCCGGCTCGACCCGTTGATCGGCCGCAAGCTCGAGATCGAGCGCACGATCGAGATCCTGTGCCGGCGCCGCAAGAACAACCCCCTGTACGTGGGCGAGGCGGGCGTCGGCAAGACGGCACTGGTCGAGGGGCTCGCGCGGCTGATCGTCGCGGGGGAGGTGCCGGAGATCCTGGCCGGCAGCGTCGTCTACTCGCTGGACCTGGGCTCGCTGATCGCGGGCACGAAGTACCGCGGCGACTTCGAGAAGCGCCTGAAGGCGGTGCTCACGGAACTCCGCAAGCAGCCGGGGGCGATCCTGTTCATCGACGAGATCCACACGGTGATCGGGGCGGGGGCCGCCTCCGGCGGCGTCATGGACGCCTCGAACCTGATCAAGCCGGCGCTGGCGAACGGTGAGCTGCGTTGCATCGGCTCGACCACCTACCAGGAATACCGCGGCATCTTCGAGAAGGACCACGCGCTGACTCGGCGCTTCCAGAAGATCGACGTGGTGGAGCCGACCGTCGAGGAGACGGTACAGATCCTGCGCGGCCTGAAGGCGCGCTTCGAGGAGCATCACGGGATCCGTTACGACGACGACGCGCTGCGCGCGGCGGCCGAGCTAGCGGCGCGGCACATCAACGACCGCTACCTGCCCGACAAGGCCATCGACGTGATCGACGAGGCGGGCGCGCGCCAGCGCCTGAAGCCCGTCGCCGAGCGGGCGGAGTCCGTGGACGTCGCGCAGGTCGAGGAAGTGGTGGCACGCATCGCGCGCATCCCGCCGAAGACGGTCTCCTCGAGCGACCGCGACGTGCTGCGCAACCTCGAACGCAACCTCAAGCTCGTGATCTACGGCCAGGACCGCGCCATCGAGACGCTGTCCTCGGCCATCAAGATGTCGCGCTCGGGGCTCGGCGACCAGCGCAAGCCCGTAGGTTCATTCCTGTTCGCAGGGCCCACCGGCGTCGGCAAGACCGAGGTGACGCGCCAGCTTGCGCTGGTGCTGGGCGTCGAGCTCATCCGCTTCGACATGTCGGAGTACATGGAGCGCCACACGGTCTCGCGCCTGATCGGCGCGCCGCCGGGCTACGTGGGCTTCGACCAGGGCGGCCTCCTGACGGAGGCGATCGCCAAGCACCCGCATTGCGTGCTGCTGCTCGACGAGATCGAGAAGGCGCACCCCGACGTCTTCAACCTGCTGCTGCAGGTCATGGACCACGGCACGCTCACCGACAACAACGGCCGCAAGGCGGACTTCCGCCACGTCGTGATCGTGATGACCACCAACGCCGGGGCGACCGAGATGAGCCGGACGCCGATCGGCTTCGTCGCCCAGGACAACGCGCCCGACGGCATGGAGGCGGTGCGCAGGCTCTTCGCGCCGGAGTTCCGCAACCGGCTGGATGCGATCGTGCAGTTCGGCCCGCTGGACGAGCGCACGATCCAGCGCGTCGTGGACAAGCTCCTGGTCGAGGTCGAGGCCCAGCTCGAGCAGAAGGGCGTGGCCCTGCACGTCGAGGACGCGGCGCGGCGGTGGATCGCCGAGCGTGGCTACGACCCGAAGATGGGTGCGCGCCCGATGGCCCGCGTCATCCAGGAGCACATCAAGCGTCCGCTGGCAGAGGAACTTCTGTTCGGCGACCTGGAGAAAGGCGGCCAGGCGCTCGTGGACGTCGGCGCGGACGGCGAACTCAAGATCGAGACGCGATCGACGCAGGAGCCGGCGCTGCTGGAGTAGCAACTGGCGGATAGCAGGAACGAGAAGGGCCGGCATTGCCGGCCCTCTTACTATCCGCTAACCGCTAACCGCTCTCTTCATCTCCCCCGGTAAACGATCCGTCCCTTCGTCAGGTCGTACGGGGTCATCTCCACGGTCACGGCGTCGCCCGTGAGGATGCGGATGTAGTTCTTGCGCATCTTGCCGGAAATGTGCGCGGTCACAAGGTGACCGTTCTGCAGCTGGACACGAAAAGTCGTGTTGGGCAGGGTCTCGACCACCCGGCCTTCCATCTGGATCGCATCTTCCTTCGACATGCAGCCCCTCTGCAGCCCCCGCAGGCCGCGCGAATTCTGCATAAAGGCCCCACGTATTGCAACGCAGCGTCAGGTCCATGCGCCCGGCATCAGGGTGTCCGGAATGGCCCGTGAAAGACGGGCTGTGAACTCGTCCCGGGGGATGCAGCGGGCGCCGAGGCTCTCGAGATGCAGGGTCGGCACCTGGCAGTCGATGAGCTCGATGCCCCGTGCGGCGGCCTCGTCGACGAGACGCGCGAGAGCGACCTTCGATGCGTCGCGCTCCAGGCTGAACATGGACTCACCGAAGAAGACCCGTCCCAGGGCGATGCCGTAGAGCCCGCCCGCGAGCCGTCCGTCCAGCCACGCCTCGACGGAATGTGCGTATCCGAGCTCGTGCAGATGCCGGTAGGCCGACTGCATGTCGGGCGAGATCCACGTGCCCTCGGGGCGAAGATCGGAGTCGGCGCAACTCGCGACGACCTCGGCGAACGCGTGGTCCACGCGCGTCTCGAAGCCCCGGTTGCGCAAGGTCTTCGCCAGGCTGTGCGAGATCCTGAGCTCGCCCGGGAACAGGACCGCGCGAGGGTCCGGAGACCACCACAGGATGGGCTGGCCCTCCGAGTACCAGGGGAAGATCCCGCGCCGGTAGGCCTCGAGCAGCCGTTCCGTCGATAGATCGCCGCCCGCGCACAGCAGCCCGTCCGGATCGCGCAGCGCCTGCTCGAGGGGCGGGAAAGCGTCCGGCGGGTCGCCGGGCCGGAGGAACGGGATCACACGTCCACCCCGCGCTGGAAGGGCAGGTGTGCAGCCGCGGCCGCGACGTAGTCCTCCACGGCCGCCCGCTCGCGCTCGAGGTAGCGGCCGATTGCCGCGGAGAGCCCGGGATGCGCGAACCAGTGCGCGGAGCGCGTCAGCGTCGGCTCGAATCCGCGCGCGAGCTTGTGCTCGCCCTGCGTGCCCGGATCGAAGGCATCGAGCTTCTGCTCGATGCACCACTCGATGCCCTGGTAATAGCAGGCCTCGAAGTGCAGGCAGTCCACGTGCTGCGCGGCGCCCCAGTAGCGCCCGTACAGGCAGCGGCCGTCCTGGAAGAAGATGGCCGCCGCGACCGGCTCGCCCTCGAGCCGCGCGATCTTGACCATGATTGCGTCCGGCATGCGGCTCGCAACCAGGCCCAGGAACTCCGCGCTCAGGTAGTGCGCGTTGCCGTGGCGCTGGAAGGTCTGCTCCGAGTAGCCGAACACCGTTCGCCACAGGTCCGGTGCGACGTCACCGCCTCGCAGGGTCTCGAAGGTCACGCCGGCTTCCGCCACACGCCGCCGCTCGCGCCGCAGCTTCTTGCGCTTGTCCGAGCGCAATTCGTCGAGGAAGTCCTCGAAGTCGCGGTAGCCGCGATTGCGCCACAGGAAACGGCAGTCGTGCCTGCCGAGAAAGCCAGCCTGCTCGAGCACGGCCTGCTCGTCCTGCGTCGTGAAATTGACCTGCGCCCCGGGCGCACCGTCGCGTCGCGCCGAATCCAGCAGGGCCAGCGCGAGAGCTGGTCGATGATCCGCGCCGCCATTCTGACCGATGAGGAGTCGTGGGCCGGTCACCGGCGTGAACGGGATGGCGGACACGAGCTTCGGGTAGTAGGCGAGCCCGGCGCCTGCGCTCGCCTGCGCCCAGCTCCAGTCGAAGACGAACTCGCCCCAGGAGTGGTCCTTGAGATACCGGGGAACGGCACCGAGGAGCCGCCCACCTGCGCCGCGCAGCACGAGGTGGCGGGGCATCCAGCCGGAATCCACGCCGACGCAACCCGAAGACTCGAGCGCCTCGAGGAACGCGTGACGCAGGAAGGGGTTGCCGGAGGGATCCAGCGCGTCCCATTCGTCGGCCGGAATGTCCGCGATCCGCTCGATCGTCTCCGCCTGCACAGTCATCGGGCGGCGGGCTGCACGGCTCAGTGCGCGCCGTCGTCCAGCTGCTCGAGGAACTTGTCGGCGTCGAGCGCCGCCATGCAGCCCGTGCCCGCCGAGGTGATGGCCTGGCGGTACACGTGGTCGGCGACGTCGCCCGCCGCGAACACGCCCGGCACGCTCGTCGCCGTGGCGCCGCCGTCCGAGCCCGTCCGCACGGTGATGTAGCCGCCCCTCATCTCGAGCTGGCCCTCGAAGATCTGCGTGTTGGGCGTGTGGCCCACCGCGATGAAGACGCCCGCGACCGTGAGGTCGCGACGGCCCGACCCGTCGGTCGCGGCAATGCGCAGGCCCGTCACGCCCGAGTCGTCGCCGAGCACGTCCTCCACGGCGTGGTTCCAGACGATGTCCACGAACCCCGCGCGCTGCCGATCGAAGAGGCGGTCCTGCAGGATCTTTTCCGAGCGCAGGCGGTCGCGGCGGTGCACCAGCGTGACGTGCGAGGCGATGTTGGACAGGTAGAGCGCTTCCTCGACCGCCGTGTTGCCGCCGCCGATCACGGCAACCCTTTGGCCGCGGAAGAAGAAGCCGTCGCAGGTCGCGCAGGCCGAGACGCCGCGGCCGCGGAACGCCTGCTCCGACTCGAGGCCAAGGTAGCGCGCGCTCGCGCCGGTCGCGATGACGAGCGCGTCACAGGTGTACTCGCCGCGGTCGCCCTTGAGCAGCAAGGGCCGACGGGAGAAATCCACCTCGTTCACGTGGTCCATGACGATTTCGGTGTCGAAGCGCTCGGCGTGCTCACGCATGCGTTCCATCAGGCCGGGCCCCGTAAGCCCGTGCGGGTCGCCCGGCCAGTTGTCCACCTCGGTGGTGGTCATGAGCTGTCCGCCCTGTTCCATGCCCGTGATGAGCAGCGGCTTGCGATTCGCTCTCGCGGCGTACACGGCAGCGGCATATCCGGCAGGCCCGGATCCGAGGATGATCAGCCGCGAGTGACGGGAACCGCTCATGTATACTCCCTCGCGCTTTGGCGCCGTGACCGGATGGGGCGCGGCATGGTAAGCAAAACCCGTCCCGCGGCAAAGCA
>Ga0209253_10006454_pt1 | contig 10161 bp, 10 predicted proteins | sample FrelakmetBRP12BR_FD_187145 | JGI IMG/M metagenome (GOLD analysis project Ga0209253, IMG submission 187145) | Freshwater lake sediment microbial communities from the University of Notre Dame, USA, for methane emissions studies - BRP12 BR (SPAdes)... | ecosystem: Environmental > Aquatic >...
GTCCAGCACATGGAGCGCGTTCCCCTCCGAGAGGGCGGCCTCGTGGACGAACGTTCGCCCCAGGTGCGTCTCGCCGGAGGCAAACAGCTCCCGGATGAAATCCTCCTCCACGTTGATGTACTGGTAGAACAGCTCGGCCAGCAGGTGCTGGTCGATGTCCTGCCGAACTCGCATCATTGAAAACTCGAAGAAGCCGGCCATCGGCGGTGGCAAGGTGTAGGTTGGCCGCCCGTGGTTCGCGACGTCGAGCAGGAGCGCGCGGTCGGCGAGCGCGTCGAGCTGCCGGCGCGCCTCCACCTCGGGCATCTTCCACGCAGCGGCGGCGTCCGCGGCCGTGAACGGCTTGATGGGCAGCAGCGCGACGAGCGCCGCCTCCTGCTCGGAAAACAGCAGGCCGAGGATCTTGTAGAGCAGCTCGGAGGGCGGGGCGCCCTGGGGGAAGCGGTTCAACCGCTCCACCAGGCTCCGGTAGCCCGACCTCACGGTGTTGTGCGCCATGCCCCCAAGCCTTGCCCGCAAGACTACACCACGAGGTGAGAAAGGTTCAGACTTCGTCTGTTCTCACCTGTGAACATTCGATCAGGGGCTGTTTCCCCGACCGGCTGCATGTCTCGATTTCCGCGTGGTGGGGAGCGGTCGGTTGCGGGCGCTTCCAGGCCGGCCGTAGACTGCGCAGAGGTCCCTTCGGCAGCAAAAGCTGAGCGTCGAAAGGAGAGCGCGATGGGCACGATCGGGATCACGCGGCGAGGGTTCGGTGCCACACTGGGGGCCGCCGCCGGCGCGGTGCTCCTGGACACGAGGCTGACGCCGGCTGCGGCCGAGGCCCGGGTCACCACGGGTTTGCCCATCGATGTTCTTCAGCTCAACTCGAACGAGAACCCCTACGGGCCTTCGGCGGCCGCGCGCGAGGCGATGACCCGCTCGCAGGAGGTCGCCGCGCGCTACCCGGACTACCAGGAGGACGAGGTGCGCAGCGCGCTGGCGAGGCTTCACGGCGTCGCCCCGGAGCAGGTCCTGCTCGGCTGCGGCTCTGGTGACATCCTGCGCATGGCCGACGGGGCTTTCCTCGCCCCGGACCGGAAGGTGGTGGTAGCGGAGCCCACGTTCGAGGCGGTCCTCGCCTACAACCGCGTGACGAGGGCCCAGCCCGTCAAGGTGCCGCTCGACGCCTCGTTCCGCCACGACCTCCCGCGCATGGCCGCCGCGTGCGACGCCACGACCGGGCTCGTCTACGTCTGCAACCCCAACAACCCTACCGGCACGATCGTGACCGGCGAGGCGTTGGCCGCTTTTCTCGGGCGCGTCCCCCCCTCGGTCACCGTGCTCCTCGATGAGGCCTATCACCACTTCGTCGAGGACCCTGGCTACCGCACCGGTTTCGACCTGCTCGCCGCTCACCCGAACCTGATAGTGGTGCGCACCTTTTCCAAGATCTACGGCCTCGCCGGCATGCGACTCGGCTACGCCGTGGCGGCGCCCGACAAGATCGAGGCGCTTGCACGCTACGCATCGTTCAGCAACACCAACGCCGCGGTGCTCGCTGCCGGCCTCGCCAGCCTCGCGGACAGCGACCTCGTCCCGCGCATGAAACGGCGCATGAACGACGCGAGGCGCTGGCTCACCGGACAGTTGACAGCCGATGGCCGCCGCTTCATCCCCCCCGAGGCCAACTTCGTCATGATCGAGACAGGGCGTGACGTGGCCTCGCTCATCGAGGCGTTCAGGGCCAAGAAGATCCTGGTCGGCAGGAGGTTCCCCTCGATGCCCACGTGGCTGAGGGTGTCGGTCGGCACACCGGCCGAGATGGCCGCCTTCGTAGCGGCGCTGCGCGACATCGTTCCCGTCCGCGCCGCCGCCTGACCCTATTGGAGGGGCCTGCCCGCGGCAGGGGCGCCATCGGGTCCGTCAGTGGTGGCCTCAGTAGTGGTAGCGCCCCTGGAGAAAATCCACGCGGTCGGCGCGGACGAGGTACACGATTCGGTGTTCCTGAGTCAGGCGGCGCGACCAGAGGCCAGGTCCCAGGTACTTGAGAGGCTCGGGCTTGCCAATCCCGGAGAACGGCTCCCGAAGCACCGCTTCGACGATCGCGAGCGCTCGCAGCGCCGTCTTGCGGTCGGTCTCGACCCAGTAGCGCAGGTCCTCAATGAACTCAGGGTGGAAGACCGTGAGGCGCCCTACGCGGTGACCCGCAGGAGCTCGGCTACTCTTCGGCAAGGCCCAACTCGCGGCGCAACGCGACTGTCGTTACGGGACGTAGCCTGATCTTCCGTGCCCGCGCCAGGGCGCGCAGAAGCCGCTCCGCGTTCTTGGGCGAGCGCAGGAGGTGGGCAGTCTCCATCAAGCTGCGCAGCTCGTCGGCTGCCACGAGCGCGACATCCTCGGCACCGCGACGCCGGATGACGACGACCTCTCGCGACTCCACGACCTCGCTGCAGAGCTTTGCCAACGTTGCGCGCGCCTGAGTGTAGGTGGTAACCAATGCCATGGATCCTCCAACCTGTACAGAGGCAATGTACATGTACGGATCGTCGCTGTCAAATGGACGAGAGCAGGATGGGGTATGCACCGGGCGCGAACGCCGTGTGCCAGCGGCTCGCCGAAAGGTCCGGAAGGCACAACGCAGGTTCCTGCTCGCGGCAGCGGCGCCGTTGTCATTGCGAGGAGTCCCGCCTGCGGCGGGACGACGAAGCAATCCCGTTCAGCCCCAGTCGGCCGAAAGATCACGCCAGTCGGGGTTCTGTCGGGAAACCAGCTCAACCTTCTTCCTCCTTGAGCCTGCCTTGATTTGCTTCTCGCGGGCAATCGCCGCAGCGATGCTCGACGTCGTTTCAAAGAAAACGAGCTTGGTAGCGTTGTACCGCGCCGTGAAGCTGCGGGGATCGCTCTTTGCCTTGTGCTCGAACACGCGCATCCGCAGGTCGTTTGTGACACCGGTGTAGAGAACGGTGTTGCGTTCGTTGCTCATCATGTAGACCGCACAGAGACCGCCCTGTCGCACTAATCCACCTCGAATCTCACGACTATTCTAGCGGCCAAGGAGAGCCTCAACATGCGACGGGATTGCTTCGTCGCCGGGCTGGGCCCGGCTCCTCGCAATGACAACTGACCTTACGGGTACAGGCGGTTGAGCAGGCGAGGGTACGGTATCGCCTCGCGCAGATGCTGCAGCCCGCACAGCCAGGTGACCACCCGCTCGATCCCCATCCCAAACCCCGAGTGCGGGAACGCGCCGTACTTGCGGATGTCCAGGTACCACTGGAACGCCTCGCGCGGCAGGTCGTGCTCGGCGATGCGCTTCTCGAGCAGCTCGTATGAGCCGATGCGCTCGGAGCCGCCGATGATCTCTCCGTACCCCTCGGGGGCGATCATGTCCATGGCCAGCGCCCGAGTGGGGTCGGCGGCGTCGGGCTCCATGTAGAACGCCTTGATCGCAGCCGGGTAGCGGGTGATCATGACCGGCTTGCCGGACTCGTCGGCGAGGGCGGTCTCCTCGTCGCCGCCGAAGTCGTCCCCGAACTTGACGGCAAACCCCTTGCCCTGGAGCTTGGCGATCGCGTCGCCGTAGTCGACGCGGGGGTACGGCCGGCGCGTGGCGAGCTCGAGCTTGGACACGTCGCGCTCGAGACGCTCGAGGTCCTCCTTGCAGCGGTCCAGCACCCGGCTCACGAGGTACGAGACGAACTCCTCGGCCAGGTCCAGCAGCCCGTCGAAGCGCATCCACGCCACCTCGGGCTCCACCATCCAGAACTCCATGAGATGGCGGCGGGTCTTGGACTTTTCGGCGCGGAAGGTTGGGCCGAAGCAGTAGACCTTTCCGTGGGCCGCAGCGGCGGGCTCCAGGTAGAGCTGCCCGGACTGAGTGAGGTACGCCTTCTCGCCGAAGTAGTCGGTCTCGAAGAGCGTGGAGGTCCCCTCGCAGGCCGCAGGGGTCAGGATCGGCGAGTCGATGTTGACGTAGTTGCGCTCGTGGAAGAACTCGCGAATGCCGTAGGTCAGCTCGTTGCGCACCCGCATGACCGCGTGCTGCCGCATGGAGCGCAGCCACAGGTGGCGGTTGTTCAGGAGGAAGTCGGGTCCGTGCTCCTTGAGGGTGATCGGGTACTCGGGGCAGAGCTGCACGATTGTGAGGTCCTCGACCTGGAGCTCCACGCCGCCGGGCGCGCGCTTGTCTTCCTTGACCTTCCCGACGACGTGCAGCGAGGACTCCTGGGTCACCCGCTCGGCCTCCGCCCACACCCGTTCGGAAACCTGCGGCTTGACGACCACGGACTGCAGGTAGCCCGACCCGTCACGCACGACGAGAAAGCGCAGCTTGCCGGAGGAGCGGGCGTTGTACAGCCAGCCCGACACCCGAACCTGCTCCCCGATCAGCCCCGGCAGCTCGCGAATCTCGGCGTCCCGCATCAGGACCCTCCGTTGGAACGTGGATTGTAGCGCACGGGAGGCGGTTCTGCCGACCCGAGCGCCTCTTCCCCGTTTTGCGGAACGGTGCGGCCACACTAGAATGGTTGGGTGAAACCCGCGCCGACTCGGTGCGCGGCAGCGAGGAGGAAGCAGGAGTGACGGTCGCGCTCACCCGATCCGCCCGGCTGGGGCTGGTGGCCCTCGTCATCGGGGCCCTGACGGCCGTCTCCTGCGAACGCCTCGTGGCCACGAAGATCGCCAAAATCGCCGCCGAGCCCGGCAAGTACGAGGGCAAGGACGTCACCGTTTTCGGCACCGTGAAGGAGCGCATCGACGTGCCGTCGATCAAGTGCTACGTCCTCAGCGACGGCAAGGCCAGTATCGGGGTCGTCACCCAGGGCAGGCTGCCGCTGGTCGGCGAGAAGGCCCGCGGCCAGGGGCGCGTGAGCCGGTCGTTCGCCATAGGCGCCAGGAAGCTCCTCGTCATCATTGAAACCCCCAAGCCAAGGCCGACGCTGCCGAGGAACCCGGCGGTCCCCAGAAACGGGCCCGGGTAACCCGGCAGCGGTCCGGCGCGAGCCGACGGCACAAGACGGGCGCTTCGGGCCTGCGGCCCGCGCCGACAACACGTCCTGAAGGCGGAAAGCCCTTCACTGTCCCGACGACAGGCGTGTGAAGGTGCCCTCGGGACGCAACAGGTCCCGGCAGCGAAGGAAGAAGACTCGCCGCACGACCCTGCCGTTCCGCTCGATCAGGAAAGGCGGCTCCTCGGAGACCGCTGCGAAGATCTCGGAGAGCGGCGCGCCCAGTCCGTCCCGAGTGCTCACGAACAGGAAGTCCTTCCCGCGCAGCTCCTCGGGCCGGTACCAGTAGAGAGAAGCCAGCCCGTGTATGCCCCCGCCTACCCGGGCCAGACGCGTGGGCATTCTCCCTCCCGAGAGGAACGCGAACAGGTGCACGTTGGTGTAGCTCTCCGAGGCCACCATCTCGCCGGGCCGCAGACGCCTCTCGACCTCGGCCGCGATCTCGTCGTTGGCCACGGCAGCGGTGACCGACTTGCCGAGCTTCCCGCGGAAGCGACCCGCGAACGGCCAGTCCACCTCCAGAATGTGCGACACCAGCAGCAGGGCTGCGACGATCGCAAGCGAGAGCGCGAGGCCGAAAACCACGCCGGAGCGCACGAGCCAGCGCGGGCGCGGGACCGTACAGGCGAGCGCCACCGTGGCGAGGACGAGCGCGGGGCCGCCCCAGTGGGGGGCGATCCCCTCCCGCAGCGCCACGAACGGGAAGAAGATCATCGGCATCGCCGCGGAAACCAGCAGGGTGGCCCACGCGTGGTCCTTCCGCCGCCACGCTCGCCACCACGCCATCGTGATTGCGACCACCAATGGTGGTGAGCTCAGGATGGCGGAAAACGCGAAGAACTCGAGGGCGTGGACGAGAGTGACGGGTCCCGGGTTGTGGCGCTGGCGAAGCTGGAAGTCAAGGTTGATCCAGTCGTGCTGCGCCCCCCATATCCACACCGGGAGCGTTAGCGCCGCCGAGAGCGCCGCGGCCAGGTAGGGCACCGGAGTTCGCAGGTGGGCCCTGACCTCGGAGCGCACCAGCGCGGGCGCGAGGGCCGGCAGCACGAGGATGATGGGGAACTTCGCCAGGAAGCCGAGGGCCACCGCGATCCCGAACCCCCACCAGGCGCGTCTCTCCCCCTGGGCGACGGCGACGGCCGCCCAAGTCGCCCCGATGTAGCCGGCCACCATCCCGATGTCTGTTGAGGCGTAGAACGACCCCAGGAAGAAGAGCGGCGTGGCGTGCAGCACGAGGTACGTCCAGGCAGCCTCGCGAGCGCCGCCGCCGAGCCGGCGGACCAAGGGGAGCAGAAAGACCCCTATCAGGAAGCTCGCGAGGATCGCCGGGCCGCGCACCGCCAGGCGCGTCTCGCCCAGCAGGGCGCGAAACGGGATGGGAGCCAGCATCATCAGCGGCGGCTGATCGTACGTGGCCCAGTCGGGGTGGTGGGAGCAGTCCCAGTAGTAGGCCTCGTCACCCCGAGACGGGCAACGTCGCCGCCAGCGCCGCGTGCACCACGACGAACGCCAGCAGCAGCAGGTAGAACTTGCGATCCGTCCACACGACTGGCGCCGATCCCGCGTTCATCGCTTCCCGGTCTGGTTGTTTCTCTTCTTGCCTATTGCCTGTTGCCTTTCTCTACTCCAGATTCGCGCACTGCTCGCGCAGCTTCTCGAGCGCAGCCTTGGCGCCGACCACCCGCTCCCCCATCCCGACCTCGCGGCACTTGGAGGCGGCGGTGTTGACCTCGCGCAGCACCTCCTGCAGGAGGAAGTCGAGCTTCTTCCCCACGGCCCCACCCTCCGACAGCAGGTCTCGCAGGTGGCTGAGGTGGGCAGCCAGGCGCTGCACCTCCTCCGCCACGTCCGACCGGTCGGCGGCGAGGGCGGCCTCCTGCAGGAGTCGGTCCTGGTTGACCTCCTTTCCCTCCAGCAGGGAGGTCATCCGCTCGCGCAGGCGAGCGAGCAGCGTTTCGCGCAGCTGCCCGTTGATACCGGCAAGCCACCTCTGGAACGACTCGAGCTCGGCGACCTCTCCCTCGATCTGAGGGAGCAGAGCCGCTGCCTCGCGCTCACGTACCGAGACCAGAGCGTCGCGGGCCGCAGCCACCAGACCCAGCAGGGTCTGCTGCTCCTCGGGCGCGAGGGCCAGCTCCCCGGCGCCCTCGGCGAAGCCCGGCAGGGCGAGCAGGTCGCGCAGCGTGAGGGGGGCGAGTTCGAGCCCCTTCGGGCGCTGGGCCAGGGCGTCAAGCAGCGACGACGCCACGTCCCAGCGCAGCACTAGACCGGCCACGTCGCGACCGATCGGCCTCAGCTCCACCACGACCTGGACGCGACCGCGCGCGACCCGCTCCGAGAGCAGCGGGCGCAGCGCAGCCTCCAGCTCCGCCGCTTCCATCCTGGGGTGGGTGCGCAGGGTCACCTCGAGGAAGCGGGAGTTCAGCGAGGTCACGCGGACCTGGGCCGCGAGCCTGGGGGAGAGCTCCGCCTGAGCCTGCCCGAATCCGGTCATGCTTCGCAACACGCCTGCCATACGGCTCCCCTTTCACACGCGCGGGCTCGCACCGGCATGGTAGATTCGAGGCGCCCACGGGAATGCCCGCGGCGCGGGAACATGACCGTCAAGACACCGACCGCCGAAACCCAGCGCGCTGTATCGTACACCGCGCGGGTCTGGACGTGGCGTTTGTGGGGGCTGGCCGATGCCCGTCTCGAAGCGGCCGCCACCCTGGCCACCCTCGTGCTCCTGCTTGCGAGCCGCTTCGCCATGCTCCCCTCGGGCCCGTGGGAGTGGGACGAGACGCTGTTTGCCCGCGGCCTCCTCAAGTTCGACCTCCCCGCGCACTTCCCCCACCCCCCTGGCTTCCCGCTCTGGATGGCGCTCGGCTGGGTGATGCTGCGCCTCGTCGGTGACCCCCTGCGGGGGTTCCAGCTCCTCTCTGCGGCCGCGTCGTGTCTGGCGGTCTTCCCGCTCGCCGCCCTCGGTCGTCGGGTGGCCCCCGCGCCGGTGGCCGCGACGGCCGCCCTCGCGGTGCTCTTCGCGCCCGGCGTCTGGCTGCACGCCGGGCGCGGCTTCACCGACACCGCGTCCGCGTTCCTCGCGCTCTGGGCCGCGGCGCTGGCCGTCTACGGGCTCCCCGGCAAGCGGGCCACCGGCTTCACGCTGCTCGTGACCGCGGCGTTCCTGATCCGTCCGATCCTGCTTCCCCCGCTCGGCGTGCTCTGGCTCGCAGGGGCGCTCACGGTGCGTCCGGTCAAGCGGCTGGTCCCCGGTGTGCTGCTCGGGCTCGCGGCCTTCGTTGCGGCAGTGGCCGGCCTGATCCTGGCCCAGGGGAGCTGGGGCGGCTTCGCGTCATCGTTCGTGGCCCACGCGACAACCCATGCGCGCAACCTGGTCGAGCACAACCCCGGCGGTCTCCTCGACCTCGGCCTGGTCAAGGGAGTCGGCGGACGATGGTTCGCCGCCGGCCTCGCGGTGCTGGGGTTGCTCGGCCTCGTGGTCTGGCGGCGCCGGGCACACACGCGGCAGGCGATCGCGTGGTTCGCGATTCTCGCGCTCCTGGTGGTCCAGTTCGTCTGGCTCCAGAACCGGAGGTTCCCCCGCTACGCGGTGCCGCTGGACATGGCCATCGCGCCGTTGCTGGCCGGTGTTGCCTCGGCCGCGGCGTCACCGGCCGTGGCCGCGGCGACGCTGGCGGCGCTCGGGATCGTGTGGGCTGTCGGGACCCTCCCGCTGATGGTCGAGCAGCACGCGACCCCGCTGCCCGGCTGGGCTGCGGTGCAACGGGCGGTGGCAGAGGCGGATCAAACCGGTGCCGAGCTGGTCGTCGAGCCGGGCCTGTACCCCTTTCTCTCCTACCAGGAGCAGCTCGACCGGTGGGCGGGCCGCCCGTGGAGGTTCAGGTGGTACCTCGCCCCCTCGAGCCCCGACTCGAAGGACCTCCCTTCCGGTCCCTACCTCCTCGTCACCGACTACCCGTTTCACTACTTCGGATCGGTGGACGGCGGCGAGACGCGTTTCCCGACCGTCTCGGAGGGCCTGCGGCCGCTCACGCAGGGACGCTTCCTCAACGTCGCCGTGTTCCGGAACGCGGCGCTGCCGGTGCGCGGATGGTGGCTGCCGGAGGTCGCACAGGGACTGGGGAAGTTCATGTGGGGCGGGGCCGATGCGGAGCTTCTGGTTCCGCCGCTCCCGGCCGGCAAGGCCCTCGCTTTCGACTTCGGTCCGCATCCCGGCCCGGCACCCCTCGATGTCGTTGTCAACGGCACGGTCGCGCTGACCGTGCCGGGGGACGCACCCCGCGCCGCGCACACGCTCGATCCACGCCTCTTCCCGGCCGAGCGCACGGCCCGTGTCGCCTTCCACCGCGCCGAGGGGTACGCGCCGGGCGCGAGCGATAGCCGCCACCTCTCGGTCCAGCTCTGGGGCGTCACGTTCGTGGAGACGCCTACCCCCTCCAGCGACTCCAGAGCTTCCTCGCTCTCGCCCAGGTAGCGCCGCAGCCTCTACGCTTTCAAGGAGTCCCTTTGACCCGCGGGGTCGAGTTTCACCGTCTAGGTGAAGCGCTCCGATTTTGATTTCCACTCCGTGGGGTCATTCTTCGCCCTGGGTGTGTACGACGCAAGTGTGCTTTGTCACTGCTTGAAGCTCTCTCTTGCCAAGCGGGTGCGCGGTTGGCTTCTTCTCTTTCACTGCGCGACGGCTCTGTTTTGCCAAGCGGGTGCGCGGCCGTAGTTTGTTTCTTCACTGCGTGACGGCTTTTGTTTTGCCCCGCGGGCGTCGAGCGGTCGCTCGGGCTGGGCGTCGAGCCCAGCCCTCCGACCCGCCTTCGCGTGCGACCGAGCAGGGACGTCCTGCGGCGGGGCCCCTCGCTGTTCGTAGGAGGCCACGCCAGCGATACCCCACCGCGGGACGCCCGCTCGGTTCCCGCACGCTCCGGCGCGATGGCTCCTGTGGCCCGCGGGGCGGATCTCACGACCAGCCTCCCCGCTGTCCACTGACATAGTCGCGAGGTCTCACCAAGCTGGCACTCGAGCCGCACCCCAAGAGCCACCGCACTCCGGGTGGGGGGCATTCAATCCGCCGAGCGGGTGCAAGCGGCCATGGCTCCCCAGACCGCGGGGACCCAGCGCGCGGCCCGGGACGGGGTGTCGGTGACGCGGTCTCATGCGGACACCGAGGGGCCCCGGC
>Ga0209253_10006455_pt1 | contig 10158 bp, 8 predicted proteins | sample FrelakmetBRP12BR_FD_187145 | JGI IMG/M metagenome (GOLD analysis project Ga0209253, IMG submission 187145) | Freshwater lake sediment microbial communities from the University of Notre Dame, USA, for methane emissions studies - BRP12 BR (SPAdes)... | ecosystem: Environmental > Aquatic >...
TTCGTCAACCGTGATTGCAAACCCCTTTAGAAAACCCAGAATGTCTGTGAACCAGAGCCGAATGAATTTAACGTCGTTTTCCTTTGCCATCTTCAATACGTTTTGTTTTTCTTTGTCCATCTCTTCCTCCTTTACCCCCTTTTCCCCTCTCCTAACGAAGAGAGGTGGTGAGAGCGATAGAATTCAGAAAAGGCGTCCTTAACTTCAGATTAGACGCCTTTGTCTTCTTAATACCCTATGTATTTGAAGAAATAAAGAGCAAATAACATGCCACTTAAAATTATTTTGGCGACAAAGCCACAGCTTCATAACCCTTTGAATTTACGTATCATTACTTTGACATAGGAAAGAGTGATCCTCTGATGGAGATGTTGGGATTGATAACAGATGTTGGATTTTAAGCAGGTTGTTTAAAAAAAGGCAAAAGAATCTGAGTCCCATTCGTTCCCTGTCTGTCGGTAGAGGCAGGCTCATAAAAGAATGTTAGCTAGAATTCAAAAGTGTACTCTTTAAGTTTCAAAAGTGCATACCCTCTAATCTCCTCTCCCCTTGGAGGAGAGGACAAAGGTGAGGGGGATGTAACGGGTGTCCACCCTCACCCTAACCCTCTCCCGCCAGCGGGAGAGGGGAATGTAGTGACTTCGGCGATCTGATCCTAAGATTGGTGTTAATCCACTCCCATAAAGGTTCTTAAGATGATTTCGTATGCACTTTTAAATTTTAAATCAATCAAAAACGGTGCACCTTTAATTCTTAAATGACACAGGCTCACAAAAGAATTGACAAATAGAATCGCTTTTCATAAATTTAATACAAAGGTCAAATCAAGGAATGAGGAGAAAATTCTTATGGAGATTGAAAAGTTTTTGGAATGGACCCGAGGGTTGGAAAAAAAGAAGAAAGCAAAGGAGGAGGAGTTGGAGAGATTGAAGAGGTTCTTCGAGCGATTTCACAACTTGAACCGTTCTTACTTAGATAAAGAAACCTTTGAAAAGGCCGAGGAGTCCATCTCATCCATGTCAGAGGCGATTGCCAGCACCATTCAATATTTGGATGCTGAGATTACTCGATTGAGAAATAAACGAATGAAGCTGCCCCTTGAAAATGTAGAACTGGGGGAGATGCAAAAAGTCCAGAACAAGAATGAGATGCTGATCAAAGAGTATCTGGCCGAATTTTCTAAATAAGATTTCTCCACTTACCTCTGTACAAAGAATTTGGATTTCACTATCCCCTTGAGATAAAAAAAGAGGATCGAATGATCCTCTGCTTAGTTAATTTGCCATGATTGATCAACGGCCTCTGCCACCCCCACCATGGCCACCTGAGAAGCCGCCTCTGGAAGAGCCTCCAGAGGAATGACCACCGGAGAAACCTCCAGGGCTACTCCCACCTCCGCTGCGTCCGAATGAACCGCTGCCCCCATGGCAGTTTGCGCAAGAAGAGCTACTGCCCCCGGAAGGCGCACTGAACGACCTGCCTGGAGCGCTAAAAGATCTTCCGACACTTTCAGAAGATCCAAAGCTACGGCTGCCCGCAGAGGGTGAGCTGAAAGATCTTCCACTGGTCAGGCTCGGAGTCTTGAAGGACTTTCCTTCGCCTCCGGCCGGCCCTCTGAAGTTCACTTCATTTCTTCTTTCTACGTTGCCCAGCTGCCTCACTGAACGATCACTCCCGCTATTGAAGGTTTGGGAAATGTTGCCCTTGTTTGTGAACCTTTGTCCTTCAGATCGGCCTCCGGTCTTTGGCGGGACGAAATTACTACCGTTGAATCCTTTACCTGTTGTCACCGTTGTCGCCCGCTCACGGCTCCGCTCGGAAATTGACTCGGCACCTCTCCTGGCATCGGACGTGTTAAGTCCTCTGTTACGGAAAATATCTGCAGTCCTAAAAGTTTCTCCTGTTCTCCTTCGTGCAGGGTCAATAGCAAAAACTCTGTTTGTCTTGTGATCGGAGAAGTGATTGCTGACCACGCACTGACGATGACCAACCCTGACCACCCGGTGGAAGTCGTGCAGGGCGAAGAACCCGGGGAAGAAGAAGCCGGAATACCAGAATGGATAAGGAACCCATGCGTAAAGGTAATAGTAATCCCACGGAGGTGGATAGTATGTGACAACCGGAGGACCTTCCTCGTAGTAATAATTGTTTATTACCGTAGAGTCAGGCTGGGGTCGATTTTCAGCGTACTCGCCAGAGCCTCCAGGCAAAACGCTCAGCCCGAACTCAGTTGTGAGATCTTGAAATGCTTTCAATGCCTCGACTTTTTCCATTGGCAGCTTTTTGGAATCTGCTGCAGTGGCCACAGCGTCCTGCAACTCGCCGATAATATCGGGTGTGACAGGGTAATCGGCGATCCATCCATTTCGTGGTGCAATTCCGACGGATGTCAACATATCCTCAGCTTGCGCCTCACTGTTAGGTGTTCCTAACTTGATCCCAGTTGCCAACTTAAGTGCAAAATCACCTTCAGGGACAAGGGGTTGCGCTACGGGAGGAGTTCCTTTCGGCATCTGATCTGTTTGTGCATAAACTCCTGAAGGTATCAGGAGCAAACTCAATGAAATTATAGTTATAAATACTCCTTTCATGCGTGCTCCCTCCTTTCTTTCATGGAGCCCAAAAAACAATCAACACTCTTGATTAAATATAATACCTGGGGGCTTGAAAGACAATGGTGCGAGTATTGGCAAGTGGCTTGGGGGAATTTATTTAACTTACTGAAATAATAAGATGTTTTACTCGTCTACTTCCCAGTTTATGAATCACCAGCCTCTGTTTCCTAAAGGGAACCTCTAATAATTTCAAATTCGTCACTCTCGCCCCGTATCCAGTACGGGGTAAACTCCGGTGGGAGTCCAGTATTGTTAGGCACTTCTGGATTCCTGCTTTCGAAGGAATGACATTCTTAGAAGTTGCCTAAAGAGATGAGAGATGAGATGGCTCCTGGAATCTTTTGATATCTCTAAGAATGATCTTTCAATGTGATCCCTTCTCGTGGGGGTAACCGATTGAGGAGTATCTGCTTGAGGCGGTCTGTTTTTTGCTTTTCTTCTATTTTTTCTCCCCACTCGTCCTGGACATAAAACACATCCACGATGCGATTTCCCAAGGTTGAAATCCTGGCAAAATGGATGTCACATCCATGGTCGGTCAAAGCCTGCGTAATCTCGTAAAGAATACCCAGCCGATCCTCACCCGCGATTTCGACAATGGTATAAAAATCGGAATCCTGGTTATTGATCTTCACTTCGCCAGAAACCCTGGGGATGATCTTCTGTTTGATTCCGTTTGATTCAATTCTTTCAAAAAGGAGATCCCTTAAAGGGACCTCACCACTTACGATCTTTTTTAGATCCTTTTTAAATTGTTGAAGACGCCGTTCAATATCTTTTGTTCCATCTTCCACCCAGAAGGTATCCAGAGCCGTGCCATCTTCCCAGGTATGAATTTGGGCTTGGAGGATATTGAGACGGTTCAGAAACATCGAGCCCGTCATTTTTGAGAAGAGTCCATAACGGTCTTTTGTGCATACCGTGACCTTTGCTTGAATCTCCTTTTCAATCTCCCATTCCACAAGAAGAAGTTCCTTCTCAATGGAACGGGCCATGTCAATATGACGGGCGATCTCCGCGGAAGAATAACAGGAGAGGTACCGGTCTGGAAGCCGGTCCGCATATTCAGAAATTATTTCAGGAGAGAGAGATTCCCGAAGCTTCTGAAGGATCTCATCCCCCGTCAGAAACGGTTCGGCAACAGCGCCTCTTTCAAAGAAATGGGCGGTCTTCAAAAAAAGCTCCATGAGAAGGGTGTTCTTCCAGGCGGTCCAGGCTTCGGGCCCAACTGCCTTGATATCGGCAAAAGTCAAAAGGTAGAGCATCTTCAATTGATTGAGATTCTTTACCTTTTGGGCGAAATGCAGGATCACCTGTTCATCCTGGAGGTTTCGACGGAAGGCCGTCTCGATCATGGAGAGGTGGTGGCTGACCAAGAATACCATCGGATCTTTGTATTCACTGGCAAGGCCCATTCGGGTTCCAATTCGTTCCACCCATTCTGCACCGATGAGAGAATGATTTCCCTCCCTTCCTTTTCCTATGTCGTGAAGCAGTGCGGTGAGAAAGAGAATTCCTGGGTTTTCCAATTCCCTAATGAGGGAGGTAAGAAGGGGATACTCCTTTTCGTATAAACCCCTTCTCAACTTTTCCAACTCTTCAACAGCTAAAATAGAATGGCTATCCACAGGATGAACATGGTAAAGGTCGTAATGTACCTTTCCTTCCACCTCTGAGAATTCAGGGATATACCGGGAGAGAAATCCAAGTTCATGCATCTTCCTTAAAAGGCCCGCAGCCCGTTCTCCTTTTTTTAAGATGGAAAAGAATGTCTCGTTGACCTCTCCTGAGGTTCTAAAACGGTCATCGATAAAGGGGAGAGACTCCATCACTGCTTCCTCCGTTCGGAAATCCATTTTGATTTGATAAGTCTGGCAATGGTGGAAGAGGGTCATTAAACGAGGGGGGTCTCGCTTGAAGGTCACAGGGTCAAGAAGATAGAGTTCTCCGTAGGCCATTCCAAAATTCTCATCAATTTTCTTTCGTTGAAGGAAAGAGAGGGCTTTCTTGAAAAGAGAGGGTTCGTAGAGGGCTCGCTCAAGAATGTCATGAACGAAGTTTGAGATCCTCTGAGTGGCAAGATGATACTGCCTCATCATCTCTTCGATCCCTTCCGTACCATGGGCGAAGCCAATTGTCGGTGCGATTTTCTCCTGCAATTCAAAGGTCAGATCATCCTGTCTCCTCCCGCTCAGGAGATGGAGTTGGTTTCTCACGGCCCAAAGGAATTGGAGGCTCTTTTCGAGGCTTTGAGAGTGATCCGGGAAGAGGATGGAATCCCAGCGGTCGGTCTTGTACTTCGCCCGGATGATCCACCTGCCCATCTGAAAGTCCCTCAGCCCTCCTTCCCCTTCTTTGATATTGGGTTCCAGGGCATAATTGGGGTCTTCATATTTCTGATGGCGGAGGTGAAGGTCTTTTGTCAAAGCCCCGGCAAAATCTCGGACCTTCCGGTGAAGAATTTTTCTCGTGAAGAGACCATATAAATTCCTAAAGAATTCATATTCCCCGTCCAGATAACGTCCGTCGATCAAGCCTGTTTTTATGTGCAAATCCGACTGGGCCATTTTCAAACATTCGTTGATCGACCGTGAACTGCAGCTCACATCCAATCCCAGATCCCAGAGGGGATAGAGAATCTTTTCAACCAAAGGCGGAAGGTCCTCTTTCTTCGAGGCGGAGTAAAGGAGAAGAAGATCGATATCGGAGTAGGGAGCCAATTCTGCCTTCCCGTATCCTCCCACGGCCATGAGGCAGACCGATGGAGAGGAAACCTGGGATTGTGCATTTTGAAAGGCCTTTCGCACAAGACTGTCGACCATATCGGAATGTTGACGAAGGAAGTCCCTGGGGGAGGAGTGAGTAGATATTGTCTGGGCCATCCGGTGTTTGGTATGGATGAGCCCATTTTTGGTTACGCCCAGTTCAAATTGCATCTCTTCCCCGTTCTCCAGTCCGGATACGGATCACTTCTTCAACCGGAAAGATAAAGATCTTTCCATCCCCAATTTTCCCTGTTTTTGCGGCCCGTTCGATGGTTTCGATGACCTGGGTAACCATTTCTTCGCTGGTAATTAATTCAATCTTAACCTTCGGCAGGAAGTCAATCTTATATTCGGCGCCCCGATAGACTTCGGTGTGGCCCTTTTGCCTTCCAAAGCCTTTGACTTCGGTGACTGTCATTCCCTGGACACCGATTTTAGTTAATGCATTCTTTACTTCATCCAATTTGAATGGCTTAATAATCGCTTCAATCTTTTTCATGTTGCCTCCCGTGTTAGTTCGGAGTAGGGAACGGTTTGAAACCGTTCCCTACAAGTTTTCAAGACTCATAACTCAAAAACTATATCCACTTTCCCCATGCTGACTGATATCCAAACCGTTGATCTCATGTTCTTCAGTCACCCTCAAACCCATAGTCCAATCAAGGATTTTTAATATAATCAATGTTACCACAAACGAATAAACCCATGCAGAAACAACACTCAATGCCTGAATGCCGATGAGAGAAGGGTTGCCAAAGAAAAGGCCGTCGTTTCCTGCCGAGTTGATGGCCTTCGAAGCAAAGAGTCCCGTGGCCAATGCACCCCACGTACCACCCACTCCATGAACACCGACAACATCGAGTGAATCGTCGTACCCTAATTTGGACTTCAGGTTAATGGCAAAATAACATAATGCACCGGCAGCAAGGCCGATGAGGATAGCTGAGACGGGCCCTACAAAACCGGATGCAGGTGTAATGGCCACCAATCCGGCGACGGCACCCGAAGCTACGCCGAGGACAGTCGGATTCCCTCGATAGATCCATTCTGCAATCATCCAGGATAGGGCTGCTGCGGCTGTTGAGATATGCGTCACGACGAAGGCAGAGGTTGCAAGAGAACCCGATGCCACTGCACTTCCGCCATTGAAGCCAAACCACCCAAACCATAGCAGGGCAGCACCGAGGAGGGTCATGGTGAGGTTATGGGGAGGCATGGGTTCATCACCATAACTTTTTCTCTTACCTATAACGAGAGCAGCGGCCAGTGCAGCGATCCCTGAACTGATGTGTACCACAAGCCCTCCTGCAAAATCAAGGGCGCCAAGATTCTTGATCCAGCCACCGGTACCCCACACCCAGTGAGCAAGAGGGTCATAGACAAATGTCGCCCAAAGGATGAGGAATACGAGATACGTCTTGAATTTGAATCTCTCAGCAAATGCGCCGGTGATGAGGGCGGGCGTGATCACGGCAAACATCATTTGAAAGATCATAAACGCCTGATGAGGGATGGTGGCCGAATATTCAGGGAAGGGGTCGAGTCCCACTCCATTCAATCCGACCCATTTAAGACTTCCGATCACGTGGCCGATATCAGGGCCAAAGGCAAGACTATATCCGTAGAGAACCCACTGGATAGTAATCACACCCAGAGCAATAAAGCTTTGCATGATTGTCCCGAGGACATTCTTGCTTCGAACCATACCACCATAGAAGAGGGCAAGTCCAGGGGTCATCAACATGACCAAGGCAGAAGAAATTAAAATCCAAGAAGTGTCTCCTGAATCCACTTTGGGTGGGGTGGGTGTTTCAGCAAGCGCAGCGCCAACAAATAATAAGCCCATAAATAACAATAGAAACAAGAATTTTTTCATTTCATTCCTCCCGTGATATGTTTTCTAAAAAAGTTCTTTAAAAATGTCGTTCCCATTTGTTTATAAGGTTCGATCTTTACTTCGGTATCAGCTAGAATTTTTAGCTTTGATAAAAGCGGGGGTTGGGGTCCCTCAAATTCCCCTTCATACGTTTCCATCCATTCACGAATCATCTCCTGGGTTACTTCGAGGTGAAACTGAAGGCCGTAAGCGTTATCTCCATATCGAAAAGCCTGATAGGGAACAAGAGAGGAGGTGGCGATCAATATCGCACTATGTGGAATTTCAAAGGTGTCCTCGTGCCATTGAAATACCGAAAATGTTTTAGGTAGTTGAGAAAAGAAGGGGTCAATGGAGCCTATTCTTGTCAAGGAAACGTCATACCATCCGATTTCTTTCACAGGTGCTTTGCAAACCTTTGCCCCAAGGGCCTTCGCTATCAGTTGTGCCCCCAAACATATTCCTAATATGGATTTTCCTCTCTGAATCGCTTCCTTAATGAAAAGATCTTCTATTCTGAGAAAGGGATACCGATCTTCCTCATATACATTCATCGGTCCTCCCAAAATCACAATATGGGTAAGGTTATCAAGTTTTGGGAGATGGACGCCGGATTCAAGACTGAGAACCTGATAGGAGATTTTCTCCTGGCTCAAACAAGCCTCAATCAGACCTGGCCCTTCAATATCAACGTGCTTGATGACTAAAACGTTCACAACAAAATAAAAGCAATCCTTATGCCAGTTGATGGGAGATAAGAGGGGAATGGAGTTTTACCAAAATTATTGAATAGTTGGTGGGAGTGACCCCCAGAATACTTGCGTCCTGGAGGTCACTTTCTAGAGAATTCCTTGTCTGATTTTGTGCAGCCTGTTAGAAAACAGCCAACAGTATATTGGAATGCTGGAATATTGGAATAATGGCAAGACTGTTTTCTATTTCTACCCAATATTCCAATGTTCCACTATTCCATTATTCCATCTTTCGTGTTTATATTGCATCCTTGCCGCGTTCACCTGTCCGGATTCTGATTATCTCTTCCACCTGGGACAAAAAGATCTTGCCATCCCCGATCTTTCCTGTTTTGGCGGCCCTCTCTATGGTTTCGATCACTGGGGTGACCAAATCATCAGGTATAATGATTTCAATCTTGGACTTGGGCAAGAAATCAATCGCATATTCGGTTCCACGATAGGACTCGGTGTGACCTTTCTGTCTCCCGAACCCTTTCACCTCAGTCACTGTCATTCCCTGAACGCCGATTTTGGTCAAAGCATTCTTCACTTCATCCAGTTTAAAAGGCTTGATAATGGCTTCAATCTTTTTCATATTGTCTCCTTTTTTGTTGACCTATCAGGCTGCTGAAAAACGCCCATCTGCTTCGTTTCCCTCATCCTTCGTCATTGCGGCGTACGTCCAAGTACGCCTCATTCCTCAGGATTTCGGGAGCCTTGCATCTGGGCATTTTTGAGCAGCCTGAGGAATAATCACTTTTTCAGCAACCTGCTAGAGCTATAGATGGAACTTCCTAGCATCGCCTGATAGGCCTCCCGTCCCGACCTCTGATCCATTCTTGTGCTATCCAACTACCAGGTATACATTATGCCTAAAGCAATCGTATCTTGATTTTTCTTAACAAATGTATTGTGATGTGAATCAAAGCCGTCCTTGTTAGACCAGTCGTGCCTGTATTCTGGCCTTAAGAGAAGGTTCTTTATTACCCTAATCTCGGGTGTAATCGTAATCTCTTTCAAGCCCTGCGCAATCCCTGTCCTCACTCCGTTGCTATCGCCGAAGTATTCTGCCCTGATGGATGTGCTAAACCAGTCCGTAAAGTCATACTTTACGTAACCGGCAATTCCATACCACGTGGAATACCTGCCGCCGTTGAGGGGGTCCTTTTCTTCATTTGCATAATCCGCATTTATGACGAAGGTCAGCTTTTTTGTTGCCTTGAACGTTCCAACCCAATCAAAAAGAAATCTGTAATGTGTACTATTATCTCTTTGCTCGGGTCCATACATGAAATTGAAATTCATCGAAAGTGGCTCAATCGGTGTCACCAAGAAGCTTGTCCCAAAGGTCTTGCCTTTGTTATTGTCATTAAAGGTATCCCACCCATTGACAACGTAGATGTTTGCAGTCAAGGCCTTCGAGAAGGTATATCCTGCCATAAAGCCAGTGTGGGTAAATGGGATCGCATAGTTAAAGAGGAAGGAGCGAGAATAATTGAAATCATCCCTTGCCTCTATGACTTCCGCGCCATGATAGGTAACAAATTTTCCAAATTGAAACTTGAGACCACTGCCAAGAGGCGCCACATAGTTGACATAGGCCTCGGTAAGATCCACCACGTCACTCGGGTCCCCAAGACCCGCTGCATGAATGTACTTTGCTGTCTCGCCGAATGAAACTTTCAGCTTGTATCCCAGTCCTCCCACGGGTGCCTCCTTCGCAAACTGTATCTGGGCAAGATCGATAAGAAACGAATTTGCCTTCTGGTCAAAAATTCTCTGTTCGTTTCTTCCCGAGTCAGGGTTTCTGAAATTAAAGGTGTATCCGCCCTGGAGGTAGATGCTCAGGCCGAGGGTATCCTTGATTCCGTTGACTACATTCTTTATATCTTCCGGACTCAAGGCAGGCTTCGCCTCCGGTTTTGCCTCAGCTTTCGCCTCCGGCGTCGTCTCAGGTTTTGCCTCTTCAGCGCCCGCGTTAATTAAAAATGTAAACATCATTAAGACCGACAGAATCAATCGTAATACTTTCTTCTTCATTTTCGTCTCCTTCTTTCAATGATTTCAGCGCGTTCCTTTCATTCTTCTCTTTAAGAAAAGAAAGGATTCTCCTTAGCGGACAACAACTACCATTGTGTCTCCTACCTCGATATCGGTGTTTCTGAAGC